>Ga0210397_10001348_pt1 | contig 15697 bp, 13 predicted proteins | sample IncBWH2OmetaG_FD_160126 | JGI IMG/M metagenome (GOLD analysis project Ga0210397, IMG submission 160126) | Forest soil microbial communities from Barre Woods Harvard Forest LTER site, Petersham, Massachusetts, United States - Inc-BW-H-2-O ...
TCCTAGCGTCGGCACCAACACCCGGCAGGAAGGAACGGCTGACATGAACCACACCGGAAGACTCCTGGCCGCCGCGGTCTCGCTGGCCGCCGTGGCGAGCCTGGCCGTGACGGCCTGCTCCTCGCCGGCCAGCTGACCGGCCTGTCCATCACGATCCCGTGCCAGGACGGCCGGCCCGGCGTCTTTGTCGCCTACGGTGACACCGATGTCTTCGACCTCGGCCCGGCCATGCAGCCCATGGCTATGGTGTTCGAGCGGATAGACGGCCGGTGGAAGCTGGCCGCCGCGGTCAACCGCCCGGCCCGCGCCTGGCCCGCGCTGTGCACGAACGGCGTGCCGCCTAGCGCGCCGCCGGCGCTAGCGGCCGCCGACTACGCACCCGAACTGGCCCGGGTGCTGACGCACGCGACGACCGGGAGCGCCGAGACGACCGCCACGGCCGCGCCGTTCGCGGTCAACGACTTCTTCGCCGGCTCCGGTTCGATCAACGCCCAGGCCGCCAGGCAGACCGGGCAGGACCGGCGCGGCGGGGTCAGCTTCACCCAGGGCTTCACCACGACCGTGAACCCGACGCTCGCGCTGCCGCTGGCCGGCGGCCGCGGCTTCTGGATGATCGGCATCCTGACCCAGACCGGTCACTACGCCTCGGCGACCGGGCTGCGCGCGAAGAACTGGCCCGACGGCAACCAGGTGGCCACCCCCAGGCCCGCCGTCGTGCACCACGAGACCGACACCTTTATCACCACGTACACCGCGATCGACCCGCCGCGTTCGGCCGGCGCCACGCTCACCCTGGACGCCTTCTTCGGCTGGCCCCTGTTGGCGGTGGCGAGCTAGCCCGCCCATAGGATCTTGGTTGAAAAATCATGAAACTTCGGAAAGGGGCCAGGCCATGGCGGATGGTGACGACTTCAACGGCAAGGTCATCTCGGAATTCCATGCGAACGGCGGGAAGGTCGGGGGGTTCTTCGAGGGGCAGCCACTGTTGCTGCTGCACCACGCCGGGGCCAAGACGGGTGCCGAACGGGTCAACCCTCTCGTCTACCTTCAGGTCGGGAGCAGTTACGCCATCTTCGCTTCAGCCGGAGGGCAGCCGCGCGACCCGCAGTGGTTCCGCAACCTGGTCGCCGGCCCGGACGTCACGGCCGAGATCGGCACGTCGACCGTCAAGGCCAGGGCCCGGGTGGCCGAAGGCGACGAGCGCGCCGCGATCTGGGCCACGCAGAAGGAACGCATGCCTCATTTCGCGGACTATGAGGTGAACGCCGCGCCTCGCGAAATTCCAGTCGTGCTGCTCGACCCGGTGGCGTAACGTCCTTCCCGGCGGCCACAGCGGTCCGCACCCGGATGTTTCCGGCTCATCTCCGAAGGGGTGCGGATGGATGTAACCGAGCCCGTGGTCCGTACGGCCGCCGGGCAGGTACGCGGGCGGGCGGAGAACGGCGTGGCCGTTTTCCGCGGCATACCGTTCGCCCAGCCCCCGGTCGGGACCCTGCGGTTCGCCGCCCCGCAGCCGTCCCGGCCGTGGGACGGCGTGCGGGAGGCGGACATGTTCGGGCCGCCCCCGCCGCAGTCCGCGTTCATGCTCGGGCCGACGGCGCCGGTCGCGTCCGGCGCCGACCCCGACGACTGGCTGACCGTCAACGTGTTCTCCCCGGACCCGGGCGGGGCCGGGCTCCCGGTCATGGTCTGGATCTACGGCGGGGGCTACCGGTTCGGCGTCTCCAGCCAGGTCGTCTACGACGGCACGGCGCTGGCCCGGCAGAACGTGGTGGTGGTGACCTTCAACCACCGGGTCGGCGTGGAGGGCTATGCCTACCTGCCCGGTGTCCCGGCCAACCGGGGGCTGCTCGACCAGGTGGCGGCGCTGCGCTGGGTCCAGGAGAACATCGCCGCGTTCGGCGGCGACCCGGACCAGGTGACCGTGTTCGGCGAGTCGTCCGGCGCCGGGGCGATCGCGTCGCTGCTGGTCATGCCCCTAGCGGCCGGCCTGTTCCGGAGCGCGATCGCGCAGAGCGTGCCCGGCACGTTCTTCTCGCCTGAACTGGCCGCCGACGTCACCGCCGCCATCGCAGCCGAAGCCGGGCTGCCGCCGACCACCGAGGCGTTCGCCGCCGCCGACCCGGCCTGGCTGACCGCCGCCTCGGACGCGGTGAACCCCGCGGACCACCAGGACCGGTGGGGGCCGGCGGGCCGCACCGGCGTGTCGTTCTCGCCGGTCGTGGACGGCGAGGTGCTGCCCGCGGCGCCGTGGCAGGTGCTCGCGGCCGGAGCCGGGCGGGGCGTCGACCTGGTCGCCGGGTACAACCGGGATGAGTACCGGCTGTTCACCGCGCTGAACGGGCAGCGCGGGAAGATCACCGAAGAGGTGGCCAGCGACACGCTGCGCGGGCTCGCTGGCGGCCGAGCGGGCGAGGCCGCCTACCGCGAGGCCTATCCGGATGCGGACGCAGAGATGCTGTTCGAGCTGGTCAGCTCCGACTGGCTGTTCCGGATGCCGACGCTGCACCTGGCCCAGGCGCACGCCGCGGCCGGCGGGAAGACCTTCCTCTTCCAGGTCAGCTTCGAGGCCACGGAGGGGGGTTTTGGTGCCTGCCACGGCATCGTGTTGCCGCTGGTGTTCGGCGTGTACTCCGGCCTCGGGGAGTTCCTGTTCGGCCCCGAGCCGCCGGCCAGCGCGGTGGCGCTCGGCGACCTGATGCGCTCGCAGTGGGCCGCGTTCGCCGCGGGCGGCGACCCCGGCTGGCCGCCGTACACGCCGGGCCGCCGGCTGACCCGCATCTTCGACGACCCGCCGGACGTCGTCCCCTATCCGGAGGGGGCGTCCCTGCATCTGTGGGATCAGCACCGGTTCGGCGTGCTCGACCTGCGGCCCTGAGGCCCCCGCAGGTCACGATAGGCTCCCAGGGTGCCGATATACGCGCTGGGAGAGTACGAGCCGGAGATCCACGAGACCGCCTTCGTCCACCCCGACGCCGTGGTCATCGGGCGGGTTAGCATCGGAGCCGAGGCGTCCGTCTGGCCGTGCGCCGTGCTGCGCGGCGACCACGGCCGGATCGAGGTCGGCGCGCGGACGTCCGTGCAGGACGGGACCGTGGTGCACTGCACCCACGAGTGGCCGACGGTGATCGGCGCGGACTGCGTGGTCGGGCACAACGCGCACCTGGAGGGCTGCGTGGTCGGGGACGGCTGCCTGATCGGCTCCGGCTCGATCACCCTGAACCGGGTCACGGTCGGGGCCGGCGCGATCGTGGCCGCGGCCTGCCTAGTGCCGGAGGGCTTCGAGGTCCCCCCGTTCGCGCTGGTGGCCGGCGTGCCCGCGAAGATCAAGCGGACCGGGATGCCGGTCGGCTACACCACGGAGTCGGTCCAGACCTACGTCGAGTCCGGCCGCGTCCACCGGGCCGGCCTGCGGCGCCTCGACGGGTAGCAACCATCATGATCGACGCCATGGCGGTCACCGACGCCCACATGCACGTGCCCCGGCTGAGCACGGTGTCGCCCGCCTGGATGCAGTGGGCGGCCGACTTCGGCCAGGATTCCGGCTGGCAGACCGTGTTCGACCCGGACGGCGATCCGGTTCCGGCCCGGCTCGACGCCATGCTGGAGGCCGAAGGCGTCGACGTCGCGCTGCTGTTCGCCGAGTACAGCCCGCGGACGACCGGGATCCAGCCGATCGAGGACCTGCTGCCGCTGGTCGAGCACAACCCGGGCCGGTTCCGCCTGGTGGCCAACGTGAACCCGGCCGTGCACGCCGACCCGGCCGCCGAAGCCGCCCGCCAGCTCCGCCTCGGCGCCGTCGCGGTCAAGCTGCACCCGGTGCACGGCGCGTTCCGGCCCGATGCCGGGGTCCTGTACCCGGTCTACGATCTGTGCGCCGAACGCGGCGTGGCGGTGATCGTGCACACCGGCGGCAGCATCTTCCCGGGATCGGAATCCGAAGCGGGCGACCCCGGGCTGATGCGCCAGGTCATCGCCGATTTTCCGGGGGTCACGTTCGTGCTGGCGCACGGCGGCCGGGGTCACTGGTACGCCGACGCCGCCACGCTCGCGCTGGCCGGGCCCAACGTCTGGATCGACCTGGCCGGGCTGCCGCCGAAGCGGCTGCCCGGCTACTACGCCGGGTTCGACCTGCCCGCGCTGGCCCGCAGGTGGATCTTTGGCACGGACTGGCCCGGTGTCCCCGGCGTGGCCAGGAACGCGCGCGCGATCGCGGCCCTCGGCCTGCCCGGCGACATCCTGGCCGGCGTGCTCAGCGGCCACGCCGCCCAGGTCTACCTCCGCGGCTAGCCGGCCGCCTCGGCGCCGGTGGACCTGGCTAGCAGGCCTGGCGCCTGCGCGTCGGGGCCGTCCCGGCCGTCCGGGCCGTCCGGCGCTGGTCCCAAGGTGAGCAGCCGCTGCAGGAGCACGACCTCGCTGTCGTTCAGATCCGTGCCGGCCGGCAGCCGGCGGACCTGCTCGGCGGCGAGCGCCAGCGACCGCTGCGCGGCCTTGAGCTGCTCCCGCAGCCGGACGTTCTCCTCGGCCAGCTTGCCGTGCTTGGTCCACGCCGTGGCCAGCTCGTACTCAAGGCCGTTGACCGTCTCCTGCAAGGCGAGCCGATCGGGCGAGGCCGGCTGATCCGGCGCGGGCGATGCCTCCGGCGGATCCGCCTCGGGATCGGCCGCGGCCAGCCGCCTGACCACCTGCACCAGCAGGCGCCGGGCCAGTTCGTCGTAGTCGAAGCCGGCCGCGCCGGGGCCGGCCGCGCCCGCCCCGGTGACCTCAGGGACACCGGGTACCGCCGCGCCAGCGCCAACCCCGGAGACGACCCGCGCCGGGCCGACGGCCCGGGCCGGCCCGAGGCCGATCCGGTACGTCCGTTTACCTCGTATCTCGCGGGCAATCAGCCCCGAACGTTCCATACCCGACAGCAGTTGCGCGAACGCCACGCTCGAACCCGGGTAGCCAACGGCCGCGGCCAGCTGCGTGCTGGCCATCCCGTTGGCGTCGTAGAGCTCTCCCGCTTCGGCCAGGTACGCCATGATGCGCTCGCGCGTTCCCACGGCCCGTTTTCTGACAGCCTTACGCCCGACCCCCACGTCAGCACCCTTTCCCCAGCCATGGCAATCATGCCTGCCGACGACCTCATGATAGTACTCCGGCCCGTTAGCAGCTCCGATAGCGCCTGGCCGGCTGCTTCGTCCCGATAACGGTGAGATGCCAATCACGTCGCGTGAGGCGCTATGAGGTCCGGGGAGGTTTGACGGGTCGGCGCGGCGGGAGTAATGCGGCTGGCGGCTAACGTACGATCGAAGGGCAGTCGCCGCACTTGCGTCACGCTGCCAGGCGAAACTAGCCGTCAGCCGTGCACGTTGTCCTTGATATCCGCACGCACAGCACCTAGTTAGACAGAGCACGTGGACCTGGATGTGGACTACGCGACCACTCTCGTAGCGGCCGTCCTGCTCGGGATCGGATTCGTCCTGCAGCAGTACGCGGCGCGACAGGAGCCCGAGTGCCTCTTCCTGAGCCCGCGGATCGTCATCGACCTGTTGCACAAGCCCCGCTGGCTGGTCGGCATTGCCTGCATGGTGGCCGGCCAGCTGCTCGCGGCATGGTCGATCGGCCACGCCGCGCTGACGCTGGTGGAGCCGCTGCTGACCACCTACCTGCTGTTCGCGCTGCTGCTGGCCGTCCCGATGGCGAAGCAGGCGATGCGCTGGACCGAGGTAGCCGGTGCGCTGATCCTGTGCGCGGGCGTGGCCCTGCTGTCGCTGTCCCGGTCGACCAAGCCCATTGGCCTGTCGTTCGGCTCGTTCTCGCACTGGTTCGTGGCCGCGATCATCGCCGGCATCGCGTACGTCGCCGTGCAGATCGGGCTGAGAACGCGCGGCCCGGCCCGTGCCAGCCTGACCGGCCTGGCCGCGGGCCTGGTGTTCGGCATCCAGGACGCGCTGACCAGGCAGACGCTGGAGATCCTGCAGGGGCACCCGCTCACCGTGCTGTTCACGAACTGGCCGCCGTACTGCCTGCTCGCCGCCGGGATCGTCGGCCTGTGGCTGATGCAGAACGCGTTCAGCGCGGGCCCGCTGCACGCCTCGCTCCCAACCATGGCGGCCGGCGAGCCGGTGGCCGGCATCGCGCTGGGCATCGTGGTGTTCGGCGACCGGATCCAGGTCACGCCGGGGATGCTCGCGATCGAGGCCGGCGGCATCGCCGCGCTGATCATCGGCGTGGTGCTGGTGGCGCGGTCATCGGCCTTCAGCGGCCTGCACAAGATAACCGAGGTGATCACGCCGCTCACCGCGCACGTGGATGGTTTCGCGCATCGCCACGAACACCCGGACCGCTTCGCGCGCCGCCCCGATGACCCCAGGACGCACCGGCGCGAGGACCTCAACGGCCTGCGCCCGGACCCGGCCGCTGGGGCCGGGCGCCCGTTTAACGACCCGGCCTCCGGCGAGGAAGGCGGCTGAGCCCGCAGCTCGGCCAGGGCCCCCGGCTGTCCCCAGCCCCACGAGCCCGACCGGGCCGAGCCCCGGCTGAGGATCTTGTCCACCGCCGCGCTCATGCTGCCCTCGGCGGCCACCATCCGCCGGACGATCACGATCATCGACGGCATGGCCCAGAAGTCCCCGCACACCCACAAGATCGCCGCGCCGATCTGCTGGTCCGCGAACGGCGGCAGGGTGACGCCCGGGATGTGGTCGTAGACCGAGTACACCGAACCCTGCGCGAAGATGCTCAGCGTCATCGCGATGCCGATCATCGCGACGTTGGTGCCCAGCAGCGCGCCCGCCTGGGACAGGAGCGGCATACGCCGGCGGAACGGCGGCGACGGGATGATTTGCAGCCAGAACAGCACCCCGGTGCCGAACATGGTCCCGTGCATCAGCCAGATGTGCACGGCCTGGTTCTCTTCGGCCAGGTCGAACGGACCGGGCAGGTGCCACAGGAGCATCGCCGCGTTGAACAGGGCCACCGACACCCACGGCCGCAGCAGCAGGCCGCCGAGCCGGCGCAGCGGCCGGGACCAGCCAGCGGCCAGCACGCCGCGGGTCACGCTGCGCCCGGTCCGGCGGGGGAGCGCGGCCAGCAGCGGTTGCCACGGCGCGCCCGCGACGATCAGTGACGGCGCGGCGAACATCAGCAGCAGGTGCTGGATCATGTGCGCGAAGAAGTAGTCGTCCGCCCAGTAGTCGATCGGTGACTCCACCGCAAGCAGCAGCACGCCGAGCCCGGCGTAGAACCATAGCGACCGAAGTCGTCGCTGCCAGGTCCGGTCCGGCCGGGACCGGCGGGCCAGCCGCCGGAGCCCGGTCTCGTGCCAGGCGGCCACGGCCAGGGCCAGGATGCCGAACGGGTCGAAGGACCAGTGGCCGGTGAGGTAGGTCATGGCGCTCCTAACCGGACGAGCCGTACTGGACCGGCACGGTGATCTGCTGGACCTTGCCCCAGGCCCCCCGGACGAGCCGCCACACGGTGAGCCTGGACCCGGACACGGCCAGCGCGTCGTAGGATCCGCCGGTCCCCGGCGCGAGTGCCCCCGTCCCCGGTGGTGCGAGCACCTTGGTGCCTGCCGGCACGGGTGGCAGCGCTCGCCACGTGCTTCCCGCCGCCCCGGCGATGGTCTCGGCCCGCCCGCTGTCCAGCAGCAGCCACGCGCTTCCGCCGGGCCCGAACCCGAGCGCCCGCACGCCGTCCGCCGTTACCGGGGCCGATACCGTCCAGCGCGTCCCGTCCCACCAGGCCGCGAGCAGGCTGTTACCACCGGGACGGGATATCGCTAGCAGCGCCGCGTTGCCGCCCGGGACGGCGGTCAGGCCGAGCACCCGCACAGTACCCATTCCCGGGCCGTTCCCGGGCAGCGTTAGTCCCGCCGACCGCCAGGTCCCGCCGGCGTCGGTGAAGACCCCGGCCGCACCCGGCCGCACGCAGCTTCCCGCCGCGATCGGGTTCTGATCGGGGCCGAACGAGACGGCGGCCATGCTCTTCAGGCCGCAGGAGCGACCCGGGGCCGACGCCGCCAGCGCCTTGAGCGTGGCCAGCGGCATCCACCGCCCGGCGGCCGCGTCGTTCGCCGTCGGCGCCGCCTCGATCGTGCCGTCCTGCAGCAGCGCGAGGGTGCGCCCCGACGGCCCGACCGCGATGGCGCCTGGCGTATTGGCCAGGGCGGCATCGAGCAGACCGGGCGTCCAGTTCAGGCCGGCGTCGGTGCTCGTGGCCAGGGGGGAGTAAGCCAGTTCCTGGCTGGGCCGGAAGCCGACGACCAGTGAGCCGTTCCCGCCCGCCGCTACCAGCCCGCCGTTATCGGCCACGCCCTCCGGGGTGGCCAGGGACCAGCGGCCGGTGGTCGCGCGTCGTACGAAGAGCTGCCAGAAATTGTTGTGCGACGCAGCCGAACCGCCCATGACGGCGATCGCCCAGGTGCCCTGGGCGGTGGTCAGCGAGGTGCTGAGCGACGCGGTGACCGCGGGCGGGCGGGTGACGGCCACCGTGGCGGCCTGCGTCCCGCAGCCGGCCGTAAGCCCCGCGCACGCCAGAGCCAGGCCAGCCCGGATCCGGGAAGCCGGTCCGCGGCTCACGATTGCCTCAGCGCCTGCCGGGCGTACTGCCCGAGCAGCACGGAGAACGAGGATCTGGTACTCAAGGTGGCGGGGCCTGGGTCGGAGCTCAGCTCCTGACGAATGCGCCCGGCCGGGTCGATGACTACGGCTAGGTCGTTGTGCGCGGCCATGGCCCCGGCGGGCAGGTTCTCCACGGCGACCCCGTAGTGCCGCCAGACCGCGCCCAGCTGGCTGAGCGAGCCCGTCAGGTACAGCCAGTCCGGCACCGTAGTCAGCCCTTCCTGCCGGTTGAAAGCCCGGGTGAAGGCGGTGGACCGGTAGGTCGGATTGGCCACCACGGCGACCAGCTCGACGTTCTTGGCCTGCGCGCCGAGCATCTGTCCGGTCTGCTTGAACTCCTGCGCGATGATCGGGCAGTCGCTGGTGCACACCGGGTCGAGGAAGGTCATCAGCACGACCTTGCCCCGCAGGCCGGCCAGCGATACCGTCCGGCCGTTCTGGTCGGTGAGCGAGAAACCCGGCGCCGGAAGGTTGAGGCTGGTGCTGTCGCCGGAAATGGCCAGGGCCAGGATCGGATCCGCCGTCCGGTTCACCGCCGCCGCGGCCATCGGCGCCGCACCGAGCAGGATCACCGCCAGCGCCCCCGCCGCCGCCACCGACCGCACCCCAGGCCGCTTCGCGTCAGCTGCCCTGGCCGGGGCTTCCGCCTCTTGCGCCGCAGGCGTCAGGGCTAGGTATCCGGCCGAGAACAGCACGATGAGCGGGATCATGCTGTTCGGGTCCGTGCCGAGACCGCCCAGGAAGCCGAAATCCTGGACCACCACCCAGTCGGCCAGGCAGAACACGATCCCGGACCACACCGCGTACCTGACCAGCCGGGGCCGGCCGCTCAGGAAGGCCGCGCCCATCGCGGCCAGCGCGATCACCACGACCAGGTTGACGGCGAAACCGTAGCGGGTCGCGAACGACGCGAAACCGGAGAGCAAGGACGACAGGAAGTGCGGCTGCGGCGTGCCGGCCATCTCCGTGACCATCCGCGAGAGGGTCCCCTGCTTGCCCCCCGCGCGGCCCGGCCAGAAACCCCGGCCGGGCCAGGCCTGGAGCACCGCCATCGCGGCGAAGAAGACGCCGAGCCCGGCCAGCAGCAGCCGCCCCGGCGTGGGCCCGCGCCAGGCGCCCTCGGGCAGGGCGATGAGCGCTCCGGCGACCACGTAGATGAGGACGGCCCCGGGCGCTCCGGTCAGCCAGCTCAGGCCGGGCGCGAAGATCCCGCCGAACGACTCGCCGAACACCCACACGGTCAGTCCCCACGTCACGCTGGCCGCCCCGGCCAGCCTGGACCAGGGACCGCGGACGGCGACGATGAGCCAGGTGCCGATCCCGACTTGAATCCAGACGCTGGCCGCGCCGGCCTGGATCGGGTGATACGACCAGGCCGTGCCGCCCCAGTTGACCAGGTGCTGGACCCAGCCGGGGGAGGAGGCCGCGATGGGCTCCATGACCTGCGTGGCCAGCCCGCCGGCCATCTTCGGCTGCGCCTGCAGGATCCCGTCGAAGATCCACAGCACCCCGAACCCGGTGCGGAGCAGCCACCGCGCCCGCGCCTCCGCGGGCTCGCCCGCGGTCGCGCCGCCGGTCCCAGCGGACGCGACGGGCCGCCAGGTACGTGCCGTCGCCCAGAGCAGCCAGAGGAACACGAGCATGAGGAGGGCGATGGCGCCCTGGTGCAGCAGGGCGGACCTAAACGCGGCGACCAGCGTCGGGTCACTGGGGCTCAGGCCTGAGTTCATGCCGGGCACGGGGATCCGGCTCCTCTCTCTACCTGCCTGATCCGAAGGCTAGTGCGTCCCGGCCCGCCGGACCCTGGCCCGGCGGCAACATGAAAAAGATGTAATGCCCAGATCAGTAAGTCCAGGTCAGGAGTTTGCTGATCGGGCCGTGGCGGTCGGCTGCCAGCGGGTGCCCTCCGGTGTGTCGCTGACATCGAATCCGGCCGCGGTCAACGCCTCCCTGATGGCGTCGGCGGCGGCGAAATTGCCCGTGTTTCGCAGCGTCGCCCGCAGGTCGAGGAGCGGCTCGACGGCCGGACGCAGCTGGTCCCGAGGGTCGGTGAGCCCGTCCTGGGCCGCTCGCCCGAGCCGGCCGACGAGACTACGCAGCAGCGCGCGCGCCTGCTCGGTGCCCTGGTCCTCGTCCATGTCGGCTTCCCACTGCCCGATCGCGGTCTCGAGCTCGAGGATCACCCCGACCATGGCGTCCGCGTCACGGGTGCCTGCCGCCGCCTCGAACCGCTCCTCCGCCGCCGCCATCATCTCCGGCAGCGGCAGCGGCTGCATTTCCCCGTCCGCGGCGGCCGCGCCATCACCGCCGCCCGGACCGGCCGGGCCCGTGACGTCCGCGCTGTCCGGCGCGTCCCCGCCGCCCGCCGCCCGCCGGATCCCCTGGACCAGGTCGCGCAGCTCCGCCATTGGCAGCCGGGTGCCTGCAGGCAGGACGACGCTGTGCCCGGACCGCCGGACGGTCATCCCGCCCCGGCCGCGGATCTCGACGTCGCTGGTCCGAAGGTTGATCAGCACGACGGTGTGCTCGTCCACGCCGAGCACGGCGGCATCGGCGGGCAGGTTGCGTTCCATCACGGCCAGCCGGCGTTCGCCGAGGTAGCAGTGCCTGGTGTCGTAGCGGCCGCCTTCGGCGTTGTCGTAGTGAGGGATCAGCGCGACGGTCAGGCCGAACGGGCTGAGCAGGTCGAGCCCATCCAGCCAGCGCGGCGCACCGCCCGCCTTGTAGATCTCGTAGACCGGCAGGGTGAACCGTCCGGCGGTCGCGGCGGCCGCCGAGGCCAGCACGGTCAGCCCGTCACCGGCCAGCACCCGGTCCCGCAGCCCGGCCGCGACCGGTCCGGCCTGCCAGTGCGCCAATGCGTAAGAAGGACTCCCGGGCCCGGCGAACACCCAGTCGGCTGCCCTGATGGCGGCCGCCTGGCGCGCCTCGTCCTCCTCGTCCGGCGGGATCAGCGGCGGCGCCATGGCCGGGTCCGCGTTCGGGCTCGTGCCCGCCGCGACCCGCACCTGCAGGCCGACGCTGTCCGCGAAGTAGTGCTGCGTCCGCGCCGAGACGTCCGCGGCGTTTTCCTGGAACGCGTACGGTGTGGCGAGCACGATCGCCTGCGGGCTGGTCAGCCCGAGCCGCGCTATGAGCTCCCGGTGCGCCGTGACCATGGTCGGGCTGGTCTCGCCGGACCCGATGATCGCCAGCACACGTACCGTAGCCACTGCCGCCGCGACCTCCTTTGCCGCATCCGCGGAACGGGGTTACTCCGGCTGGCGGTCGGGGACGAGCTTCCAGGGGGCGCCGGGCTTCAGGCCCCAGGCCGCGGCCGCGAAGGCGGTCAGCACGAACAGCAGGAACGTGATGACGTGCACGCTGGTGCAGTACAGGCAGATGCTTCCGATGGTAAACAGCTCGGCGTAGACCAGGTAGAGCACGAAGCCGATGCCGACCACCAGCGACGTTATCCGGACGAGGTGGACCTCGCGCCGGGACGCCCGCCACGCCCACGGGCTCATGATGGCCACGCAGAACACGAAGAAGGCCAGTCCGAGCACTGCGACCGGGATCCCGAACACGTAGGACTGCGGGCTCGTGGTCACCTTGGTGCAGTTCACCAGGCCCGATTCCGAGCAGCCGGCCAGCGCCGACTCGGTGAAGTGAGCGATGGTCAGGTAGATCGACACGCCCAGCCCGGCCAGGGCCAGCACGAAGGTGGCGATCTGCAGCCAGGGCGCGGGCCCGCGCTCGGCGGGCTCGTCCCTGACCTCTATCGTCCGCGGCCCGCGTGCGGCCGCACCGTTCCGCGCCTGATCACGGTTCCTGGTCGCGGTCCCGCCGCTGGCCCCGTTCCTGGCCGTACCGCTCCGAGCGCCGCCCTGAGCTGCGGCCCGGGCGTTGCGGGCACGGCTTGACTTCGAAGCGGTCATGGCGAGCTTCGCCTCCGGTGATGTCACGGACTGGAGCTGTGCGCGCGGTCGCGGATACTCAGCGCGGCCGGCACCTGACGCCAGATTGTACCGCGCGGGGCTCCGCACCAACCCTGAGCGTCAGCTCAGGATTTACAGACTGTTCTCCAGGGACTGGACCGCGGCGGTGCAGGCGCTGGCCGGCTGGTTGCCGGTCATCTTGCAGATGGCGGCCGTGATGTGGTTGGCCGTCCCGTTGATGGCCTTGGCCACCGCGCTGTCCGGGTTGTTCAGGTCGGACGCGATCTGGTCCCACTTCAGCCCGGAGAGAATCGTCGCGTCGTAACTGGCCCCGATGCTCAGGTACTTGCCGCCGAAGTAGATGAACGGGATCGCGCCGGCCTGGTCGGCTGAGGCGACGTACGGCGGGGCGTCGTACTTGGTGATCAGCGCCTCCTGCTCCTTGGTCGGCGTCTGCAGCGTCGTGTAGCCACCGGTCGACGAGTCCGGGATGTTGGTCTCCATCTCGACCGGGGTGAACGTCAGGTACTTGCTGGTGTACGAGGAGCCGTGGAACGTGAACGTCGAGATATTGGACGGCGTGTCCGTGGTCGAGGAGTGCACGGTACTCAGCCCGGAGAAGGTGCCGAACCGGCTCAGGGCCACGATCATCGACCAGCGCTCGGCCGCGCAGTACGGGCAGTACTCGGCGCCCATGTACAGCATCTCGGGCTTGCCGCCGGAGGTCAGCGGCGTCCCGCCGCTGACGGGCTGGATCTTGCCGGTGAACGAACCCGAGCCGATCTTGTCCAGCGTACTGGCCGGGACGTTCGTGACCTTGGACACCACGCTGGCCAGGGCCGCACCCGTGGGGCCGTTCGACGAGTTGGCCGCCGGCTTGTTGTTCGCCTTGATCACGATGAAGGCCACCACGACCGCTATCACGGCGATGATGCTGCCCGACGCGATGAGAATCCGCCGGCGCTGCTCGGCGCGACGTTCGGCCGCGCGCTGGGCGGCGATCTTCTCCCGGCGGGTGGCGTCGACCTTGGTCCTGCTTGCCTTGCCCATGCTCGCTTCGTCCAACCCTTGCGTCAGCCAGCTGGCGGTCTGGCCGCGTGCCGCTGGTTCCAAGCCTGCGCCGGCGCGCAGGAGTAGTCCGTCGTCCCGGGTACCGGGCTCTATGTTAGGCGCTCCACCGTACTGGCGCGCCCGCGCTCGGCGACTCGGCCACCCGCCGCCCGCGGGCCGGCCGGGCCAGTGTCCTATTTGCCCGGAGTGGGCGGGAAAGGCCAGAAAGTAGAGTAACGGCCAACAAAACCTGACGATTCTATAAAGGCCGCTCAGTTGATCATTGAAGCCGGATACGGCTAGACCGTGGCCGGCTGCTGAGCTGACACCACGGGGCCGGCACCAAGGGGGCCGGCCCCCACGGCAGGTGTGAGGGGGGTGCCGTGGGGGCCGGCGGCTCCGGGTCGCGCGTACCCGGAAGCTTCAGCCGGCGGCGCCGGGCCGAACGGGCGAGGGAACCGCGAACCCCGGCCGGGTCGGCGCGCGGACCGGTTCGCGGCGGACCGCTCGCGCGGGCGAAGTGATTGCGGCGGCGTCCATTGAGCTTCAGGAGTCCCGGTAACACGGGCAGTAACAACGGTCCCGGCCGTTAACCGTCATTTCCCCAGCCTCCCCGTATCTTGTGCGCTTCCGGCGCGCCCTACCTGCAGGGGCTGTATGTCAGGCCCACGCCGCGGGCGCCCTCATGGCGCGCGATCAACTATGAAAGGGCCGTCTCTATACGATCTAGATTTTTTCTGGAGGACCGGCCCAAATCACTGTAACCTTGATAAGAAGCTCCGGCCCTGGAGGGGGGGCGGGCCTTCGGGTCTGAAGGGTTATCTGGCGAGCGGAAGGATCGGCGAAGCCGTGGCGTTGCGCGTCGGCGTGCTTGGTCCCGTTATGGCCTGGTATGGCGACCAGGAACTACCGGTGGGGCAGCCTAGACAACAGGCTGTACTTGGCATTCTAGCCATGCGCGCGAACCGCGTAATCTCCCGGGGTGAGCTCGTCGATGCCGTCTGGGGACAGGATCCCCCGGCCAGCGCCGAGGGCGGCATCTACACCTACGTGGCCGGCCTGCGCCGGGTCATCGAGCCGAACCGGTCGCTGCGCGGCCCGGGCCGCGTCCTGGTCTCGTCCGGGGCGGGCTACGTGCTGCACCTGGTGCCGGGACAGCCGGACGCGGTGGCCTTCGAGCAGGACCTAGTCCGGGCCCGCCAGATGCGCAAGGCGGGCGACGCGGCCGGCGCGGTGTCCGCGCTCAACTCCGCGCTCTCGCTCTGGCGCGGCATCGCGTTCGCCGGGGTCCCCGGGCCGTTCGCGGAGACCGAACGGATCAGGCTCGGCGAGCTGCGTTCCGCCGCCGCCGAGGAGCGCGCCGACGTGCTGCTGGCCCTCGGCCGGCACGAGGAGGTCGTGCCCGACCTGACCGCGATGGTGGCCGATCACCCGCTGCGCGAGCGGATGCGCGGGCTGCTGATGGTCGCGCTGTACCGCTGCGGGCGGCACGCCGAGGCGCTGCGCGTCTTCGCCGAGGGCCGCCGGGTGCTGGCCGAGGAACTCGGCATCGACCCCGGCGGGGACCTGTCCCGCATTCACCAGCAGGTACTGACCATGGATCCGGCCCTTTCGGTCCCGAACGGGCTGGCGATCCGCGGCGCCAGCGGATCCCCGTCGTCCGACGAGGACGCGGATTCCGGGTCGGCGCCCGACGGCGGGCAGCGGCGGCCGCGGCCCGAGGGCAGGGCCACGGCGGTGCCAGCCCAGCTGCCGCTGGACGCGCCCGGTTTCTCCGGCCGCCGCGAAGAACTGACCATGCTGCAGGCGATGCTGCCCGACCAGACGGCCCAGCCCGGCCAGCAGGAGCCCGACCCGGGCCAGACGGTCCCGATCGTGGTCATCTCCGGCACGGCGGGAACCGGGAAGACCGCGCTCGCGGTCAGGTTCGGTCATCAGGTCGCCAAGCGGTTCCCCGGCGGCCAGCTGTACGTCAACCTGCGCGGGCTAGACCCGGCCACGCCGCCGCTGGAGCCGGCCGAGGCACTGCGCTTCTTCCTCGATGCGCTCGGCGTGCCGCCGCACCGGATCCCGGCCGATATCGAGTGCCGTTCGGCGCTGTTCCGCAGCATGCTCGACGAC
>Ga0210397_10001349_pt1 | contig 15690 bp, 9 predicted proteins | sample IncBWH2OmetaG_FD_160126 | JGI IMG/M metagenome (GOLD analysis project Ga0210397, IMG submission 160126) | Forest soil microbial communities from Barre Woods Harvard Forest LTER site, Petersham, Massachusetts, United States - Inc-BW-H-2-O ...
CGATAGAAGCGGTCCCCACCGGCAGCGCGGGTCTCAGCTCCATTTTCCAGGTTCTGCGAAGGGCTACGGGAGTGGACTTTACGCATTACCGGCAAACAACTATCTCGCGCCGCATCCAGAGACGCATGGTGGTTCACAAAATCGACAGAATTGAGGACTACGCCAAGTTTGTGCAAGGACATCCCGCAGAAGTCAAGGCTCTCTACCAAGACATGCTCATCAACGTCACGAGCTTTTTTCGCAGTCCCCGCCTCTTCGATGCCTTGAAATCAACCGTTTTCCCCGCGATCCAGAAGAGCCTCTCGCGGGAGCGTGGTATCCGCGTATGGACTCCCGGGTGCGCTTCCGGCGAAGAAACGTATTCGGTTGCCATAGCCCTGCTCGAATTCCTGGGCGACAAAGGGGCGCAATTTCCGATTCAGTTTTTCGGTACGGACGTGAGTGATCTGAGCGTGACCAAGGCTCGCAACGGCCTCTATCCGGAGAACATTCAGGGCGATGTATCGCCAGAGCGGCTTCGGCGATTTTTTACGAAGGGGGAAAACGGCTACCGGGTCAGCAAGATGATCCGGGATATGTGTATTTTTGCGCAGCATAATGTGGTGAACGATCCTCCTTTTTCCAGAATGGACCTCATCTGCTGCCGAAACCTGCTCATTTATCTTGAGCCCGTGCTCCAAAATAAAGCGATCTCCTTGTTTCACTATGCATTGAAACCCCACGGATTTCTGGTTCTGGGGAGTTCCGAAGGATTGGGCGCAACGACGGGGTTATTCGCCGTGGAAGACCGTACGCAAAAGGTCTTTTCGAGAAAGGGCGGGGGAGTACGCCAGAGCGGCGCTCTATCACTCGATGCACAATCGGATCGCAGAGAATATGGACCAATCCGGGGCGCCGAGAAGCAACCGGATTCCATATGGAACTATGCGGAAGCGCAGAAGGAATTCGACCGGCGGCTTCTGACGCAATACGCTCCCGCGACGGTCTTCGTGAACGAGGAAATGGAGATCCTGCACACGCGCGGAAATGTAAATCTATATCTCAAGCTCGCGCCCGGCCGGGCCAGCCTGAGTCTCATGAAGATGGCACGGGAAGGGCTCCTCGTTGAATTGCGTAACGCGATTAATCGTGCGAAGAAAGGTAACGCCGTTGTCGAAAAGAGAAATCTGCGAATCAAGAATGGAAACGCGAATGGCGAAAAGCCCGAGGCAACGAATTCAACGAGGTTGGTAAACTTCGATGTAATTCCGGTCACGCTGGGAAATACGAGTGAGCTGTGCTTCATGATTGTGTTTCAAGAAGCGGCCATCGAACCGTCACGTGAAGCCGCGCCGCGCCGAACCCGGCCCGGCGAAGAAACCGCCTCGGCCTCCAAACGAACGGCAAAACTCGAACAGGAATTGGCCGCGACGAAAGAATACCTGCAATCCGTCATCGAGACTCAGGAAGCCACGAACGAGGAGCTGCAGTCCGCCAACGAGGAAATTCTCTCCAGCAACGAGGAATTGCAGAGTACAAACGAAGAAATGGAAACCGCCAAGGAGGAGTTGCAGTCCGCCAACGAGGAACTGACTACCGTGAACGATGAGCTTCGAAGCCGCAATCTGGAGGTCACGCAAATCAACAATGATTTGATCAATTTGCTCTCCAGCATCGATATCGCGGTGATCATGATCGGCAGCGATCTCACCATTCGGCGATTCACTCCCAAGGCCCAGAAATTTCTTGGATTTATCGCCGGCGACATTGGCAGGCCGCTCGCCAACATCAATCCCACCATCGAAATCGCAGATCTGCAGTCGATGGTCGTTCAGGTTGTATCGGATTTCCGGCCGCTTGAGAGAGAGCTAACGGACCGGATGGGAGTTCATTATCAGTTCAAGATTCTTCCTTATCGGACGCTCGATAACAAGATTGAGGGAGTGGTGATCACCATCGTAGACATCGCCCCCGATAAAACCAGCGCGAAGAGCTAATCTTTTTACGGGCCACGGCTCTGCCAGGGCCGGCCTGCTCTATCCAAACACAGTCTTCCATCATGAAGTATTAGCTTTACATTGTATTAACGCCATGACTATACTTCAAACGATTGTCCCCGGGGTCCAGGTCTTCCGCATTTAAAAGCGCATGGGAAAGCATGCAAGATTGACGCGCCTTCACAACAAAGCATACAGCGATTGAGGCGCAGCGTCCCGCGCTATTTCGGACCGGTCCGACATGCTTTGGAAGACAGCTGCTCGGAGGAATTTGATAGGTGAAGAGAATCGACAGATTTTGATGAGCCTGGAAACATTTCGGAGGTATCGTATGGCCGGCATTCGTCATGGAGAAGCAACCCACAGGGAATTCTTCGGTGGGGTTACAAGCGGGAAGCTGCGTGGGCCGTTGGCCGGAACTCTGAGCTCTGTGACCAGTCTTTTGCGCAATTCCACGATCGGAGTCGCCCTCTTCGATGGGAATTTACATTGCAGAGCGTTAAACGGGGCCCTGCGCAGAACAATTGGTGGGCCGCCAAAAAGGCACATCGGCAAACAGTTGCATCAAGTATTTCCCGCCGGTGCTCCCAAATTGGAAATTGCTTTCGGGCAGGTTTGGACCACAGGTAACTCAGTGTCAAACCTTGAATTGACAGCTCAGTTGCGTGCCGGCACGGACCCTCGTCACTGGCTGATGAACTTCTATCCCATAACCGACGAATCAGGACAAATTCGGCTGGTTGCCATCACCCTTTGTGAGGTAACCAAGGGCCGCGGTGTGGAAGTGAAGCTGTCTCGTCTTAGGGACAAATTTCAATCCCATGTTCTGCGTCAACCCAATCTTCTCGAAGAGGAATTTTCCGAGGTATCAGCGCAAACATTCGAGCTGGTGAATCGCTCCGTAGCGCTTCTCAAGAGCTCCTTGTCTCTACGGTTTTATACTTCTGAGACGCAACTTGAGACCGCTTTGGGACGCCACGAGTTGTATATGACCGCAAACCGAGTGTACGAGACGGAGCTCACTCCGACTGTGTTGCGCGTAGATTCCGACCCCGAACCGAAGCCCTCACCAGGCACGCCGAATGAGACGGATCCGCTCGCAGGCAGTCCAAGTCCGCGCGAACGGCAAGTCCTCCGCCTCTTGGCCGATGGCAAATCCAGTAAAGAGATCGGCTTCATTCTGCATATCAGCACAAGGACTGTGGAGTTTTACCGAGCTCGCATCATGCTCAAGCTTGACCTCCACTCGACAGCTGCACTCGTGCGCTACGCCATTCGAAACAATATTGTCGAAGCTTGAGTCGGTTTTCGCTGACTGCTAGATGCGTGATTTCACTCGGTTAATTGCATTTCTAAATATGTTCGCTGGTAAAAGAATTCTAATGGCCGACGTATTCAAGGACAGAACTCTCCTGACACCGCCGGAGACCGCCACCTATTACTACCTAAAACCTAATTAAATCAACCACTTACGCGATGATGGGTTCCAACTCGCCGCGTTCTCAATCATGCGGGGGCGTTAATCACCCCCTACATTTGCCTCGAGTTCCAAGCCATCCGACTAAATAGCTCGTCAATCTTTACCCCTAGCTGTATCCAGAAACGGGTCGACAATCGTCAAAAGGTTACGGATGATTGTGCCAGGGTCCGAACTTACGCTTTTAACAAGGAAACGCCTTGCCCGCCGATCAAAATGAACGCCCAATCATTGGGCCGGAACAGCAACTACCCGATTCCTCGTCACCGAAGCGCAAAGGTGGCAAGGTCCTCGCGTGGATTGTTATGCTCTTGATCTTCGCGGTGGCCTTCGTGCTGATCTTGCGTCACCACGATGACACTACGACTGCCGCGAAAGCGCCAAAAGGAGGTGGCGGGCCAGTCACGCTGACGACCACGACCGCGCAGAAGGGCGATATCGGCGTCTACCTTGACTCGATCGGGACAGTCACGCCTGTTTATACTGCTTCGATTACCAGCCAGGTGAATGGAATCGTCACGGCGGTCCACTATACAGAAGGGCAAATCGTCAAAAAGGGCGATCCGCTCATTGATATCGACCCTCGGACGTATCAAGCCACTCTGCTGCAGGCGCAAGGCACGCTCGACCGCGATGAAAATGTTTTAGCCCAAGCGAAGATGGACCTGGAACGCTACAAAGAGGCCTGGGCTAGAAACGCCATCCCAAAGCAAACTCTGGATGATCAGGAAAAAATAGTGCTGCAAAACCAGGGCACGGTAAAACTGGACCAAGGTGTCGTGCAATTTGACCAGATTCAGGTCGAATATTGCCACATCATCGCTCCCATCACCGGGAAGGTAGGTTTGCGGCTGGTGGATCCCGGCAACGTTGTGCAGTCCTCCGGGACACTGACGCTTGCCGTCATCACACAAATGCAGCCGATCACTGTAATCTTCACGATTTCCGAGGACAATCTTGGGCAGGTGCAACCGCGTCTTCGCGTGAATGCCATACTCACGGTGGATGCGTTTGATCGTTCTGGCCAAAAGAAGATAGCCACGGGAAAGCTGCTGACCCTTGACAACCTGATCGACACAACCACGGGAACGGTAAAAGCGCGGGGGGCTTTCGAGAACAAAGACTTGATGCTGTTCCCGAATGAGTTTGTGAATGTCCGCCTGCTGGTGGATACACTCCACGGAGCCACACTAATCCCCGCGTCTGCTATTCAACACAACGGTCAAGCTGACTTCGTTTATGTTCTGCAGGACAACACCGCACACATGCGCAGCGTCAAGGCCGGTGTGACGGATGCGGGAATGACCCAGGTCACCGGTATCAACCCTGGGGACGTGCTGGCGAATAGCAGTTTCGATAAACTGCAGGACAATGCGAAGGTTGTCGTCGCCGGAAAGCCTGCATCTGGAAACTCTGCCGGGAGCGCCGCCCCTTGAGCCCGTCACGCCCCTTTATTTTGAGACCAGTGGCGACGGCGCTGCTGATGGCGGCGATTCTCCTTGTGGGGATTGTCTGCTATACGCAACTGCCGGTGTCTGCGTTGCCGCAGGTCGATTATCCCACCATTCAAATCCTCACGTTCTATCCGGGAGCAAGTCCGGATGTGGTGGCAACGACCGTTACGGCTCCGCTCGAGCGTCAATTCGGACAGCTTCAAGGCCTAAGTCAGATGACTTCCAGCAGTTCAGGCGGCTGTTCGGTCGTCGTCCTTCAGTTCAACCTCAGTCTGAATATCGATATCGCGGAAGAAGAAGTGCAGTCGGCCATCAATGCCTCACAGAGTTTTCTTCCCGCGAACTTGCCTTCACCACCGATCTACAGCAAGACAAATCCAGCCGATGCTCCGGTCATCACCCTAGCTGTCACATCGAGCACTATCCCGCTCCCCCAAGTGGAAGACTTGGTTGACACGCGGCTCGCCCCCAAGATTTCGCAGTTGAGCGACGTCGGTCTCGTGAGCATTAGCGGAGGTCAGAAGCCTGCTGTCCGCATTCAGGTCAACCCCGCGGCGCTTTCTTCCTATGGCATCAATCTCGAAGACCTGCGGACCGCCGTAACGCAAGCCAGCGTGAACGCCGCCAAAGGAAATTTTGACGGTCCCCGGCAGGATTATCAGATCGACGCCAACGATCAACTCGTTACCAGCAAGGACTACAGGAATGTCGTCGTCGCGTACCGCAACGGCGGACCAGTCATGCTCACCGACGTGGCAAAAATTGTAGATGGCGTGGAGAACAGCAATCTGGCCGCGTGGATGGACAAGACCCCCGCGGTGATCGTGAATGTACAGCGCCAGCCGGGCGGAAACACCATCAGCGTTGTGGAGCGCATAAAAGCGCTGCTGCCGCAGTTGGAAGCAAACCTGCCGAAGGGAATTGATGTCACCACGCTCACCGACCTCACCACGCCCATCCAGGCTTCGGTTTCCGACGTCAAGTTTGAATTGATGCTGACGATTGCGCTCGTGATTATGGTGATTTTCCTTTTTTTGCGGAGTTTCTACGCGACGATCATTCCCAGCGTGGCTGTGCCGCTTTCGCTGGTGGGCACCTTCGCCGCAATGTACGCCCTCGGCTACAGCCTCGACAACCTCTCGCTCATGGCCCTAACTATTTCCACGGGATTCGTTGTCGACGACGCCATCGTCATGGTCGAAAACATTTCCCGTTACATCGAAGAAGGCGAGCCGCCCATGGAAGCGGCCTTGAAAGGCGCCGAGCAGATTGGCTTCACCATTGTCTCCCTCACGGTCTCGCTTATCGCCGTGCTGATTCCGTTGCTTTTCATGGGCGATGTCGTGGGGCGACTCTTCCGCGAGTTCGCGGTCACACTGGCCGTTACCATCGTCGTTTCGGCGATTGTTTCGCTCACGCTAACGCCGATGATGGCCTCGCGCATTCTGAAACAGCATCCGAAGGACCAACAGCGGGGCTTTTACCGCGTCACCGAACACGCGTTCGAGGCCATGATCGCGTTCTACGGCCGCACGCTGAAATTCGTTCTTCGATTCCAGACCATCACGCTTTTTATCGCTCTGTGCACACTTCTGCTCACCATCTTCCTTTATATCATTATTCCTAAGGGATTCTTTCCGGTGCAGGACACTGGAATTATCCAAGGCATTTCGCAGGCACCTCCCACGATCGGCTCCAAGGCGATGGCACAAAAACAGCAGGAGCTCGCGGACGTTATTCTCAGCGATCCAGCGGTCGAAAGTCTTTCCTCTTTCATCGGCGCCGACGGCACGAACATCACGATCAATAGCGGAAGGATGTCTATCAATCTGAAGCCGCTTGAGCAGCGCAAACTGAACGCATCCGATATCATCCGCCGGCTCCAGGGCAAGCTGAGTAATGTGCAGGGCATTCAGCTCTTTATGCAGCCCGTGCAGAACATCACCATCGACGATCGCGTGAGCCGCACACAGTACCAATACACACTGGAAGACCCGGATGCGAATGAACTGAACGACTGGACCAACCGCTTCGTGGCCAACTTGAAAAAATTGCCGGAACTGGAAGATGTTGCCACCGACCAGCAACCTGGCGGACTCGCTGTCTCGCTCCTCATTGACCGCTCTACGGCATCGCGGCTAGGAATTGCTCCCACGACCATTGACAACACTCTGTACGACGCCTTCGGTCAGCGGCAGATCAACACCATGTACACGCAGTTGAATCAATACCACGTCATTTTAGAAGCGGAGTCCCAGTTTCAACTCGACCCGGATAAGCTGAACAAACTTTATATTCAGGCGAACTCTGCTGCTAGCACGACTGGCGCGCCGGCATCCTCAAGCGGGAATGGCTCCACGTCGGCGGGATCCAATGCGTTGACCGGCTCCGCGCTATATACACCTTCGGCGAATACGCTGAATAGTCCTGCGAGTGCCCTCACCTCGAGCACCTCGAGTGCAACTTCGAGTAAAGGAGCGTCATCCGCGGGAGCCACCAGTTCTGCAACGAGCAATGCGGTGCCTCTCGGGGCGTTCTCGCATTTTGAAACAAGAACCGAACAGCTCTCGATCAACCATCAGGGACAGTTTCCGGCGATTACGGTTTCCTTCAATTTGGCCCCCAACGCCGCGCTCGGCGGAGCAATTTCTGCCATCACCAAAGTGCAAAAGGATATGCACATGCCTGCGAGTTTGCAGGCCGATTTCCAAGGCACCGCCGCATCCTTCCGAAATTCGCTGTCCAACATGCCGCTGCTCATCCTCGCCGCTCTCGTTACCGTTTACATCGTCCTCGGCGTCTTGTATGAGAGCTTCATCCATCCGATCACGATTCTTTCCACGCTTCCGTCTGCCGGTGTTGGGGCTTTTCTCGCGCTTATCCTTTTCGGCCAGGATCTCAGCGTCGTTGCCATCATCGGTCTCGTGCTTTTGATCGGCATTGTCAAAAAGAACGGCATTATGATGGTCGATTTCGCGCTGGATGCGGAGCGCAACCACGGAAAAAGCTCCACGGATGCCATCTACGAGGCGTGCTTGCTGCGTTTCCGTCCCATCATGATGACCACCATGGCCGCGCTGCTCGGTGGTCTGCCGCTTGCATTCGGTAGCGGGATTGGCTCCGAACTTCGCCGGCCGCTCGGCATTGCGATGGTCGGTGGTCTTCTGGTGAGCCAGGTTCTTACTCTCTACACCACGCCCGTCATCTATATTTTCTTTGACAGACTGGCGCAACGGTTCACGTTCTCAAGAAAGTCGGAAGCACCCGATTCCGGCGCCGAGCCACAACCCGCGGGCTCCTTATGAACGTATCAGAACCTTTCATTCACCGGCCGGTTGCGACCACCTTGCTGACGATTGCCATCGCCATCGCAGGCGCCATCGCGTTCGAGGTGCTGCCCGTTTCTCCGTTGCCGCAGGTGGACTTTCCCACCATTTCAGTCAGCGCCGGCTTGCCCGGCGCCAGTGCGGAGATCATGGCTTCTTCCGTCGCTACTCCACTGGAACGCCAGTTTGGCCACATTGCTGGTGTAACGGAGATGACTTCCACGAGCAGCCTGGGAACGTGCAACGTCACGATCCAGTTCGATCTCAGCCGCAACATTGACGGAGCTGCACGGGACGTCGAAGCCGCTATCAATGCCGCGCGGACTTACTTGCCGGCGAACTTGCCGTCAAATCCCACCTACCGCAAGGTCAACCCGGCCGATTCTCCGATCATGATCCTTGGCCTTACGTCGGACAAATATGGTCCCGACAAGCTCTACGACGAAGGCTCCACGGTCGTTCAGCAAAAGCTTTCTCAAATTCAAGGCGTGGGTCAGGTCAACGTAGGCGGCGGCGCGTTGCCTTCCGTTCGCGTCGAAGTTAATCCTACGAAGCTGGCCAGCTATGGTCTCACCATGGTCGATCTGCAGTCTGTCCTGCGCATCCAAAACTCGGATCTCGCCAAAGGGCAGATTACGGATGGCATCACGAGCGCTGACATTCTCGCGAACGACCAAATCTCCCACGCCGTAGACTACAAGCCCATCATCGTCGGCCATAGCAACGGCGCCGCCGTTCACCTCGAAGATGTCGCTACCGTGATCGACTCCGTGCAAAACGTTCGTGCCGCGGGGTATTTGAATGGCAAACGCGCGGTTTTGCTCATCATTTTCCGTCAGCCCGGCGCCAATATTATTGAGACTGTCGATCGCATCCGCTCGGAATTGCCTTCCATTCAAGCCTCTATTCCAAATGGAATTGTGACCACCTTAGTTCTGGACCGAACGACCACGATTCGCGCCTCGGTTAGTGACGTCGAGCGGACGTTGATGATTTCTATCGTGCTGGTAATCATCGTAGTCTTCATCTTTTTGCGGAACGGCCGCGCGACCCTGATTCCCGCCGTCGCCGTCCCCGTTTCGCTAATCGGAACCTTCGCCGTCATGTATCTCTGCGGCTACAGCCTGGACAACCTTTCGCTGATGGCGCTGACCATCTCCACCGGCTTCGTTGTAGATGACGCTATCGTGGTCATGGAGAACATCACCCGTCACCTTGAAGATGGCATGGACCCGTTCGCCGCGACTCTGAAAGGCGCGAAAGAGATTGGTTTCACAGTTCTGTCCATCAGTATTTCCCTGATCGCCGTCTTCATTCCTCTTTTGCTGATGGGCGGAATTGTTGGCCGGCTTTTTAGGGAGTTTGCCATCACTCTTTCCACTGCCATTCTCGTGTCCATGGCAATTTCGCTCAGCACAACGCCCATGATGTGCGCCTACCTGCTGCGAAACGAACGCGCACAGAAACACGGCCGCCTCTATCAGGCATCGGAGAGATTTTTTGATGGCGCCCTGAACGGGTACCGGAAAAGCTTGCACTGGGTTTTGGAGAATCCCGCCCTTATACTGACCCTTCTTTTTCTAACCATCATTCTCAACGTCGTCCTGGTTTACAGAATACCTAAAGGATTTTTCCCGCAGCAGGACACTGGCACGCTTGGCGGCGCCATCCAAGGTCCCCAGGACTCTTCCTTTCCGGCCATGAACGACGCGATTCAGAAGATTGAGGCGGTGATTAATAAGGATCCTGCCGTTCAGAATGTCATGGGTTTCACCGGCGGCGGCGGCGCGACCAATACTGGGAACATTTTTATTGCGCTGAAGCCTCTTAACGAGCGCAAAGTAAGCGCGCCAGAAATCATCAACCGGCTTCGCCCGCAATTGAACCGTCTGCCAGTGGCTTCGGCCTTCCTTCAGGCTTCGCAGGATTTGCGAATCGGCGGCCGCTCCAGCGCTGCTCTCTATCAGTACACGATTCAGACCGACACCATCGCAGACCTCGCCACGTGGGGACCGCGCGTCTTCGCGGAAATGAAAAAGCTTCCCGGCTTTCAGGACGTGAACTCCGATCAGCAAAATGGCGGGCTCGACGTGCTTCTACACTATGATCGGGTCACCGCCGCCAAGCTTGGCCAAACTGCACAGTCCCTCGATAGCGGCATCTACAGCGCCTTTGGCCAATCCGAAGTTTCGATCATCTACACGCAGTTGAACCAATACTATGTCGTCCTGGAAGTCGATCCCCAGTATTCACAAACGCCCGAGGGGCTGAAGAATATCTATTTTCGCTCCAACGAAAGCAGCAGCGTTACCGCCGCTGGCAACACCCCGCTCATTACCATGGCCAGCAGCCAGACCAACACCATCCCTCTCACTCTCAACCACACGGGGCTTTCGCCTTCGGTCACTACCTCTTTCAACCTTGCTCCGGGTGTCTCTTTAAGCGACGCAACGCTGGCGATTGACAAGATGAAGCAGCGTATCGGTGCGCCATCCAGCCTCCGGGGATTTTTCGCCGGCACGCTTCAGGCTTACCAGAGTTCTCTCAGTAACGAAAAATATCTCGTCATCACCGCCCTCCTCGCGGTCTACATTGTTCTCGGCGTCCTTTACGAAAGTCTCATTCATCCGCTCACCATTATTTCCACGCTGCCCTCCGCCAGCGTCGGCGCCATTCTCGCTCTCATGCTCTTTAAAGTGGATCTCAATGTCATTTCCATTATTGGGATCGTCTTGCTCATCGGGATCGTAAAAAAGAACGCCATTATGATGGTTGATTTCGCTCTGCAAGCCGAACGCGAACAGGGCATGAGCACCGAAGACTCCATTTTCCAAGCCTGCATGCTGCGCTTCCGTCCCATTCTCATGACGACCATGGCCGCCCTCTTCGGCGCTTTGCCTTTGGCCTTTGGAACGGGCACCGGTTCCGAACTTCGCCGTCCCTTGGGTATCACTATTGTTGGAGGCCTCATCATGAGCCAGCTACTCACGCTCTATACCACGCCAGTCGTTTACCTCGCGCTCGATAAGCTCCGGCTCTGGCTCTTGGGCAAAGAGCGCGACACAGTTCCTTCAGCGGGAGCTCCTTCCCCCAGCGCCGCGGATTGATGGCAAAGGCAAAACCATGAATAACATTCGACTCAAAACTTTGCTCGGCACCGCAGTCACGGCACTCTTCTTCACTGGGTGCACAGTCGGGCCGAAATACCACACGCCAACCGCCACCGTTCAGCCGCCTCCGGCCGCATACAAAGAGTTGCCCACGCAGGTCCCGGATGCAGAAGCCTGGAAGGTCGCTCAGCCTCAGGACGCGATGCTTCACGGCAAATGGTGGGAGATCTACAAAGATCCCGAGCTGAACGCGCTTGAAGAACAACTGATCGTCAACAACCAAAACATCAAGCAATCTTTCGAGAACTTCATGGCCGCACGAACTCTTGTTGCGCAGGCCCGTTCGCAGCTTTTTCCGACAGTAGGCACGGCGCCTTCTTACCAGCGGACGCGCACGTCTGCAAACCTCAGCATCAAATCTGGAAGCTCAAGTTCAGGGAGCGGCGGCACAACCAACATACCTAACCTGCAGGCCCAGGTTTTTTCTATTCCGGTTTCCGCTTCCTGGGAGCCGGATCTGTGGGGCAAAGTCCGCAACACGATCAGTGAAGCTCAATACAACGCGCAGCTTAGCGCCGCCGACCTCGAAAACGTACGCCTCACCGAGCAGGCCAGTCTTGCCGTCTTTTTCTTCGAGCTCCGCGGCCAAGACGCTTTGCAAAAAATCTTTGACGAGACCATTGAAGCGGACAAGAAATCTGTCGACCTCACTCGCGCCCGATACGAAACCGGCGTCGACGATCAGATCTCACTGGTCCAAGCCCAAAATGCGCTTGAGACGGCCGAATCCGAAGGCACCAATCTGGGTATCGCGCGCGCCCAGTTCGAACATGCCATCGCCGTTCTCATCGGCATCACGCCTTCCAGCTTCTCCATTCCCGTGAAGCCCCTGGCTGCCGTCCCTCCCGCGCTCCCCGTGGGCGTGCCTTCGCAACTGCTCGAACGCCGCCCGGACATCGCCGCGTCCGAGCGCGCCATGGCCGCTGCCAACGCGCAAATCGGAATCGGCGTCGCCGCCTACTATCCGAACCTCACTCTCACTGGCGATGCAGGCTTCTCAAGCTCGGCTATCCAAACTCTGCTTGCCTGGCCGAGCCGTATTTGGTCGGTCGGTACATCGCTCTCCGAAACGATCTTTGACGCCGGCCTCCGCCGCGCCAGCGTGCAACAGTTCGTCGCTGTCTATAACGCGGACGTAGCGGGCTACCGCCAGACGGTTCTTACCGCTTTTCAGCAAGTCGAGGATTCCATGGCTGCTGTTCGTATCTTGTCCAAGCAAATTCAGGAACAGCTGGCCGCTGAACAATCCGCCGAGCGCTATCTCGAATTGGCAAAGGCCCGTTACTACACTGGTGTTGATACCTATCTCAACGTTCTGGTCGCGCAGACTACACTGCTCTCCGATCAGCAAACTCTCGCTTCTCTCCGCACTGAAGCCATGACCGCATCCGTCCAATTGATCGAAGCTCTTGGCGGCGGTTGGGACCGGTCGCAGCTCCCAACTCCCGCGCAAGTCTCAGAGAGAGTTCACCAGTCCAAAGTAGACTAGCGTAATCAGGTTCGACAAAGGTCACTCGAAGAATCCTATGATTGCCAATTGGAGCCAACCGTTTCCCCCATGCCACTCCAAAGGCGAAGACCGATAATCCATTGCTTCCGGTAACTCTGACTCACTCGCGAAAAGGCGAGCAGGAAGTCTCTCTAGACAGCTAATCATGGTCATCTGCTGACTATCTGCAGAACTTGCCCACGGCGGCTTGATGCGCCCGGCCGCCTGTCATTTCTGACAGTTCAAGAGAAGCTCTGGATGGTAGACCATTAGAGCTTGCACTCTTGGCCGTTCGGTCATATGAGGCGGTTTTACTTCATGTCGATAGCGGTGGCTCTCCTCGGCGGCATGCTGCTGGGGTCGTGGAGACCTACTAGCTCGGCGAAAACGCATGCCCCTCCGCCTACCTCTATCCTCATTTGTGGCCTAAAAGACCGGCCTTGCGTGAGGTATCTGATCTCTTTCCACGAGCCAACCACATCCTATGGGGATTCCCAGGGAGAGGGTGTGACCGATTACGGGCAAAAGACCATCTCCATCGCACGGAGCCGGGATCGCTTTAGAAACATTCAAGCGCTGCAGCACGAAGTCTTCCATGCGGCGCTGTGGGAACGGGACTTCCACGACGACAGTGAACAATGGGATTTACACGCCTGGATTTATTTTACGGAAGGAGTATTCCCGCTTCTTCTCCACGATAACCCGGAGTTCGTCAGATATATAACGGAAGAATGATGAACTTGGTCTGCGCAGCCAAACCCTAATGTGACGGGATGAGGTTGTTCGCTAGTCTGCCTAGCTGAACTGAATGGTTTGGAAACACCTTCACTTGGGAGCAGACACCACGTAGGCCTGCATAGCAGACCGGACCAAAAAGAGGATGGCTATATGAGTGATGAAAATTCCCAGAAGACCAGCTTGAAACAGATGGTGGCTCACGAATTTGAGGATCTCGCCATAATCTTCTTGTACCTGTCCTTCTTCTTTTGCGCGTTGGCGACGTATAGTATGCTGCTGCTTAACAAGTTCCACATATCGTATTTCACCTATGGAGCTGCGCTGATTAACGCGCTCATTATCGCCAAAGTTATTTTGATCGGGGATTACATACGCCTGGGAAAGAAGCAAGAGACCAAGCCATTGATTTATTCAGCCCTCTATAAGGCATTCTTGTTTGGCTTGCTTGTCTTGGCTTTCCATATTCTTGAAGAAGCCATCAAAGAACTTGTGCATGGAAGACCCATCAGAGCAGCGTTGCACGAGGTGCGCATCGATGATCTGCTCGCCCGAAGTTTGATCATATTTTTCACGTTCATTCCGCTCTTTGCTTTCAGAGAGATACACCGAGTGCTCGGAGAAGACCAATTCCGAAACCTGTTTTACAGGTCCAGAGAGACTCCCAAACCCCGTCTGTCGGGTAAGAGTTGAACGGGATTGTGCATTCCTTCCGCTTACTTTCTCTTTCGGCTCGTCACCGCTAGCCGCTGAGGGTTTTCCGGCGGGACGGTGTCATGGACGAAGGGAGCGGCGGGCGAAGTCCGTCAGTTCACCTAATGTCTGAATACTTATCGAGATGGGGGCCTCGATTGCCCCCATCTTCCGTAAGGATGGCTATTGCTTGATCGCCAAGGGAGGCCCGCTGACACGCTTCCCCACGAGGTCGACAGTCACCTCTACTCGGTCGGCGATCCTGATGAAAGGAATACCGCTGTTCATTCCATAGTCTTTACGATCGAAGGCCATCGTCCCTTTAATCTCCCCTGTGCCTGTACCCACGCCCGAAACCGTTAGCGTCAGCGTCTCGGGTTTGGACACGCCGCGGATCGTAAAGGTGCCTTGTACATCAAAAGTGTTGGCGCCGGTCTGCGCAATCTTGGTGGAGTGAAACGAGATCACCGGATCCTGCTTGACGTCGAAGAAGTCTTTGCTCTTCAGTTTGCCGTCCTTCATGCCGCTTCCTGTATTCACACTATCCGCCTGAATCTTGATGTCCAGAACGCCTGTCGTGACGTCGGTAGACGTGAATGTCAGAGTGGAGTCCCATTTTTCGAAAGTACCCTCCAGAGCCACCGACGCTTTCACAAAGAACTTAACCGAGCTTTCCGGCGCTGGCGAAATCGTGAAAACAGGGGCCTGCGCTCTGCTTACTGACGGCAACAGGGCTGACGCTGCGAGACATAGGACTGCTAATCGCATTGAATTCCTCCTCGAATACGAACCTGACAAAATGGCCTTCTGCATATAAGCAGACTGTCATGGGAATGGCACGCACTCCTACTGTCAAAAGTGACAGGCCTTCACGTTCGGTGAAAAATCCGGGAAGCTAGTAAGGCCAACTCGTGCGTTTGGGAGCAGTGGCAGAAGCGGCATGGACGACCAAAAGGCCAAGCCGGCTCTGAAGCCTGCTGAAGAGCTTGGAGCCCTCAGGTCTCCTCAAGATCGAGTCTTTCTTCTCGTGGAGACTGGCAGTTTTGACAGTGGCGCACCCCCATCCCATCTGTCGGATACTTACAACAAGGTCCGAGATCGGGGAGACAGTGCATATTCTGCTCGCGTCAATGGGCTTCAGACTGGCCGCGAGCGAAACCATGATGGCTCCGCATCGGCGGAGGATCTGCTTGCCACCGCCGCCGCTCCACTCCCACCAGCCCACAAAGCCAAGCAAAAGCTGGCCATGAAGAATCCGAGGAGAGTTCTAATGAATCGTAGTCTTACAATTGCGCACGGGAAGCAATCTGTCACCGAAAGTCTTGTTACGATTTGCAGGCGCATATTAATCATCGGTGGGATGGCTCTGG
>Ga0210397_10001351_pt1 | contig 15684 bp, 16 predicted proteins | sample IncBWH2OmetaG_FD_160126 | JGI IMG/M metagenome (GOLD analysis project Ga0210397, IMG submission 160126) | Forest soil microbial communities from Barre Woods Harvard Forest LTER site, Petersham, Massachusetts, United States - Inc-BW-H-2-O ...
ACGACCGCATCGACGGGCGCTACCTGGAGGTCCACCAGGGGATCCTCTCGCTGTTGGCCCGCCAGTCTCCCGTGGCCACCGACCTGCGGATCGTGGCGGCGCTGCTGCACTGCATCCGCTGCATCGAGCGGATGGGCGACCAGTGCGTGAACATCGCCAAGCTGGTGCCGCTCTCGGGTCATGACGCGCCCAAGGACAAGGACACGCTGGACGCGATCGAGCGGATGGGCCAGCTCGCGCGCTCCGAGGTCTCGCAGGCCAAGGACGCGCTGCGTACCCGCAACGTCGAGCTCGCCCAGGACCTCGTGCGCCAGGACGCCGAGATCAACGGGCTCAACCGCCATATCTTCAGGCGCGCCGTGGAGATCGGCGACGACCTCGAGCTGCGCGAGTGGGGGATGTTCATGATCCTCGTGGCGCGCTGCGTGGAGCGCATCGGCGACAACGCCGTGGAGATCGCCGAGCAGGTCGTGTTCGTGGTCACCGGGCTGTTCAAGGAGATGGCCGACATCGGCGCCTCCTCCGCCGAGGCCGCGAAGAGCAGCTAGCGGTCCGCTCGCGTGGATGGTGCGCGCGGGGAAGTCTTGTCCACGCGGCCAGTGACGGTGTAGGGGCGCGACGGGCACCCTTGTGCTCATGAGCGCAAGGCCACCACAGATCGTCGCGTTCGGCGGCGGCGGGTTCTCGATGGAGTGGGGCAACCCGCTGCTCGATGACCACGTCCTCTCGCTCACCGGCGTGCCGTGCCCGCGGGTGTGCTTCCTGCCCACCGCCAGCGGGGACGCCGACCACTACGTGGTGCGCTTCTACCGGGCGTTCCCGGCCTCGCGCTGTCAGCCGTCGCACATCTCGCTGTTTCGCCGCGAGACCGGCGTGGGCGACCCGTATGCCCACCTCCAGGCCCAGGACCTCATCTACGTCGGCGGGGGCAGCCTCGTCTCGCTGATGGGCGCCTGGCAGGCCCACGGGATCGATCTGGCGCTCTATGACGCCTGGCGCGCCGGGGTGGTGCTGTGCGGAGGGTCGGCCGGCTCGCTGTGCTGGTTCACCGATGTCATCTCCGGCTTTCACGAGGGGCCGCCGCGCCGGCTGGAAGGCCTCGGGTTCCTGCCGTGGAGCAACGCCGTGCACTACAGCGACGAGCCCGGCCGGCGCTCGACGTTCCGGTCCGCGGTGGCCGCAGGCATGGCCGCGGGGTATGGCGTGGGAGACGCCGCGGCCCTGCACTTCGTGGACACGGAGCTGGTGGACGTGGTCGCGTCGCGCCCCGATGCCCGGGCGCGCTTCGTGTACGCCGACGGCACCGCAGAGGCGATGGAGGAAGATCTACCTGTGAGGTATCTCGGCGCTCACGAGCTGCGCCGCGTCGCGTGACCGCCGGCGGAGGCGACCGCCGGCGCATCCTCGCCATGGGTGGCGGGGGCTTCACCATGCAGGACCGCAGTGCCGCCCTTGATCGGCTGGTGCTGACCCTCACCGGCAAGCCGGTGCCCCGGATCTGCTTCCTGCCCACCGCCAGCGGGGACGGGCGCGACCAGACCACCCGCTTTCACGAGCGCTTCAGCGGCTGGCCGTGCGAGCCCAGCGTGCTGTCGCTGTTTCACCTGGGCCGCGACCGGATCGACCCCCGCGCCCATCTGCTCGCCCAGGACGCCATCTACGTCGGGGGCGGCTCCATGCGCAACCTGCTGGCCGTGTGGCGCGAGCACGGCGTCGATCAGGCGATGCGCTCGGCGTGGGAACGGGGCGTCGTCCTCGCCGGTCTGAGCGCGGGCGCGATGTGCTGGTTCGAGAGCGGGATCACGATGAGCGGGGGGGCGCCGCGTCCCGCCGCCGGTCTTGGCCTGGTCGAGGGCAGCCTCTCGGTCCATCTCGACGGGGAGCCCGAGCGGCTGCCGGCGTACCGGGAGGCGGTGGGGAGAGGAGCGATGCCGCCGGGGTTCGCGGTCGATGACTACGCCGCCCTGCTGGTGTGCGGCACGGAGGTCGGCGACTGCGTGAGCTCGCGCCCCGGGGCTCGGGTGCTGCGGGTGGAGGCCGACGGCGAGGGCGGTACCGTCGAGCGTCCGGTCACCGTGCGAGTGCTGCCGGGGGCGGTGGCCGTCGACGCGCCGGTCGGGGCGGGGGAGCCGCGAGGGGTGTCAGAGCTGCGGGATTTGCGGGCCGGGCGCCACCGCTGGGATTGACGCTCCCCACGGCCGGCGGCGCGGGGAGCTGAACGGGTCAGCTCGCGGCGCTGGCCGCGCCCTGCCGGCGGCGCAGCAGGATGAGGGCCCCGGCCACCAGCACGGCGGCGACGACGAGCCCGATGAGCAGCGGCGCGGCCGAGCTGCCGCCGCCAGAGCCACTCGAGACCCCGGCCACGCCCTTCAGCGGGTGACCGTCGGCGGCCGCGATCTTGGCCACGGCGATGGTCGCGGCCTGGGCGAGCGCGGTGCTCGTCTTGCCCTTGGGCGGCGCGAGGCCCTTGAGGGCCGCGGTGGCCTTGGCGCTCAGGGACTGCGCCCCGTAGCCGCCGGGCATGACCACGAGCAGCGGCTGGGGTCCCTGGAAGCTGATCTCCTTGTCCAGGAACTTCGCGTAGTTCTGGGGCTGGCCGAACAGCTCGGGGACGACGCCGAGGTCCACCGCCGTCGCGATGAGTGCGACCTTGATGGGGAGCCCCGCCTTCTTGGCCGCCGCGGTCTCGGCGTTCAGCGTGGCCTGCACGCTCCGGGGGACCGGGGGCGAATACGGGTAGTAGACGTTCTGGCCCAGGAGCACGTCGCTGGCCGGATCCCCGTCGCCGAGGGCGGACACGGGAACCAGCGCCGCCACCAGGATCGCGGCGGCGAGCAGGCTGGCGACACGGCGGGCCATCTCCGACATTATCCTCAGCGTCCTTGCCTCAGCGGAAGTCCACCAAGTCTCGCAAGCGTCGCAGCCGGGGTACCGCCCCGCGGGCGGTACCCTCGACGCGCCGCGACGCCCGCGCCGAGCGCCAGGCGCAGACCGTGCAGGAGGTCAAGCGCGGCGGGCGGGTGCTGGGCCGCGAGGGCGAGCGGCCGCAGGGCCCGTTCGGCGGCCTGCCGATCTCCGAGCTGGCCATCCTGGTCGGCCTGATCGCCGCGGTGATCGGGTTTGTCGGGCATGGGGGCCCCGCGCTCATCGTCGGCCTCATCCTGTGCGCGCTGGGCGTGATCGAGATCACGGGCCGCGAGCACTTCAGCGGGTATCGCTCGCACGCCTCGCTGCTGGCGGCGATCCCGTCGGTGGCGATCGAGGTGGGAATCGTGCTGGCGTTCAAGCCCAGCCAGCGCGCCTTCCTGGTCCTGGTCGTGGTCCCGATCTTCGGCGGGTTGTTCTGGTGGCTGCGCAAGCGCTTCCTCATCGCGCGGCAGGCACGGGTGGCCCGGATGCACGCCCGCGCGCCCCTGTAGCGACGGCCCGCTAGTGGGTCTCAACCGGTTCGCCCGGCGCGGCGACGTCGCCGACGTGCGCCACCGGCTCGTCGTTCTCAGCGGGGACGCCGGGCAGGTACAGGGTGAAGATCGCGCCGCCGTCGACGGCGTTGGTCACGGAGGCGCTGCCGCCGTGCTGCTCGGCCACCTGGCGCACGATGGACAGGCCCAGCCCGCTGCCCTGGCGGCCACGCGAGTTGGTGCCGCGGAAGAAGCGATCGAAGACGTAGGGCAGGTCGTCGGGCTCCACGCCGGTGCCGTGATCGCGGACCTCGACGCCGTGGGGACCGACCTGGAGCTCCACGGTGCCGCCGGGCGGAGAGTGCCGGGCGGCGTTGTCGAGCAGGTTGTTGATGGCCCGCGCCAGCCGCTCCGGGACCCCGTCGACGACCGTGGGCGCGAGCGTGGCGTCGAAGTGGATGCCGGGGGCGTTGCGCCGCGCGCGGGCCAGCGACTCCGCGGCGACGCCGTCGAGGCGGACATCGTCGGTCTCCGGGCCCGGCTGGTCGCCCCGCGCGAGCTCGATGAGGTCGCCGACGAGCGCCGTCAGCTCCTCTGACTGCTCCACCACGTCGGCCAGCAGGCGCCGCCGGTCCTCGGGATCGAGTTCGCCGCCCTCGAGCAGGACCTCGACGTTGGTGCGCAGGCTCGTCACCGGCGTGCGCAGCTCATGCGACGCGTCGGCGACGAGCTGGCGCTGGGCGCGCACCGACTCGTCCAGCGCCTCCCGCGAGGCCTCGAGGCGGTCGAGCATCGCGTTGAAGTTGGTGGCGAGCTGGCCCACCTCGTCGTCGGCGTGGATGTGGAGGCGCTTGGTGAGGTCATCGGTCTCGCCGATCTCCTGGGCGACCTCGGCCACCTCGCCCAGGGGCGCCAGCACGCGGCGGGACGCCATCCGCCCGAGCACCGCCGCCACCGCGACACCGCCGACGACGATCAAAAGCAGGAACAGGCGCAGGTGACGCAGGATCGTGTCCACGCCGTTGAGCGGCCGCGCCAGCTGGAGCACGGCCGGGACGAACTGTCCGCCGACCGGCACGTTGACTGGGAAGCACAGCATGCGCAGATGGCTGCCGTTCACCCAGATGTCGGACATGGTCGAGCGGCTGGTGCCGCTGGCGAGCCTGAGCGTCGAGGTGGAGACCGGCAGGTCGAGCCCGCCGTCGCGCTCGAACACCTGGCCGCTGGCGAGGACGATCTGGTCGTAGGGGGCCGGGCCGCCGGAGCTGGCCGTGTTGCCCGGTACGGCGCGCTGGACGACGTGGGATTGCTGCACCACGGCCATCTGGGCATTGAGGGCGTCGGTCACCTGCCCGCGCACCTGATTGCGCACGATCGCATAACTGGCGCCCACCGCGATCGTCACCGCGATGGCGACGGAGGCCGCAGCGATCAGGGAGAGGCGCTTGCGCAGTGTCATGGAGCGATTAATCGCGCAACACGTACCCGATGCCGCGCACGGTGTGTAGGAGCCTGGACTCGCCGCCGGCCTCGGTCTTGCGCCGCAGGTAGCCCATGTAGACGCCCAGCGCGTTGGAGGTGGGGCCGAAGTCATAGCCCCAGACGTTCTCGAAGATCGTCGTCCGCGTCAGTACCTGGCGCGGATGGCGCATGAACAGCTCCAGGAGCAGAAACTCCGTGCGCGACAGCTCGATGAGGCGGTCGCCGCGGTGGACCTCATGGGCGATGGGGTCGAGCACGAGGTCGCCGTAGCGCAGCGGCTCACCGTCGACGGTGCCGTCCCCGGAGCGGCGCAGCAGCGCCCGCAGCCGGGCCTGGAGCTCGCGCAGGGCGAACGGCTTGACCAGATAGTCGTCGGCCCCGACGTCGAGTCCCTCGACGCGATCGTCGATGGCGTCGCGGGCCGTGAGCATGAGCACCGGGGTGCGATCGCCGGCCTTGCGCAGGCGCCGGCAGACCTCCAGGCCGTCGAGCTTGGGCATGAGGATGTCCAGGATCACCGCATCGGTCGAACCGTCGGCGAGGACGTCCAGGGCCTGCTCGCCGTCCTCGGCCAGAGTGACATCGTGGTTGTCGAGGCGCAGCGCACGCTCGAGTGCCCGCCTCACCGCGGGCTCGTCGTCAACGACCAGAACGCGCGCCATGGGGCCAATGATCGCGGGGCCGCGTAAACGTTGGTGAAGAAGCGCTCAGAGGTCTCATGCGTCGGCCGCGCCGGCCAGGTCGAGTAGCAGCGGCGCGTGATCGGATGGCTTTGTCCCCTTACGGTACTCCCGGTCAATGCCACAGGCACGCAACCGGTCGGCCAGACCGGCGGAGACGAGGGCGAGGTCGATGCGCATCCCCAGGCCCTTGTGGAAGCTGCCGGCACGGTAGTCCCACCACGTGTACTGGACCTCGGTGGGGTGAAGGCTGCGGTAGGCGTCGATCATGCCGAGGTCCTCGAGGGCGGCGAGCCTGGTGCGCTCCTCGCCGGTGACGTGCGTGGCTCCGGCGAAGGCGGAGGGGTCATAGACGTCGGCGTCGGCCGGGGCGATGTTGAAATCGCCGGCGAGCACGAGCGGCGCGCCCTCCAGTTGCCCCACCCGCCGCGCGGCGGCGTCGAGGAAGGCGAGCTTGCGCGGGAACTCGGGGCTGTCCAGCGCTCGGCCGTGGGGGACGTAGACGCTGGCGATGCGGATGCCGGCGACGGTGGCCTCACACCAGCGCGCCTCCGAGGGCACCGGGTCCCCGGCCAGGCCGATGACCGGATCAGAGAGCTCCATGCCCGCGCGCGCGAGCACCGCCACCCCGGCCCAGCGCCCGCCCGAGTCGTGCACCGCGCCGTACCCCGCGCCGGCCAGTTCGGCCACCGGAAACGCGTCCGGCGCGGTCTTGGTCTCCTGCAGGCAGAGCACGTCGGGCTGATGCTCGGCGATCAGCTGCAGGACCCGCGGGAGGCGGACACGCAGGGAGTTGACGTTCCAGGTGACGATGCGCACGGTGAGCGGCGCGGGGATCGTACCCGTGCTCACGGCGACGGCCACCGAGGGACGCCGATGAGCCATCATCGGCAGTCCGCGAGATGACCCCGGACAAGCTGCACACCTATCGCGCCAAGCGCGACTTCGAGAAGACGGCGGAGCCCGCCGGCGAGACGGCGGGCCGGGACGGCGCGGCGCGGTTCGTGGTCCAGGAGCACCACGCCACCCGCCTGCACTGGGATCTGCGCCTCGAGCACGACGGCGTTCTGGCCTCATGGGCGATCCCCAACGGCATCCCCGCCGATCCCGCCGACAACCGCCTGGCGGTCCACACCGAGGACCACCCCTTGCAGTACCTCGACTTCCACGGCGAGATCCCGCGCGGGGAGTACGGGGCGGGCACGATGACGATCTGGGACCACGGCACCTACGAGACCCACCTGTGGGACGACAAGAAGGTTGAGGTCACCTTCCACGGTGAGCGGCTGTCCGGGCGCTACGGGCTGTTCCCGATCGGCCAACGCGGCCGTGACGGGTCAGACAAGGACTGGATGATCCACCGCATGGACCCTCCCGCCGACCCCGGGCGGGAGGCGATGCCCGAGCGGATCCTCCCCATGCTGGCGGGCGCGGGGGACCTGCCCGGGCGCGAAGAGAAGTGGTCCTTCGAGGTCAAGTGGGACGGGGTGCGGGCGATCGCCTACGTCCAGCCGGGACGGTTGCGCCTGGAGAGCCGCAACCTCAACGAGATCACCGAGACCTACCCCGAGGTTCGCGGCATCCTGCGCGACATGGGGATGCGCGAAGCCGTGTTCGACGGGGAGATCGTGGCCTTCGGCGACGACGGACGTCCGAGCTTCGAGCGCCTGCAGCGGCGCATCAACGTGTCGTCGGCCAGCGCGGTGCGTCGCCTGACGGCGAGCACGCCGGTGGTCTACGCGATCTTCGACCTGCTCTTCCTCGATGGGCACTCGCTGGTGGCGCTGCCCTACGAGCAGCGGCGGGCACGGTTGGAGGAGCTGGGGCTGGGCGGCCCGGCGTGGCGAGTGCCGGCCGCGCATCCGGGGCGCGGTAGCGCTCTGCTTGCGGCGACCGAGGCCCAGGGGCTGGAGGGCGTCGTGGCCAAGCGGCTGGACTCGCGCTATGAGCCGGGGCGGCGTACCGGCGCGTGGATCAAGATCAAGCATGTCCGCCGCCAGGAGCTCGTCATCTGCGGGTGGCTGCCCGGCGAGGGCCGGCGCGCCGAGCGGATCGGCGCGCTGCTCATGGGCTACTGGACCGATGACGGCCGCCTGGCCTACGCGGGGCGCGTCGGCACCGGCTTCACCGAGCGCACCCTCACGGAGCTGGCACGCAAGCTCGCGCCGCTGCGGCGCGCTGACAGCCCGTTCGACGCCGCGCCCAAGCTGCCGCGCAACGCGGTGTACGCCGAGCCCGAGCTCGTGGCCGAGATCGAGTTTCGCGAGTGGACGACGGAGGGGGTCATGCGCGCGCCCTCATTCAAGGGGCTGCGGTCTGACAAGCCCGCGGCCGAGGTGGTCCGCGAGCCGGTCCCGGCCGACGGGCAGCCCAGCGAGGGGGCCGGTGCCGATGGCGGCGCCGATCCCGCGAGCCCCGAGCCCGCCGGCGTCGACTCGGCCTCGCCCGAGGCGCTCTTTGACGCCGTCGAGCGGCTGCCCGAGGGGTCGCTGGCGGTGCTGGCCGACGGCCGCGAGCTGAAGATCTCCAACTGGGACAAGGTGCTCTTTCCGGCGACCGGGTTCACCAAGGGCGACCTGGTGGCCTACTACGCCCGCGTCGCCCCTGCGGTGCTGCCCCATCTGCATGATCGCCCGCTCACCCTCAAGCGCTATCCCAACGGCGTGCAGGCCCCCTACTTCTATGAGAAGCAGTCTCCCTCGCACCGCCCCGATTGGGTTCAGACGGCCCGGGTGGGCGCCGTCAACTACACGCTGTGCCAGGACCGCCCGACGCTCATCTGGCTGGCCAACCTCGCCGACGTCGAGCTGCACACCTCGCTGTCGCTGGCTGCAGCGCCGCAGACCCCCACCATGCTCGTGTTCGACCTGGATCCGGGGGCCCCGGCCGGGATCGTCGAATGCTGCGAGGTGGCGCTGGTGCTGCGCGGCCTGTTCCGGGCGCTCGGCCTGGAGAGCGTGGCCAAGACCTCGGGCTCGAAGGGGATGCAGCTCTACGTGCCGCTCAATGCGCCGGCGGGCAAGGTCACCTATGTCCACACCAAGCCGTTCGCGCGCCAGATCGCCGAGCTGCTCGAACAGCGGCTGCCCGAGCTCGTCGTCTCGCGCATGACCAAGCGCCTGCGCAGCGGCAAGGTGCTGGTGGACTGGAGCCAGAACGACGACCACAAGACCACGGTCACCGTCTACTCGGTGAGGGCGCGCGAGCAGCCCACGGTGTCGGCGCCGGTGAGCTGGGAGGAGGTCCAAGCGTGCCTGGACGGGGGTGACCCCGCGCTGCTGACCTTCACCACCGATCAGGTGCTCCAGCGCGTGGCCGCCGACGGCGATCCGTTCGCGATGCTGCTGTCGACGAGGCAGCAGCTCCCTCGGGGCCAGTGAGCGGCCACGCCACTAGCATTGGCCTCGATGGACCAGATCCAGCTGCGCAACCGACTGCTGGTCGCGACGGGGATGTGGAAGGAGGCGACGGGCGAGCCCCTACCGCGGATGGCCCCCGGCGACCCCGCCGACCAGATTCAGAACTTCGAGCTGCGGCTCGTCGACCGGCTGTGGGAGACCGCCACGCCTGAGAACGCCCGCGAGATCGCCGATCGCACCTGGGATCTGGTCCACGACCGCGCCGACAGCGACCCGGTCAAGAAGCGGGTCGTCGAATGCCACGAGGCGCTGGCGCGGATGACCCGTCTCAATGACTGACGAGCCGCTCGGCGACGAGACGCCCGACGACCTGCGCCACGACCGCCATTACACGCTGGAGCAGGCGATGGCGGTGCGCGGCTGGGTGGCCCAGCGCGTCGGCTGGGTGCGCGACGCGCAGGCCCGGCTGATGTCGATGGGGCCCGCGGCGACGGACGCGATCGACGCGCTGGACTCCGACTCGGGCGGCGCCTACCCCGGCCGGGAGGTCGCCCGCGGGCTGGTGGAGATCAGCCGTGCCGTCGGCGAGCTCGACGCCGTGGACATCGTCCTGCGCGACGTCGACCGGGGGCTCATCGACTTCCCGGCGATGCGCGACGGGGTCGAGGTGTACCTGTGCTGGCTGGTCGACGACGAGGACTCGATCGGCTTCTGGCACGAGCCCGAGGCCGGGTTCGGCGGCCGCCGCCCGCTCTAGCTCGACGCAACCTCGGTCCTACGGCTGCGGCACGATCGAAGGCACATCCTCAGGCTGAGCCTTGGCGTTCTGGGGCAGCTCGGCCGCGTCGTAGGCCTCGACCTGGTCGAGCGTCTCGTGCTCGAGCAGCGCCGCGACGAGCGCGTCGAGGTTGGCGCGATGGGAGCTGAGCGTCACCACGGCCTCCTCATGGGCGGTCTCCACGATCCGGCGCACCTCCTGATCGACGAGCTGCTGGGTCTCTTCGGAGGTCTCGGAGACCCCGGGCAGAAGAGGCCCCTGGCCGTCGGCGGGCAGGACCGCGATCGGCCCCACCGCACGGCTCATCCCCCAGCGCCCGACCATCCCGCGGGCGATCCGCGTGAGCTGCTGGATGTCTGACTCCGCGCCCGTGGTCAGGTCGCCGAACACGACCTCCTCGGCGACGCGGCCCCCGAGCGCGACCTTGATCTGGGCCAGGAGGTGGCGCTCGTCGAAGTTGAAGCGGTCGGCGTCCGGGGCCGAGAAGGTCACGCCGAGCGCCATCCCGCGCGGGATGATCGAGACCTTGCGCACGGGGTCGGCGCCCGGGGTCAGCATGCCCATGATGGCGTGGCCGGCCTCGTGGTAGGCGGTGCGGCGGCGGTCGTCCTCGGACAGCATCACCTTGCGCGCGGCGCCGAGCACGATTCGCTCCAGCGCGTCGGAGATGTCCTGGCGCGCCACCTTGGAGTGGTTGCGCTTGGCGGCCAGCAGGGCCGCCTCGTTGGCGACGTTGGCCAGGTCGGCTCCGACCATCCCGGGCGTGCTGGCGGCGATGCCCCCCAGGTCGACGTCGGTGTCGAGCGGCACCGAGCGCGTGTGCACCTCCAGGATTGCCTCGCGGCCCGCGCGGTCAGGCGGCACCACGACGACGCGGCGGTCGAAGCGCCCCGGGCGCAGCAGCGCGTGGTCCAGGATCTCCGGCCGGTTGGTCGCGCCGAGCACGATCACGCTCTCGCGCGGGCTGAAGCCGTCCATCTCGGTGAGGATCTGGTTGAGGGTCTGCTCGCGCTCGTCGTGGCCGCCCGAGAGGTTGGGGCCGCCGGAGGACCGCGAGCGGCCGATCGCGTCGAGCTCGTCGATGAAGATGATCGCCGGCGCCGCCTCCTTGGCCTGATGGAAGAGATCACGCACGCGTGAGGCGCCGACCCCGACGATCATCTCGACGAACTCCGACGCGGACATCTGGAAGAACGGCACCCCGGCTTCCCCGGCCACGGCGCGGGCCAGCAGCGTCTTGCCGGTGCCCGGTGGCCCGGACAGCAGCACGCCGCGCGGGATGCGCGCGCCCAGCGCGAGGTACTTGTCCGGCGTCTTGAGGAAGTCGACGATCTCCGTCAGCTCCTCCTTGGCCTCGTCGATGCCCGCGACGTCCTGGAAGGTGATGTGCTGGTCTGAAGCCTCAACGCGCCGCGCCCGCGAGCGCCCGAAGGACATCAGGCCTCCCGCGCCGCCGCCGGCCCCGGCCGAGCGGCGGGCGATGAACACGAACAGGGCGACGAGCAGCAGCGTCGGCCCGAAGCCGAAGATGAGGCTCTCGGCGAACGACGGGCCCTTGTTCGTCGGCTGGGCGTTGATGGTGACGCCCTCCTTGCGCAGCGACGAGAACAGCGTCGCATCGTCAGCGAACGATGGGATCTGGGTGGCGACGCTCGTCGAGGCGGCGGTGCCCTGGGGGTAGGCGATCGCCTTCTTCAGCGTCCCGGAGATCGCGTCTCCCGTTGAGGAGATCGAGCTGACATTGTTGGCCTCGACCTGGTTGAGGAAGGTCGGGCTGTAGGGGATCCGGATCGGCGCGTTGGGCTTGAGCGCCTGAGAGGAGACCCACAGATTGATCGCCAGCAGGAAGAGGACGATCACGGCCGCGATCCACCACCGCGAGCGAGACGGCGAAGGTGGGCGCTGTTGTCCGCTGGCCCCACGCCCATCCGGGGCGGGCGTCACGCGCCAGCCCCGTTGGCCCGGCGCGGGAGGCTGCGCACGGCCGCGCTGCTGGGTGGGTCGGCGGGGTGGCTGATCGGCCATCGCCACTGATTGTGGCAAGGCGCCCGACAGTCCTCGCCAGGGGGGTTGCAGTCTGTGTGACCGAAGGGCGCCTCGCGCGTACGCGCGCGCGATCAATAACTGTCGAGGAGTGACCGGAACATGTCGGCCCCGTGGACGGCGGCGCCGAGATGGCCCGCCTGGTCGGCCAGCCACCGGTCCGAGGTCACCACGCGCACGAGCCCGGGCTGGGGCTCTGTGCGCAGGCGGCGGACGATCTCGTCGTCGGCGGCGTCCCGACGTGGCTTGGGCGCGTGGGCCACCTCGATCACGGTGGAGCGGATCGGCGGGGAGGGCTTGCGCTCGAAGACGACGACCACGTCCTCGCCCTCGGCGGCGGCCCATCGCTCCAGCAGGTCGACCAGGCGCAGCATGGCGGCGTCGCGGTCGCGCCACCAGCCGTCGGGCCGGGTCCCGATCACGTTCATCCCGTCGACGTACCAGCGCATCCCAGGACCTCGCGGCGGTGCGCCGAGGTCACCCCTCGTCCGAGCCGGGACGGCGGCGGTCTCGCTTGCGGGCGGCCTGCCGGCGCTTGGACTCCAGCCGCTGGGTCACCGAGCTGCGCGTGGGCCGCGTCGGGCGTCGCGTGCGTCGCGGCGCCAGCGCGCCGGCCAGACGATGGGCCAGCCGCTCGAGAGCAAGATCGCGATTGCGCGCCTGGCTGCGCTCGTCCTGCGCCACGGCCACCACGCGCGCGCCCAGACGCGCGATGATCCGCTGCTTCTGTGCCTCGGAGAGCGTCTCGGAGGCGGCGACGTCGAACGACGCCTCGATCCGTGATGCAGTGGTGTTGGCATGCTGGCCGCCCGGGCCCGACGAACGCGACGCGCGCACGGTGATCTCTCGCAGTGGGATGGCGGTGCCGGGGCGCACGGGAAGTGGATCGTCCATGGTGACCAGATGATGACCTGTGTCCAGCTGGTAAAGCGGAGTTGGGGACTGGTCTTCGTGCCCGTCTCCGTGCTACCTTGCCCGCGGACAAGGCCGATTCAGTCAAAAACCGATCGGCGAATACGCAGGTGCAGGCCCTTGGGGGAAGCAACACCTCCGTGGTGGCAGCACTTCAAGCAGCGGAGGGGAAACTCCCATGCCAACCGGAACAGTCAAGTGGTTCAGCGACGAGAAGGGATTCGGCTTCATCACGCCCGATGAGGGCAGCCGCGACCTGTTCGTCCACCACACCAGCATTCAGGCTGACGGCTATCGGTCTCTCGCGGAGGGCGCCAAGGTGTCCTACGAGGAGGAAGCCGGCCCCAAGGGGCCCAAGGCCATCAACGTCCAGAAGGTCTAGTCGCCGGCGACGGCGGGGGATCCGCCGCGCGCCGTCGCTGACTCCGAGAAGCCCAGGCGGTCGATGGCTGACTGGGTGACCATTTCCTCACTGGCGACCGCCGGCGGCACGCTTGTGCTGGCGGTCGCCACGTTCAGCTCGGTCAGATCGGCCAACCGGTCGGCGCGGGTCGCCGAGCGCTCCCTGATGATCGGGCTGCGGCCCGTGCTCATCCCCAACCGGGAGGACGATCTGCTGGAGCGGATCCGCTTCGGCGACGGCCAGATCGTGGAGGTGCCCGGCCACGGGGGCGCCGCCGAGGTGCACAACGAGAACATCTTCATGGCGCTCGGGCTGCGCAACGGCGGCAGCGGGCTGGCCGTCATCCATGGCTGGCGGGCGCGGATGCGCTGGGACTCGCTGACGCCGGGCGGCGGGCGCCCCACCGAGGCGCCCGACGTGGACGAGTTCCGCCAGCAGCAGCTCGACCTCTACATCCCGGCCGGCGAGAGTGGCTACTGGCAGGGGGCCATCAGGGATCCGGCGGCCCCGGGCTATGACGAGGTCCGTAAGGCACTCCAGGACGGCGGCGCCATCCAGGTCGACCTGCTCTACGGCGACCATGAGGGCGGCCAGCGCACGATCGCCCGGTTCGTCATCGCCCCGTGGCCGACCGAGGACGATCGGCCGCCGATCGAGAATGCGATGCGGGCGATCGTCGTCAGGTACTGGACGGTGGACGGGCACGACCCCCGCTAGGGGCGGTCACTCGTCCTCGTCCTCGTCGTCGCCGGCGTCGCCGTCCTCGTCGCCGTCCTCGTCGTCGTCCTCTTCGGGGTCGTCCCAGTCGGGAGTGGCCCCGGGGACCCCGGCGTCGGCGCGTTTGCGCTGCCAGTCGTCGCGGACGTCGGCGATCCGGTCGCCCAGCCGCTCATTCTCCGCGGCGAGCGCGTCGGCGCGGTCGTCCAGCTCGTCGGCGAGCTTGCCGTACTGCTCTCGTTCGCTCATGGTGGGAAGCTCACCACTGGCGTCGAGGCGCAAACCAAAGGTTGGAGGCCGGGGGGCGTGAATCGCACCCGCACCGCTCAGCCCCGACCGCTCGTGTGGTTAGAATCGCTCAAGAGACAGGAAGGGACGACGCAGGTGATGCGCACAAGACGGCTGGGGGCACGATGACCAAGGAGGTCGAGGAGCTCGAGCACGTCATCATCCGGTTCGCGGGGGACTCCGGCGACGGCATGCAGCTGACCGGAAGCCGCTTCACCGACGCCACCGCCGTGGTGGGCAACGACCTGGCCACGCTGCCGAGCTTCCCCGCCGAGATCCGCGCGCCGGCCGGCACCACCGCGGGTGTATCGGCGTTCCAGATCCACTTCGCCTCGCGCGACATCCTCACACCGGGGGACCACCCCAACGTCCTGGTGGCGATGAACCCGGCCGCGCTCCAGGCCAACCACTCAGAGCTGCCCCGCGGCGCCACGATCATCGTCAATGAGGACGCCTTCACCAAGCGCAACCTGGAGAAGGCCGGCTACGAGGCCAACCCGCTCGAGGACGGCTCGCTGAGCGAGTACCGCGTCCACCGCCTGCCGATGAGCACGCTGACCACGCGCGCCGTCGAGGGGATGGAGGGCGTCACCACTCGCGACGCCGGCCGGGCCAAGAACCTGTTTGCGCTCGGCGTCGTCTCGTGGCTGTACGGGCGTCCCACCGACGTCACCCAACGGTGGGTGGAGAAGAAGTTCGCCCGCAACCCGGCCGTCGCGCAGGCCAACCTCGCCGCATTCAATGCCGGCTGGTCGTTCGGGGAGACCACCGAGCTGCTCGACGTCCAGTACCACGTTCCGGCGGCCACCGACGTTCCGCCCGGCACCTATCGCAACATCAACGGCACCACGGCCCTCTCGCTGGGGCTGATCGCGGCCAGCGTCCGTTCGAAGCTCCCGCTCGTGCTGGCCAGCTATCCGATCACGCCCGCCTCTGAGCTACTGCACGAGCTCTCGCGCCACGCCAACATCGGGATCTCCACCATCCAGGCCGAGGACGAGATCGCCGCTGCCGGGATGGCCCTCGGCGCATCCTTCGGCGGCCGCCTGGGCGTCACCGCCACCAGCGGCCCGGGCATGGACCTCAAGGCCGAGACGATCGGCCTGGCGGTGATGCTGGAGCTCCCGATGATCATCGTCGACGTCCAGCGCGCCGGCCCGTCGACGGGAATGCCGACCAAGACCGAGCAGTCCGATCTCCTGATGGCGCTCTACGGGCGCCACGGCGAGTCGCCACTGCCCGTGATCGCGCCGAGCACGGCCGGCGGCTGCTTCGACGCTGCCTTCGAGGCAGCCCGCATCGCCATCCGCTACCGGACGCCGGTGATCCTGCTCTCCGACAGCTTCCTCGCCTCCTCCTCGGAGCCGTGGATGATTCCCGACGTGGACTCGCTGCCCGAGATCGACCCGCAGTTCGCCACCGCTCCGGGACAGAACGGTTCCGACCCAGCCGCGCCGGAACCGCCGCCCTTCGAGCCCTACAGCCGCGATGACCATCTCGCGCGGCCGTGGGCGATCCCCGGCACGCCGGGCCTTCAGCACCGGATCGGCGGGCTGGAGAAGGCCGACGGCAGCGGCAACATCTCCTACGACGGCGCCAACCACGCGCGGATGACCGAGCT
>Ga0210397_10001355_pt1 | contig 15656 bp, 18 predicted proteins | sample IncBWH2OmetaG_FD_160126 | JGI IMG/M metagenome (GOLD analysis project Ga0210397, IMG submission 160126) | Forest soil microbial communities from Barre Woods Harvard Forest LTER site, Petersham, Massachusetts, United States - Inc-BW-H-2-O ...
GATCTTGTGCGACCCGGTGTGGGCCAGGTCTTCCCGCTTGAGTAGCACGGTGCACCCGCCGGCCTGCTGGCCGAACCGTTCCGCGTGGTACAGCAGCGTCGGCCGGCCCGCGTAGTTGCGCAGCAGCCCGTCGAGTTCGGCCCGGAAGGCCGGGTCCCTCCGCGCCTGCTCATAGGCGGCGGTCAGCTCGTCTAGCGCCGCCGTCAAGGCCTCGGGCGCGAACCGGCCGCCGTAGGCGACGCCGGGCGCCTCGCCCGTCCCGCCCTCTTCGGCGACCCCGACCGCACCGACCACGAAGTGGCCTCTGATGTCGGGAACCGGCGAGATATCGGGCTCGGCGGGCGCGGCAGGTGCCTGCGCCGTGGCAATCTCGGTCAACCGCGTTCTCCTCGCAATGCTGGGTGCGACCCCGCGGTTACCAGGTCGGCGACGGCGCAGCGCGGGTCCTTCTCGGTGACCAGGCTCTCGCCGACCAGCACGGCGTCCGCACCGGAGGCGGCGTAGGCGAGCAGGTCACGCGGACCGCGCACACCGGACTCGGCGATCTTGACGATGCCGTCCGGGATCCGCCCGGCTATCCGGCCGAAGATCCCGCGATCCACCTTCAGCGTGGCCAGGTTGCGCGCGTTGACGCCGATGACGGTGGCGCCCGCGTCGAGCGCCCGGTCGAGCTCGGGTTCGGTGTGCACCTCCACCAGCGGCAGCATGCCGATCGAGACGGCCCGCTCCACCAGCGAGACCAGCGCGCTCTGCTCGAGCGCGGCCACGATCAGCAGCACCACGTCCGCGCCGTGCGCGCGGGCCTCCCACAGCTGGTAGGAGCTGACCACGAAGTCCTTGCGCAGCACCGGGACCTGCACGGCCCGGCGCACCGCGTCCAGGTCGTCCAGGCTGCCGCCGAAGCGCCTCGATTCGGTCAGCACGCTGATGATCTTGGCCCCGCCGGCCTCGTAATCCCCGGCCAGCGCGGCCGGGTCGGCGATGGCCGCCATCTGGCCACGGGACGGGCTGGCCCGTTTGACCTCGGCGATCACGGTGACACCCTCGGCCCGCAGCGCGGCCATCGCGTCCAGCGGTGACGGCGCCCGCCGCGCCATCTCCTTCAGGTGGTCAAGAGAGACGTGCCGCTGCCGTTCGGCGAGATCGGCACGCACGCCGTCTAGGATCTCGTCGAGCACACTCACGCGGTTCGATCGTCCCCTCAAATCGGTACTGTTGCGCCACTGATGGTAGCCCGGCCACTCCGGCGCCCCGGTGACTGCCCCCCTGAAATCGCGCCGGTGTCCGGATTTGACCCCGGATCGATAACGTAGCCGGCACCGCGAACCGTCCTGATCGTGCCCGCTCCCCCGATCTTGGCCCTGAGCTGGGCAATGACCACGTCAACGGCGCGGTCCCCAGCCGCTGGCCGACCCGCGGCGGTGAGCAGCTGGCGGCGGGACAGCACGCGTCCCTGCTGGCCAAGCAGGGCCGTGAGGACAGCCGTCTCGGTCGCGGTCAGCTTCAGCTCTCCGGCGTCCCCGGATGGCGGCGGCACCGGGATGGCCAGCACGTCGCGGACCATGGCGACCAGCTGACGCGGGCCGAAGGGCCGGGCCAGCCACCGCCGCGGGCCGCTGGCCCCGCCGCGGGCCAGGCCACGCGGCCGGGGGCCCTGCAGGCCGGCCACCAGGAAGATGACGGGGGTCCGCAGAGCGCGGCGGATCCGCCGGGGGTCCAGGCCGGGCATGGTCAGGTCGAGCACGGCCGCGGCGTCCGGGCCGGCGGTCAGCTCGGCCAGCGCCTGCTCGGGCGTTGTCACCAGACGCACCCGCAGCCCGTCCCGGCGCAGGTAGCGGGCCGACATCTCGGCCACCTCGGGCTCGTGCTCGGCCAGCAGGACCGAACGGGAGCCAGGTCTAAGTCCGGGTGCCGTCATCGATCGCCGGGTCGGCGTCGTGGATCGTCGGGTCGACGTCGCGGCTGAGCGACTCCCACATGCTGGCTGAATCGGTGCCGCGTGACCGAGCCGGGGATGAACGCTCGAAGCGCGCGGACATGACCGGCCAGCGCGGGCCCCGCCAGGCGGTGGCCGCGCCCGCCAGCACGATTGCTACCGCGCCGGCGATGGCCGCCGCGCGCCAGGGAGCGCCGGCCATGATCGCCCGGCCGGGCCCGGCGACGACGATCTCATGCACCGCGCCCCCGGAAGGCGAGCCGCTCGTGGTCGAACCGCCCAGCGGGCCGGACAAAGCGCTGGCGCGCGCCGCGGCGAGGACGGCCGAGGCCCGCAGGCTGACCAGGACGGCCGCGGCCGTCGCCGCGCCGAGCATGGCCAGCAGGACGCCGACGGCCCGCCTGAGCACCGACCTGGTGGCGATCACCGCCGCCAGGCACGCCAGCGCGGCCAGCGCGAGCGCGCTGGCCAGCGGGACGAGCTGCTGCCCGGTAACCGCGATGTCCTGCGCTGGCAGCGGCTTGGGCGGGGTGAAGATGGCGTGCGCCCAGGCCTGGCGGGCGGCGAGCACGACAAGGCCGGCGCCGGCCGCGCCGGCCAGCAGCACCAGGACGAATTCCCTACGCATCCTTCAACAGCACATCCGCGTCGAAGCAGGTCCGGTCGCCGGTGTGGCAAGCCGCGCCGACCTGGTCCACCTTGACCACCAGGGCGTCGCCGTCGCAGTCCAGCGCCACCGACTTGACCCACTGATAGTGCCCGGACGTGTCGCCCTTGACCCAGTACTCCTGGCGGCTGCGCGACCAGTAGGTGCACCGGCCGGTGGTGAGAGTGCGATGCAGCGCCTCGTCGTCCATCCAGCCGAGCATCAGCACCTCACCGGTGTCGTGCTGCTGGGCGATGGCCGCGACCAGGCCGGATGCGTCCCGCTTCAGCCGTGCCGCGATGGCAGGGTCAAGCATCGGTTCCCCTCGTTTCTTCGAGACTTCAGTCAGGGTAGCAATGACGCCTAGGATCGGCGGGTGAGCTACTCCCGGGAAGAGCGCCGCGCCCTGTGCGCGCTGCTCGACGAGACCGGCCCGGACGCGCCGACACTGTGCGAGGGCTGGACTACCGGCGACCTGGCCGCGCACCTGGTGCTGCGAGAGCGCCGCCCAGACGCCGCGGCCGGCGTGGCCGGCGGCCCGCTGGCCGGGTACACGGCCCGCGTGCAGCAGCGGATCAGGAGCCGGATCCCGTTCCCCGACCTGGTGCGGACCATCAGGTCGGGGCCGCCCGCGCTGTCGGTGATGGCGCTTCCCGGCATGGACGAGCGCGTCAACGCGGTGGAGTTCTTCGTGCACCACGAGGACGTGCGGCGCGGCGCGGCCGACTGGGAGCCTCGTGAGCTCGGCCGCGGCGAGTCGGACATGCTCTGGCACCGGCTGCGGATGGCGCGGTTCATGCTCCGCAAGGCGCCGGTCGGCGTGGAGCTGGCCCGGGACGATATTGACACGGGGGCGGACGGCGCCTCCTACCGCATCACGGCGCGGAACGCCACCCCGGCGGTGACCGTGGTCGGCAGCCCGGCCGAGCTCACCATGTGGGTGATGGGCCGCCGGGCCGCGGCCAGGGTGCGGATGGACGGCATCCGGACGGCGGTGACCAAGCTCGCCGAGGCGAACTGGTAAGGCTAAGCTGCCCATCTCCCGCTTGAGCCGGGCCAGCTCGTCGTCTACGTCGTGAGCGGCGGGCCGGACCGGGGACGGCGGCGGCGCAGCGGGCTCGACGTCGGCTCGCGGCAGCGGCCTGCTGTACTGCTCGTGGTCAGGCTCGCGGACCTCGCGCTCGGCCTTCTTGCCCGAGACCTGCCGCCCGGACCGGGCTACCTTGATGGCGATCGCGACCCCGCCAGCCACGAGCGCGGCGATCACCAGGTACGTCACGGCGGTAATGATGAAATGCATTACCGAGCCAACGATCAGGAAGGCGATCAGTATGCCGACCCCGATGGCGGCAAGTTTGAACCAGCGCACCCGCGGCATCCTCTCTCGACAAGGAACTGTTCTATCTCGCGATATTACCCGACTTTGGCCCGGGCTGGCCGAGCTCTGACCAAGCATCGGGCGAGCGTCGGATCGAACCGGCCGTTACGCTGAGCCCATGCAAGCACTCGGCATCGACATCGGTGGTTCGGGCATCAAGGCAGCGCCCGTGGATGTGACCACGGGTAAGTTCCTCACCGACCGGCAGAAGATCGCCACACCGCGCCCGGCGCTGCCGGACGCGGTCGCCGACGTGGTCAAGCAGCTCACCACGGCTTTCAGCTGGTCCGGGCCGATCGGCATCACCTTCCCCGGGGTGGTCACCGACGGCGTGACCAGGACCGCCGCCAACCTGGACCCGGCCTGGATCGGGGCGGACGCGGGCGCGCTGTTCCGCACCGCGACCGGCAACCCGGTCCGGGTGCTGAACGACGCCGACGCGGCTGGCGTGGCCGAGATGACGTTCGGCGCGGGCGTGGGGCAGAAGGGCACGGTGCTGATGCTGACGTTCGGCACCGGGATCGGCAGCGCGCTGTTCACCCGCGGCGTGCTGGTGCCGAACACCGAGTTCGGTCACATCGAGATCCGCGGGCACGACGCGGAGACGCGGGCGTCCGAGCGCGCCAAGGAACTGCACGACCTGAGCTGGGGCAAGTGGGCCGGCCGGGTCGACGAATACCTCCAGCACATCGAGGCGCTGATGTCACCCCACCTGATCATCGTGGGCGGCGGGGTCAGCAAGCAGTCGGACAAATGGGTACCGCGGCTGACCGGGATCCGGGCCCGCGTGGTACCCGCGGCGCTGCTCAACGACGCCGGCATCGTCGGCGCCGCGATGGCCACCTCCAGCGATTCCGCGCCGGATACGTCCGGCGCGACCGGAACCGGCAGTTAGTCCGGTACGTTCCACCAGACGTGTCGAAGAGCAACCGGGCCAGGCAGCAGCGCGCGCGAGAGCGGATCGCGCAGATCCGTGCCGAGGAAGCCCGGCGCAGGCGGCGGCTGTGGCTGGCCGGAGGGACCGCGGTGGTCGTGGCCATCGGGCTCGTCGTGGGCCTGGTGCTCGCACTGTCCGGGGGCGGCGCCAAGGCCGCCAGCCCGCTGCACCTGAAGCCGCTCGGCTCGCTGGGCCCGCTCGGGCCGGCTCCTGCCGCCGGACCGCTGGGGCCCGAGCAGGTGCCGGTGCCGTCCGCCGCCGCGCTGGCCAGCACCGCTACGGCGGTCACCGGCCAGGCCAAGGACGGAATCAGCTGCCAGTCAAGCGAGCAGACCCTGTTCCACATCCACGCCCACCTGACCGTCTTCGTGAACGGCTCGGCCCGGCAGGTCCCGGCCGCCGTCGGCATCCCGGGTGCGATAGCCCAGTCCACCCCGGCCGGCTCGTTCGTCGAAGAGGGGACCTGCTTCTACTGGCTGCACACGCACGCCGCTGACGGCATCATCCACATCGAGTCCCCGGTGCACCGGTCCTACACGCTGGGCAACTTCTTCGACGAGTGGGGGCAGCCGCTCAGCACCAGCCAGGTTGGCCCGGCTCGCGGGCACGTGGTGGCGATCTACAACGGCCAGGTCTTCCAGGGTGACCCGCGGAACATCCCGCTCACCGCGCACGCCCAGATCCAGCTGGAGGTGGGCACCCCGCTCGTCGCACCGGAGAAGATCACCTTCCCGGCCGGGCTGTAGGACTCCCTCTCAGCGTACGGGGTGGCCGGCGCCGCGCAGGGCGGTCTTGACCTGTCCGATGCGCAGCGTGCCGAAGTGGAACACGCTGGCCGCGAGGACCGCGTCCGCGCCCGCGTCCACGGCCGGGGCGAAGTGCGCGAGCGTGCCCGCGCCGCCGCTGGCGATCACCGGGACGGTCGCCACGGCGCGCACCGCCCGGATCAGCTCCAAGTCGAAGCCGATGGTGGTGCCGTCCGCGTCCATCGAGTTCAGCAGGATCTCCCCCGCCCCGAGCTCGGTGGCCCGCCGGGCCCAGTCCACCGCGTCGATTCCGGTGCCGGCCCGGCCGCCGTGCGTGGTCACCTCGAAACCGCTGGGAGGGCCCTCGGCCCGGCGAGCGTCCACCGACAGCACCATGCATTGTGACCCGAACCGCCCGGCCGTCTCGGCCAGCAGCTCCGGCCGCGCGATGGCGGCGGTGTTCAGCGAGACCTTGTCCGCCCCGGCTCGCAGCAGCCGGTCCACGTCCGCCACGCTGCGCACGCCGCCGCCGACGGTGAGCGGGATGAAGACCTGCTCGGCGGTGCGCCGCACCACGTCGTACATGGTGTCCCGGCCGCCGCTGGACGCGGTGCTGTCCAGGAAGGTGAGCTCGTCCGCGCCCTCGGCGTCGTAGAAGGCGGCCAGTTCCACCGGGTCGCCGGCGTCGCGCAGCTCGCGGAAGTTGATCCCCTTGACTACCCGGCCGCCGTCCACGTCCAGGCAGGGAATGACCCGCACGGCCACGGTCACCGGACGGCCACCTCCGCGAGGGCTTCTTCCAGGGTGAACGCGCCCTCGTAGAGCGCGGTGCCGACGATCGCGCCCTCGACGCCCACCGGAACCAGGGAGGCGATCGCGCGCAGGTCGGCCAGGCTCGACACGCCGCCGCTGGCCACCACCGGCGCGGTCGTGCGCGCGCAGACGTCGCGGAGCAGGCCCAGGTTCGGGCCGCGCAGGGTGCCGTCCTTGAGCACGTCGGTGACTACGTACCGGGCGCAGCCTTCGGCGTTCAGCCGGTCCAGGGTCTCGTGCAGCTCCCCGCCCTCGGCGGTCCAGCCGCGGGCGGCCAGCCGGGTACCCCGGACGTCGAGGCCGACCGCGATCCGCTCGCCGTGCCGGGCGATGACCGAACGCACCCAGTCCGGGTTTTCCAGCGCAGCGGTGCCGATGTTGACCCGGGCGCAGCCGGTGCCGAGCGCGCGGGCCAGCGATTCGCTGTCCCTGATGCCGCCGGACATCTCCACCTGCACCTCGACCGTGCGGACCACATCGGCCAGCAGGTCCGCGTTCGACCCGCGGCCGAACGCCGCGTCCAGGTCCACCAGGTGGATCCAGGACGCCCCGGCCCGCTGCCAGGCCAGCGCGGCCTGCATCGGGTCGCCGTACTGGCCGCCGCTGCCGGCCACGCCCTGGACCAGCTGGACCGCGTGCCCCTCGGTGACGTCGACGGCGGGCAGCAGGGTCAGCCCGGTCACGAGAGCGTCCCCAGCCAGTTGGCCAGGAGCGCGGCGCCCGCGTCGCCCGACTTCTCCGGGTGAAACTGCGTCGCGGCCAGCGCTCCCTGCTCGGCGGCGGCGGCGAACGGCTCGCCGTGCTCGGCCCAGGAGATCAGCGCGCCGGCCGTGGCGAGCTGTTCGGCGCCGGGCGACCGCAGCGCATAGGAGTGCACGAAGTAGAACCGCGTGCCCGGGGCGATGCCGGCGAACAGCACCGATCCCGGCGGCGGGGCTACCGTGTTCCAGCCCATGTGCGGTAGCACACCAGCGTCGAGGCGCTCCACCGTGCCCGGCCAGGCCCCGCAGCCGTCGGTCCAGACCCCGTGCTCCGCGCCCGCCGTGAACAGCACCTGCATGCCGACGCAGATGCCGAGGACCGGGCGGCCGAGCTCGAGCCGCCGGGCAATCAACTTGTCGCCGCCGACCGCGCGCAGCCCGGCCATGCACGCCGCGAACGCGCCGACACCGGGCACGGCCAGCCCGTCGCAGTCCAGCACGGCGTCAGGGTCCGCCGTCACCTCGACCCGCGCGCCGACCCGTTCCAGCGCGCGCTGCGCCGAGCGCAGGTTCCCCGACCCGTAGTCGAGCACGATAACTTTTTTCACGAGAGCACCCCCTTGGTGCTGGGGATGCCGCCGGCCCGCGGGTCCGGCGCCGCGGCCGCGCGCAGCGAACGGGCGAAGGCCTTGAACTGGGCCTCCACGATGTGATGCGGGTTGCGGCCCTCGATCACGCGTATGTGCAGGCAGATCCCGGCCGCGAACGCGAGCGACTCGAAGATGTGCCTGGTCAGCGTGGTGTCGTAGGTGCCGATCAACGGCGCCATGCCGTCCGGCTCGTGGTGCACCACGTAGGGTCGCCCGGACAGGTCTACCGCGGCCTGCACCAGCGTTTCGTCCAGCGGGACCAGCGCGTTGCCGAACCTGGCGATGCCGGATTTGTCGCCCAGCGCCTCCTTGAGCGCCTGGCCGAGCGTGATCGCCGTGTCCTCCACGGTGTGGTGCGCGTCGATCTCGACGTCGCCCTTGGCCCGCACCGTGAGGTCGAGGCTGCCGTGCTTGCCCAGCTGGGCCAGCATGTGGTCGAAGAACGGCACACCGGTGCCGACCTCCACCACGCCGATTCCGTCCAGGTCGAGTTCCACCATGATCTGCGTCTCGTGGGTGAGCCGTTCCACCCGCGCCACCCGGTTCATGAGCTGAGCACCTCATCCAGGGCGGCGCGGAACGCCGCCATCTCGTCCGGCGTCCCGACCGTGACCCGCAGCCAGCGCGGCGGCCCGACCTCGCGGACGAGCACGCCCCGGTCGAGCAGCCCCTGCCAGACCGCGCGACGCGACTCGAACTCGCCGAACAGCACGAAGTTCGCGTCGGAGTCCGCCACGGAGAGGCCCCGATGCCGAAGCCAGGCGACGAGCCCGTCCCGTTCGGTCCGTAGTTTGGCCACGGTAGCCAGCGGCTCGGCGGCCAGCGCCAGTGCGGCGCGCGCCACCGCCTGGGTGACCGCGGACAGGTGGTACGGGAGCCGCACGAGAAGCAGCTTCTCGACCACCTCGGGCGCGGCGGCCAGGTACCCGATCCTGGCGCCGGCCATCGCGAACGCCTTGGACATCGTGCGGGTGACCACCAGGCCCGGGTAGCGCGGCAGCAGGGTGAGCGCGCTCGGCGTGCCCTCGCGGGCGAACTCGGCGTACGCCTCGTCGATCACCACCAGGCCGGGAGCCGCGGCGCACACCGCCTCGATCAGTTCCATCGGCGCGGCGGTCCCGGTCGGGTTGTTCGGCGAGGTCAGGAAGACGATGTCCGGCTGGGTTCGCCTGATCACGGCGGCCGCCCGCTCCGGGGCCAGGCCGAAGTCCTCGTCGCGGGCCGCCGAGACCCATCCGGTGCAGGTCACCCGCGCGATCAGCGAGTGCATGGAGTAGCCGGGGTCGAACCCGAGCGCCCGTCGGCGGGGCCCGCCGAACGCCTGCTGCACCTGCTGGATGACCTCGTTGGAACCGTTGGCCGCCCACAGGTGAGCGCCGGTCAAGCCGTGCCCGAGGTAGGCGGCCAGGTCCTTGCGCAGCTCGACCGCGTCGCGGTCCGGGTACCTGTTCAGGGAGACGGCGGCTTCGGCGACCGCGTCCGCGATCCCCCGGACCAGAGCTGGGCTGGGCGGATACGGGTTCTCGTTGGTGTTCAGCCGGACCGGCACGTCGATCTGCGGGGCGCCGTAAGGGGTCAGGTCGTTCAGGTCGGCCCGAACGGGCGGGGTATCAGCCTTCGTCATGATTCCACGCGCACCCGGACGGCCTCGACGTGCGCGGCCAGGTCTTCGGCTCCGCCCAGCGCGCCGATAAGCGGCGCGGTGGCGGCCAGCGTCTCGCGGTCGCACTCGATCACGTTCACCAGCCGCAGGAAGGGGAACACGGACAGGCCGCTGGTGTGACGCGCGGTCCCGCCGGTGGGCAGCACGTGGTTCGAGCCGGCCAGGTAATCCCCGAGCGAGACCGGCGCGTACGGGCCGGCGAACACCGCGCCCGCGTTGGTTACCCTGGCCGCCAGCTTGGCCGCGTCCCGGGTCTGGATCTCCAGGTGCTCGGGCGCCCAGGCGTCGCTGACGGCGAGCGCGGCGTCCAGGTCGTCCACCAGGACGCAGGCGGACTGGCCACTGAGGGCGGCTTGTACCCGCTCGCGGTGGCGGGTGGCGGCGACCTGCTCGCCAAGCTCGACGTCGACCTTATCGGCGAGCGTGGCGTCGGTGGTGACGAGCAGGCACGCGGCGAGCTCGTCATGCTCGGCCTGCGCGACCAGGTCGGCGGCGACGTGCCGGGGGTCGGCGGTGTCGTCGGCGATGATCGCCACCTCGGTCGGGCCGGCCTCGCCGTCGGTGCCGACCACGCCGCGGAGCACGCGCTTGGCCGCGGCCACGTAGACGTTGCCCGGGCCGGTGCTGACGTCGGCCGGCAGGCAGTCCTGCGTGCCGTAGGCGAACATGGCCAGCGCCTGCGCGCCGCCGGCCGCATGCACCTCGGTCACGCCGAGTAGCGCGCACGCGGCGAGCACGGACGGGTGCGGCAGGCCGCCGTTGCTGACCTGCGGCGGAGACGCCACCGCGACCGAGGCCACCCCCGCGGCCTGGGCCGGGACGATGTTCATCACGACCGAGGAGGGGTAGGCCACCAGGCCGCCGGGGACGTACACTCCGGCCCGGCCGACCGGGACGAAGCGCCCGGTGACGGTGAGGCCGCCGGTGACCCGGGTGACGATCTCGGCCGGGATCTGGGCGCCGTGCACCCGCCTGGTCCGGCGGGCGGCCTCCTCAAGGGCGGCCCGGACGTCCGGGGCGAGCTCGGCCAGTGCCGCCTCGAGGGCCTCACGCGGCACCCGGGTGGTGGCCAGGTCCACGCCGTCGAAACGGGCCGTGTACTCACGGACCGCGTCGGCGCCGCGGCTCCGGACGTCGTCGCAGATCGGGCGGACGCGCGCGACGGCCGCCTCGACGTCGGTCGCGGCCCGGGGCAGGACGCCTTCTAGTTGAGTCCTGCTCAGGCTGGCTGGCGGGCGCCCGCGCACGTCGATACGGCGCAGATCGATACGGGAAATCACCCGCCTAGTCTACGGAGAGTAGGGCTTCCTCGGATGCCGGACGGCGGCCGCCGTACTCGGCCAGGAGCACGATCAGGGAGGTGAGGCCCGGCCAGAACGCCAGCGCGCTCTTGGCGCCGAGGGCGAGCGAGGCGTGGAAGAAGACACCGTCTGCGCTGACGGCGAGCAGGTGGTTGTAGGTCCCCAGCCCGATGTTCTCGCCGGTCCACAGCATCAGCACCGACGCCGCCACCGAGCCGAGGACGAGCCCGGCCGTTGCGGTCCAGCCGGCCCGGCGGACCAGCAAGCGATAGCCCGCGATCCCGGTGATGAGCCCGCCGATCGCCGCGATCAGGCAGAACCAGGCGTCGGCCAGGATGTACGCCGTGCTCTCCGCGTTGACGAGCTGGGCCTCGCCGTGTCCGACCTCCTGCAGCAGCGCCCGCGGCGCCACCGTGGCCCAGATGAGCCCAGCCGCCACGCCGAGCACCGCGGAGCCCGCCAGGGCCGCGGCGCACGCGGTCAGTCGCCCCTTCACCGCACGATCGTACCCGTCAGCCCCGCTCAGGTTCGATGGCGTGTATGTCCGGCAGGATCGCGGCGACCGCGTCGAAGCGGGCCTCGTCCCAGGGGCCCTCGGGCGCGACCAGGGCGTGGCTGATGCCGGCTTCGGCCAGTTCACGCAGGTGAGCCAGCAGTGCCACGGCGCCGGCCTTGGGATCTTCGCCCAGGTCGAAGCTGGTGGCGACGGTCTTCTCGATTTCGGCGTAGTCGCGGCCGACCTGCGCGCAGTGCTCGCGGAGCACGCCGAGCTTGCGGGTGAGGTTGTCGCGGAACTGCGAGCCCTGGATGTCGAACAGGTTGCAGGCGTCGGCGTACTGCGCCACCATCCGCAGGGTCTTGCGCTCCCCGCTGCCGCCGATCAGGATCGGCGGGTGCGGCCGCTGCACCGAATTCGGCGAATTGAGCGGGCGGACCAGCTGATAGTGCCGGCCCTGATAGGGGCTCTCGTCGCCGCGCCACATCTGATGGGCGATCTGCAGCAATTCCTCGAGCCGTTCGAAGCGTTCGGCCAGCGAGGGGAACGGGATGCCGAGGCCCTCGGCCTCGAAGGCGGTGCCCGGGCCGGCTGGCGCGATGTTCCACGGCGCGCCCGCCCCGACCCCGAAGATCGCCCGGCCGCCGGTCATCACGTCGAGCGTGGTTACCGCCTTGACCAGTACGCCGGGATGGCGATAAGCCACCGAGGTGACGAGCGTGCCGAGCTTGATCCGGCGCGTCAGGCCGCCGAGGAAGGCCAGCGTCGCATACGCCTCGGGCATGGGCGATTCCGGCGGCAGCCCGGTCAGCCGGATCTGGAAGAAGTGATCCATCACCCACAGGCTGTCCACGCCCGCCTCGTCGGCCGCCGTGGCGATCCGGGATACCTCCGGGCCGATTTCCTCCGCCGGCCAGGGGAACGTGCTGACACTGATGCCGAGTTTCATGGATGCCTCCCGAAAGTCGTTAGCCGGGTAATGAGTTTACCATGAGCCGGCTAACGTACTCCAGGGCCGTACGCTTGAGCTGCCATGTCCGAGGAAATCAGTGCTGACCAGCCAGCACATGCAGACGATCAGCCGGCGCCCGACTTCCAGACGGCGTTCTGGGCGACCAAGCACGCCCTGGCGGCGGCGACCGCCGCGGCCTTCTCGCGGCACGGCGTGCACCAAGGCCAGCAGTTCATCCTGCGCCAGCTGTGGACCGAGGACGGGCAGACGCCCGGCGAGATCGCCCGGCGGCTCGGGCTGGCCACCCCCACCGTGACCAGGGCCGCCACCCGGATGGAGGCGGCCGGCCTGCTGCGCCGCGAGCCCCATCCGGGCGACCGGCGGCTGGTCCGGCTGGTGCTCACCGAACGCGGACGTTCGCTGGAGGACGTCATCGCGGCCGAGACGGACAAGCTCACCGAGCGGGCGCTGGCCACCTTCGGGCCCGCCGAGCGCGAGGCAGTAATCAGGGCACTCGCCGCCATCCGGCGCAACCTCACCGGACCTTGAACATCGCCACGGCCGTTTAGCCCGGTTTATCGGGGGGAGTCGGAGTGCCGTTCCGACACCTCACGGAGGTCATAATGTCGACCGGAGCAATTATAGGAATCGTCATCGCTGTCATCGTCGTGGCGGCGGTGGTAGTCGTGGCCTCGGCTGAGATGCGGCGGGCGCGGCTGCGTCGCCAGTTCGGCCCGGAATACGACCGCCTGGTTAAGAAGCTGGGCAGCAAGAGGAAGGCCGACGCCGAGCTGACCGAGCGGGAGCGCCGCGTGCGTGCGCTCAATATCCGCGAGCTTTCGCCCGAGCAGCAGGCCAGCTACAGCGGCGACTGGGCCGCGGTCCAGGAACGGTTCGTGGACACCCCGGCCGAGGCCGTGGGCGCTGCGCACGTGCTGATCGGGAACGTGATGCGCGATCGTGGCTACCCCGTCGACGACAGGACCGCCACCATGGACGCCTTGTCCGTCCACCATGGCCGCGCGATGGAGGGTTACCGCACGACCATGGACCTGCGCACCGACTCGGCGAGCACCGAGCAGCTCAGGGAAGCCATGATCCACTACCGCGCGCTGTTCGAGGACCTGACCGGCCTGCGCGAAGGTCGCGGCGAGCCGGCCCGGGAGCGCGTCGCGGCGATCCGTGACCGCGCCGACGGCCGTCACGCCGTCGCCGCCGACGGAACGCGCACTGCGGAAACCGCCGAGCCCGTCACCACCGAACCCGTCACCGAGGCACGCGTCGCCCGCGAACCCGTTACCCGGGAGCCCGTTACTGAGGACCCCGCGGTCGAGGACCAGGACGCGGTCGCGCGCAGCGACGAGCGAGCCACGGAGAATGCCAGCCGGACCGCGTACCCGCCCCGGTAGGCACATACATACCTTCAGCCACTCACGGGAGAGAGATTGCCATGACCCAGGATCAGTACGGCCAGGCGAGGGGATCCGGCTACGTCGTACATGACGATGTCGTCCCAGACAACGAAACCGACGAAGCCCGCACCGACGAATCCAAGCCGATGACCCGCTTCCAGAAGGTGGCCTCCGCGCTGCGCGGCGGCTCCGAGGAGGACCAGGCTGCCGCGGACGAGGCCGACATGGACCGGGCAACCCCGGACCGGGCCGCCGCCGACCGGACATCCGCGGGCCGGACGGCCGCGGATGTCCCGGCGGACGACCCGGCCGCCAGCCCCGCGGCCTCCGAGTCCAGCCCGCCGTGGGTGACGCAGCAGGACGAGGCGGCCATGGCCGGCAGCCCGATCGCGCAGGAGTCGGCCGGCCAGCGCGACTACTGGGACGACCCCAATGCGGCGGCCGGGCACGAGGACGACACGGTCGCGGTGACCAGCCCAGACATTCCCGCGGACCACCAGGCGACCGAGCCCGACATGTTGGGCACGACCAGGCGCCCGGGTGACGAAACCGCCGAGATGGCCGCTGTGCCTGCGGAGGGTCAGCCCGGCGCCGCGACCATCGCGGACGTCCCGGCGGCCCGCACCCCGGCAGGCGAGGCTCCAGTGGGTGTCGCCCCAGCTGGCGACACTGGTGCCCCGGCCGGCGACGTCCCTGCGACAGCCGCCGAGGCGACGGGGAGCAGCGGGCGGCACGCCGCGGCCACCACGGCCGACGGCAATCTGCGGCCCGGCGAGGCGGCCGGGAACCTGGGTGACTTCAGCGATCTGACCTACGGGAACCTGGTCCCGGACGCGGAGCAGTTCACCGCGCAATGGCAGGAGATCCAGTTCAGGTTCGTCGACGACCCGCGGGGCTCCGTGACGGAGGCTGCCGACATCGTTGCCCAGGTCACCGCCAAGATGGAGGCGGCGATTCAGGAACGTCAGCGGGCCATCGAGGAACGGCAGCAGGCCATCGCCGAGCAGCAGCGTTCGCTGCGCGGCCGGTGGGGCGAGGACAGCAACGCCGACACCGAGAACCTGCGCGAGACGCTGCGGATGTACAAGACCTTCCTCGACCAGCTCATCGGCTCGCGGACTAGCTCAGCTAGCTAACTGACACAAGCCGGACCGAGTAGCTGCTTCAGGTCGCCGATCAGGGCGGGTGAAGTGGCTACTCGGAGCTTGTCGTCGAGCCGGACCAGCGTGGTGCGCTCGTGGCCGCGCAGCTTGAGGTGCACCTCGGTCGGGCCCGGATGGGTCACTAGCACCTCGCGGAGCCGCTCCACCACCGGTGGCACGCATCTCGTCACCGGCATCGACACCACGAACGGGCCGGAGTCGTCGACGGACAGGTCCGGGATGGTCATGTCCATGGCGATCAGTTTGGGTACGTCGTCCCGCCGGTCTATCTTGCCCTTCACCACCACCACCGCGTCCTCGGCGATCGAGGTCGCGTACAGCTGGTAGGTCTGCGGGAAGAACAGCACCTCGATGGCACCGCCCAGGTCCTCGAGCGTGGCCGCGGCCCACTGGTTGCCCTGCTTGGTCACCTTGCGCTGAACCCCGGACAGGATGCCGCCGATCTTCACGATCTGCGCGTCTGACCGGTCGCCAGCCCGTGGCCGCGGCTCGGCCTCGTCGGCCATCAGGTCGGCCAGCGAGCAGTCGCTCTCCCTGGCGATGATGTGCTCGATGCCGAACAGCGGGTGGTCAGAGACGTAGAGCCCGAGCATCTCCCGCTCGAAGTTCAGCAGCGTGGACTTGTCCCACTCCCCCGCCGGAACGGGCACGTCGAAGACCGCATCCGACTCGATGTCGCCGCCGAACAGCGAATCCTGCCCGATCGCCTCGTTCCGCTTGATATCGATCACCGCGTCGACGGCCTGCTCGTGCACGAGCACCAGGCCCTTGCGTGCGTCCTGGAACGAGTCGAAGGCACCCGCCTTGATCAGCGACTCGATCACCCGCTTGTTGCATACGACGAGCGGCACCTTACGCAGGA
>Ga0210397_10001362_pt1 | contig 15634 bp, 17 predicted proteins | sample IncBWH2OmetaG_FD_160126 | JGI IMG/M metagenome (GOLD analysis project Ga0210397, IMG submission 160126) | Forest soil microbial communities from Barre Woods Harvard Forest LTER site, Petersham, Massachusetts, United States - Inc-BW-H-2-O ...
TTCCGCTGGTGGGAGCATTCGGCTCCCGAGAACCTCTATACGCGCAAGCTCCACTACGACAAGAAGCGCACCGCGGGATACTCGTTCTGGCCGATGGGCGGCTGGGAGACGCTGTGGAAGGAGATGGCGGAGGTGTTCGAGCGCAACGGGGGCACCGTGCGCACGTCCGAGATGGTCGAACGCGTCCTGGTCGAGAACGCGCAGGTGAAGGGTCTCGAGCTGCGCAACCGGGAGGACCGCTCGAAACCCGGCGAGGTGATTGAAGCCGATCAGGTCGTGGTCAACGCGCCGGTGTGGGACCTGAACAAGCTGTTCGACGACGACGTGCTCCCGTGGGATCTCGAGCAGCGGGTCAAGCTGCTCGCCAACAACCGCAACAAGGCGTGCTGGCTCGGGTATTGGATCGCGGCCAAGGAGCCGGTGATCGCGAGCAGCGAGCTGGAGATGGCCTCGTTCTTCGCTACGCCGCGCACCGGCATGCCGGGGTTCACGCTGAACTTCACCGGTTATGACCCGGGCATCTCCCCTCCCGGCGAATACCTGACCTGTTTCGGCGCAGCGTTCGACGCCACCGAGCACTACGGCGACCGCCGCTGGTACGAATCGACGTTCGACAAGCTGTGGCTCGACATCGAGGAGATGCTCCCGGCCGCCAAGCACGCGCTTTGGAAGAAGCCGCACGTCGTGACCACTTACGGCGTGATCTGCAAGCCGGGCCTGGTCGGCGCGGTCCGCCCCGACACGTACGTCCGCGGCATCGAGGGCCTGTGGCTGACCGGAGACACGACGCGGGCTCGCGGCATCGGGATCGACAAGGCGGCCCGATCGGGGATCACCGCCGCCGAGGCGGTGCTCGGGGGCCGACTGCCGTTCTTCGCCGATACGGTGCGATATTGACCGTCGTGGGGCTCCACGGATGACGCCCGAACTCGACCGGAGGGTCGCGCTCGTGACCGGCGCCGGGCATGGGATCGGCCGCGCGATCGCGCTCCGCCTCGCCGGCGATGGCGCGTCCGTGGTCATCAACGACATCCAGGAAGACGCGTGTTCAAATACGGTCCGGGCGATCCAGGCGACCGGGGGACGCGCCGCCAGCGCGCCCGGGAGCGTGACCGATCCGGCGGCCACCGACGCCATCGTGGCCACCGCGCAGAGTGCGTTCGGCACGCTCGACATTCTCGTCAACAACGCCGGCGTGACCAGGGACGCGCCACTGCACCGGATGTCGGATGAGGATTGGCGGCTCGTCCAGGAGGTCGCGCTGTGGGGGTCGTTCTACATGTGCCGCTCGGCCCTGCCACTCTTGCGGGGAGCACGTGAGTCTCCACCGGAGCACCACCGCAAGGTCGTCAACATGAGCTCGAGCGTCGGTATCTACGGTGCGCCCGGCACCGCCAACTACTCCGCAGCCAAGGCCGGCGTGATCGGGCTGACCAAGGCGCTCTCGCGGGAATGGGCCCGGCACCGGATCAACGTCAACGCGGTCGCGCCCGGGCTGATCACGGGGACCCAATTGACTGCGGCCAAGCCGCCGGAGCTGATCGCGCGCGTCGAGGGGCAGGTGCCGCTCGGGCGCGCAGGAACGCCGGAGGACGTTGCCGGCGCGGTAGCGTTTCTCAGTTCCGTCGACTCGGACTACATCACCGGCCAGGTGCTCGAGCTCCACGGCGGCCTCGAGGTTCCGAGCTAACCGTGGTTGGACCGCCCCCCGAAAGCTGGGCCATCGAGCCGGACCTGGCCCGCACGTTCGACATCGCGCCTGGGCTGTGGAGCTTCCGCCTTCCCCTGCCGTGGCACCACATCACCCACGTCAACGCCTACGCGATCGAGCGCGACGACGGCATCGTGCTCGTCGACTGCGGCTCGGCCGGTGACGAGACCCACAGACGGGCGCTCCAGGCCGCGCTCGGCCTGGCCGGGTTCGCGATCGAGGACGTCCGCGTGCTCGTCGGTACCCATACCCACTCCGATCACGTGGGGCTCGCGGCGTGGGTGATCGAGCGAAGCGGAGCGGAGTTCTGGATGCATCCGGACACCGGTCATTTCTACGACGCCACCCGCGAGCCGGAGCGAGTCGCGGCCGCCCGGGAGGTACGATCGCGGCAGGAGGGGGTCCCGGCCCAGCTTCTGGGGCTCTACCGCGACGTGCGCGAGGAGACCGACGGCGTCCTCGCGCCGACGCCACCGGACCGCCTGCTCGTGAACGGCGTCAGAATCGAATCGAAGCTCGGCGACTGGGAGGTCGTGGAGACGCCGGGCCACTGTCCAACGCACGTCTGCCTGGTCCAGCGCGACCGGAGGCTGATCATCCTCGGGGATCTCGTTGCGTCCGCGTTCTCGCCTTGGTTCGACTACGGCTACTCGCGCGATCCGGTGGCCGAGTACCTCAATTCGCTCGACGCGATCGAGGCGCTCGGGCCGACGGCCCTCGCGCTTCCCGGACATGGACGGCCGATCGAGGACCTGCCCGCCGCGATCGCCCTGCACCGCGACGGCGTCGCCGGGCGCCTGGAGCAGACCGTCGCCGCGATCGCCGCCGGCCCGACCGGCGCGTACGAGATCACCGATCGCGTGTTCGGTGACCTCGACCCTCAGGCCGCCGTTTGGCGGATGGCCGAGATGCTCTGCTATCTCAAACATCTTCGCCTCGCCGGCGCGATCGTTCGCGACGAGGCTCCCGACGGAACGTTCACCTACCGTTTGAACTGAAACGCCGAAGGAGGAACCCGAATGTCGCGCGTAAGCCCCGCCCCGTCCGAGATCTACGAGCCGCTGTTCGGCGCGCAGGCGCCACTCCGCGTTCAGATCTACGCCCAGCGGCCAGAGATCGCCGCCAAGTTCGTTGAGTTCGGGCAGCTCATGCGCGACGAGCACATCCTCCCGGCTCGCCTGCTCGAGCTCGTGCGCCTGCGCGTGGCCTTTCACAACCAGTGCCGGAGCTGCATGTCGGTGCGGTACAGCTACGGAGTCGAGGACGGTCTCACCGAGGGGCTCGTCTGCTCGCTCGAGCAGCCCGAGGAGGCCGAGGACCTGACCGACGCCGAGCGAGCGGCGATCGCGTACGCGGACCTGATGGCCACGAACCACTTCGGCGTCGACGACCAGACGTTCGCGCGGCTCCGCGAGCACTTCTCCGAGCCGGAGATCATGGAGCTCTGCTTCCACGTCGCGTTCTACGTGGGCTTCGGCCGGATGGCGATGTCGCTCGACATGGTCGACGACCTCCCCGAGGCCTACCGCGCCGATGGGCGCGTGGCCCCGTGGCGCCAAGCCGAGGTCCAGCAGGTCGGCGCCTGGGACGCGCGCGAGCCGGTCGCTCAGTAGCGGCGGCCGTCGCGGTTACGACTGGGCGACGGTGGGCGACTCCGCCCCGCCGTCGACGACGATCCGCTGGCCCGTGACCATCGACCCGGGCTCGGAGACGAGGAAGCAGATCACCTCGGCGACGTCCTCGGGACGGGTCACCCGTCCGAAGGGCTGCTCTGAGTCGAGCTCGGTGACGCTGGCTCGGCCGAGCTTCGCCCGCACCAGGCGGTCGCCCATGTCGGTGGCGACGAGGCCCGGCGCGACGATGTTCACCCGGATTCCGTTGGCGGCCTCCTCGTGAGCGAGCGTCAGCGCAAGTGCCTCGGCGGCCGCCTTGGCCATGTTGTAGGGCGCGCCGTTGGCGCGCATGTGCGACACCTCGCTGCTCGAGATCACGATGATGTCGCCTCGTCCGCGCGCGCGCATGTCGGGAATGACCAGCTGGGCGAGCCGGTGCGCGCCGAGCGCGTGCGTGGCCATGACTTGCTGGACCTCGGCGGGGTCCGTGTCGGCCACGGCGTGACCGCGGCTGGCGATGCCGGCGTTCGAGACCAGGATGTCGATCGGCCCGAGTTCAGTGCGGATCCGCTCGACCATCGCGTCGACCTGGTCGCGCACATCGACCGAGGCGGCGTAGCACTCGGCGGTGCCGCCGACGCTCCGGATCTCCTGCACCGCCGCACGCGCCGCTTCCTCGTCCTTGCGGTAGTTGACCGCGACGGCAGCGCCGTCGCGCGCCAGCGCCTTGGCGATCCCGCGGCCGATGCCGCGGCTCCCGCCCGTTACCAGCGCGACTCGGCCTTGCAGCTTGCTCATCCGCAGTAGTCTACGCCTGTCTAACAACCAAACGATAGGTTGAGGAAACACAAAGCGTTGATGTCAGCGCGTGGTCGACGAGTCGTGGTCGTAGGCGCGGGCGCGCTCGGGACCGTGTACGGGGCGGGACTGGCCCGCGGCGGCGCCACGGTGCAACTGCTCGCGCGCCGCCCCCACGCCGAGGCGATCCAGGCCGCCGGCGGGGTCGAGATTCGAGGCGTCGATGGCAGGTGGCACGCCGAGTTGACCGCGGACTGGCGCCCTGAGCGGATCGAGCCCGCCGACACCGTAATCGTGATGACGAAGTCGCACGACACCGCCCGAGCGCTCGCCGAGCTCCCCCAGCTCTTGGGCGGCATCAAGGTTGCGGCGTCGTTCCAGAACGGAATCGAGAAGGATCGCCTGCTCGCGGAGTGGTGCGGCAAGGACCGCGTCGTAGGCGGCATGAGCATGGTCGGCGCGACCCTCGAGCGCCCGGGAGTGGTCAGCCACACGCTGCCGGGAGCAACGTACACCGGCGAGCTCCCGGAGGGAGACAGCCCCCGCGTCCAGGCGCTCGGAGCCGCACTGCAAGCCGGCGGGCTGCGCGCGGTCGTCACGCCGCAGATCCTTTCGGTCGAGTGGTCGAAGCTCGTCCACGCCGGACCGTCGATGACGATGACCGCGGTGCCGCGGCTGCCGTTCCACCGGGCGCTCCAGGATGCAGGGCTCGCCGACCTGTACGTACATCTGCTGCGCGAAGGCGCAGCGGTGGCGGCAGCCGGGGCCGATCATGTCGAGTTCCTCGACCTCCCGGGCATGTTTCCGGTGCGCTCCTACCTCGCCGCCTCGCACGCCGAAGCGGCGACGATGGTGCGCGAGCGCGGTCTTCAGATGGAGCAGGCGGGCTCGACGAACGTGATCACCTCGATGCTTCGCGATCTGCAAACCGGTCGCCCGCTCGAGCTCGACGCGGTCCACGGCTTCCTCGTGGCAGAGGGAGACCGGCTCGGCGTGCCTGTGCCCTACAACCGGACCTGCCTCGAGCTTCTGCTCGCGCTCGACAGCTCGCGTCCGGGGGCCCTCGCGGACGGGCCGTAGGCTAGGGAGCGTGGCGTTCACCGGACCGATCGAGGACAGGCTCGCGATCCGCGAGCTGATCGACGCCTACGCGGACGCGACGATGCTGCGCGACGCGGAGGCGTGGGGAGACCTGTGGGTCGACGACGCCGTGTGGGAGATGCCCGACTTCCCCCAGTACGGTGACACGGTCGGGAAGGAGGCGATCGTGGCGCTGTGGGTCCGCGCCGTCGCCGACCATTCGGATCTCGTGTACGTGGCGACGCCCGGGGCAATCGAAATCGACGGCGATCGCGCCACCGTCCGCCTCTACACCTCGGAGGTTTACGCGAGCGCGCACGACGGCCGGGCGATCCGGCGCCGCGGCCGCTACGACGACACGCTCGTCAAGCGGGACGGGCGATGGTTCATCGCGCGCCACCGCTTCCAGATGCTCCACGAGGAGTGATCGGTTTCATGGCCGCGCCCGTGGAGTCGTCGCACGGCGCCGGCGCGGTCTCGCCTACGCGTCGGGGAATAGCCCCTCGGCCCCGGCGGCCCACGCCGCGACGCCCACCACGCGGATCGCGCACACGATCGCCTCGACGAGCTCGTCGTCCGACGCCGAGGCCTTCCGCGCGGTGGCGGCGTGGATCTCGACGAATCCGCGCTGGAGCTCGGCGGCGTTGAGCGCCACCAGAACGAGCTCGGCGAGCTTGGTGGCGTCGGGGTCGGCCGCCAGCGCGCCGTGATGCATCCGGTGATAGCCGGCAAACACGGCAGGCAGGCGCTCCGCCATGATCGCCATCCGGCGCGGGAGCGAAGGCGCGCCGAGGTAGCTGAGGAAATACGCCTTCGCGTCCAGCTCCGAGGCGCGACGTGGCGCCTCCGTGGTCGACAGGCCGCCGGCGATCTCGACGAACCGGCCGGTCAGCTCCTCGCCTCGGGCGAGAAGCAACGCGACCGCGACGATCGCGATCTCGCGGTCGCCGATACCGGCCGCCCGCCCGCGATCGAGCTCCCGCCGGGCCATCTCGTCGTAACCGCGGGCGGTGGCGCACACCGCCACGAGCAGCGCTTTCCAAGCTGCGCTCAGGGCGCCGTCCTGCGCAATGACTTCGCGGATCTGCTCGTAGCCCGCTGCCACCTCAGGAGCAATCCGCGAGATCTGGTGGATCACATCGTCGGTGCGGGACGAGGCGGAGATCGAATCCCTCGCGACGCTCATGCTCGATATGTTACGACCAAATGTTTGGTCGGCAAATCGCTCGCGCCGGAGTCACGGTTCCCGTCGAGGAGGGGCTGTCCGTCGGGCAGCTGATGGAGCTGGCGCAGACCGCGAACGACGGGGGTTGCCATACCGTACTCGCCGGCGAGGTCAGCGGGCCCGACGTATTCGCGCTGCTGGCGGCCGTCGCCGGCGTGGCGCCCGACGTCCGCCTCGGCACCGGGATCGTGCCGACGACCACCCGTTCGCTCGCGTCGCTAACGATGGCGTTCGCGACGCTCAGCTCGATCGCTCCTGGCCGGATCCTCGCCGGCCTCGGCGTCAGCTCGCGGACCGTTGTGGAGGCCTGGCACGGTCGGGCGTTCCCGCCGCCGATCGCGTTCATGCGCGAGTTCGTGCCCGCGTTCCGCGCCGCCCTCGCCGGCGAACGCGTCGAGGTCGACACCGAGTTTCTTCACGTCCATGGGTTTCGCCTCACGCTGCGACCGGCGGAGCCGGTGCCCGTGATGCTCGCGGCCATGAACCCGCGCATGCTACGCCTGGCCGGCGCGCTCGGCGACGCGGTCCAGCTCACCTGGTGCCCTCCCGACGAGGTGCCGGCGCTGGTAGCACAGGTACACGAGGGCGCCCGCGAAGCGGGGCGGGAGCCCGCGGCGGTCGAGATCGTCGCCTCGTTCTTCGGCTACGCGGGGAGCCGGCCCGAGCTCGCGCTGGAGCGATACCGGCGGTTCGTGCTCGCCTACGCGCTCCAGGGCACGCACCGCAGTGCGTTCGTCGCCTCGATCCCCGGGATCGAGGAGGCGCACCGCCAGTGGTCGGCCGGGGACCGCGCGGGAGCTCTGCGCCTCGTCGGCGACGATGCGGTCCACCGTCTATGCGCGATTGGCCGCGACGCGCTGCTTGAGCGAGTCGACGCGCTGCACGCCGCCGGGGTCGACACCCCGGTGCTGCTCCCCGCCGGCGCCGAGCCGGGCGATTTCGAGGGCTCGCTCGAGTCGATCCGGGCGCTGACGTCATCCCTCCGCGCCACGGCGTCCTCCGCCTCCGGCGAGGGCAGGGGCGAGGGCGACGCCCCGTGAAGCTCGGGATTCTCGGCGCGGGAGCGGTCGGATGCGCCTACGGTCATCTCCTTCACCGTGGCGGTCAGGACGTGACCCTCGTCGACGTCTGGGCCGAGCACATCGAGCAGATCAGAGCGACCGGGCTCGTGGTCGAAGGCGCCGGCACGACTCTGACCGCGCGGATCTCCGCGACCACCGACGCGTCCGAGCTCCGCGACGTCGAGGCGGTGCTGGTGCTGGTCAAGGCGTTCGCCAACGAGGCTGCCGGCGCGGCGCTGGCCGGCGCGCTCGCGCCGGGCTCGATCGTCGTCACCCTCCAAAACGGGATCGGCAACGTCGAGGTGCTCGCGCGCTGGCTCGGTCCCGAGCGGGTCGTCCAGGGCTCGACCACGGTGGCGGCGCAGGTCCGCGGCCCCGGGCGGGTGATCGTCGCCGACGCCACGTTGGACGGACGGTCGCTGACTTCGCTCGGACGGCCGCCGAGTGCCGGCCACGCAGCCGTCTGCGAGCGGCTCGTCCGCGCGCTCGAGCAGGCCGCCCTCCCGGCGATCATGCTCGACGACGTCCGAGACGTGGTGTGGCGCAAGATGGCGATGGCGGCGGCGATCGGGCCGCTGTGCGCGATTCTCGACTGCACGGTGGCGGATGTGCTCGAGCGCCCGCCGGCCCTGGAACTCCTGCGGCGGACGTTCGCCGAGATCGTCCGCGTCGCGGAGGCCGACGGCGTGGCACTCGACGCCGAGCAGCTTTGGTCCGACGCGGTCGAGACCTACGGCTCGATCGGACCTCATCCGCCCTCGCTGGCCGTCGACGTCGCGCGCGGCCGGGCGTCGGAGATCGAGACCCAGCTCGGCGAGATCGTACGCCGGGGTCAGGCGGCCGGAATCCCGACGCCCGCGGCCGACGTGCTCGCGACGATGATCCGTGCGAAAGCGCCACCGGCGCCGCCGACGACGCGCTCACAACCGTGATGTGCCCAAAGGCGCCGCGGGCACCTTGACTGCGGCGGCTTGATATGGGTTATCGTTCACACAACCAAACGATAGGTTGACTAGAGTTGACGATCGACCCACATTCCGGGCCATGAGCAGCGCGCCCACCGAAGACCGCGTTGAGGTCCGCCGCGATGGTGCGGTCGTCGTCGTCACGCTCAACAACCCGCCTGTCAATACCCTTGGCAATCCCGTGCTCGAGGCACTGCTCGGAGCCGTCGAATCGCTCCAGGATGATCCCGGGATCCGGTCGGTGGTGATCACCGGGACCGGGGAGAAGGCGTTCGCGTCGGGGGCAGATCTTCCGGCGTTCGTGCAGATGCTCGATTCGCCTGACGAGATCGCGCACCACACCTCGCTCACAAGGCGGCTGTTCGACACGATCGGCGGGCTCCGGCAGCCGGTCGTGGCCGCGGTCCAAGCGGCCGCCGTCGGCGGAGGGCTCGAGCTCGCGCTGAGCTGTGACCTGATCGTCGCCGATGAGCGAGCCCGGCTCGGAGTGCCCGAGGTCGGGCTGGGGCTGATCCCCGGTGCCGGTGGGACGCAGCGTCTGCCGCGCCGGATCGGCGCCGCCAGGGCGGCCGAACTCGTCTTGCGCGGCCGGCTGCTCAAGGCGCCCGAGGCCGAGCGGATCGGTCTCGTGAACGAGGCGGTCCCGGAAGGAACCGCACTCGACCGAGCGCTCGATCTCGCCGCGGAGCTCGCATCGCGCCCGGCCGTGGCCGTGCAGGCGGCCAAGCGAGCTATGAAGATCGGGTCCGAGCTCCCTTTGAGCGAGGGGCTCGACGTCGAGCACACCGAGTTTCTTGCCACGCTTTCCAGCGCCGACGCGCGCGAAGGGGTGGATGCGTTTCTCAATCGGCGCCGGCCGCAGTTCGTCCACGGCTAGGCAAACTCAAGGAGCACACGGATGGAAGTCGACAAGTCAGTGGGAGTCGTGACCGGCGGAGCCTCCGGCCTTGGCGAAGGACTCGCGAGGATGCTCGTGTCGGGAGGCGGCCGCGCCGTGGTGCTGGACCTTCCCAGCTCGAAGGGCGCCGAGATGGTCGCCGAGTTGGGCGAGGACAAGGTTCAGTTCGTGGAAGTCGACGTGGCCGAGCCGGACCAGGTCGAGCGAGCGATGTCCGCCGCACACCAGGCTTTCGGTCGGATCGACCTCCTCGCCAACTGCGCCGGCGTCAGCCCAGCCTCGCTCGTGCTGAGCCGCAACAAGGACCTGTTTCCGCTCGACGTGTTCCGCCGCGCGGTCGACATCAACCTCAACGGCCTGTTCGACATGGTCCGGTGGGGCGCGTACCACATGTCCGAGAACGAGCCGTCCGAGGAGGGAGAGCGCGGGCTGATCGTCAACGTCGCCTCGATCGCCGGATACGAGGGTCAGACCGGCCAGGCCGCCTATGCGGCGTCGAAGGGGGGAGTGATCGCGCTCACGCTCCCGCTGGCCCGCGACCTGGCCCGCTGGGGGATCCGGGTGATGGCGGTCGCCCCCGGGATCATGGACACCGGCATGCTCGCCGGCGTCGATGACGAGCGGCGCTCGAAGCTCATCGACATCCACGTGTTCCCCAAGCGGCTCGGCCGACCCGACGATTTCGCACGCCTGGTCCGGTGTTTCATGGAGGACACCCTGTTGAACGGCGAAGTGGTCCGACTCGACGCAGCGACCAGGCTGAATGTCCGCTAGCGCGATGCGACGGACGATCTACGACGACGTTCACAAGGAGTTCCGCGAGTCGGTCCGCACATTCCTCGAGCGCGAAGCGGTACCCCATGCCGACGAGTGGGAGCAGAAGGGCATGGTCGACCGCTCGTTCTGGCGCAAGGCCGGGGCGGCCGGCTTCGTGGGGTTCGAGGCGCCCGAGGAATACGGCGGCATCGGCGTCAGCGACTTCCGCTTCAACGCGATCATCGACGAGGAGGTCGAGTATCTCGGCGTGGTGAGTGACAATTTCGCTCTGGAGAACGACATCGTCGCGCCGTACCTGATCGAGCTCACCACCGAGGAGCAGCAGCGCCGGTGGCTGCCCAGGTTCACCGCCGGCGACCTCGTCGTGGCGATCGCGATGACGGAGCCCGGCGCGGGTTCTGACCTCCAGGGAATGAGCGCCACCGCGACCCGCGACGGCGACGCCTACATCCTCAACGGTTCCAAGACGTTCGTCACCAGCGGGATTCAGGCGGACATGGTGATCGTCGCCGCCCGAACCTCGCAGGGCGGCGCCCGCGAGGGTTTCAGCCTGCTGATGGTCGAAACCGGTACACACGGCTTCGACCGGGGACGGAAGCTCGACAAGATCGGCCGCCGGGCTCAGGACACCGCGGAGCTGTACTTCAATCAAGTCCAGGTTCCGATCGAGAACCGCCTCGGCGACGAGGGGCGAGGCTTCCCGTACCTGATGCGCAACCTTCCCCGCGAGCGCCTCTCGATTGCCGTCTCAGCGGTTGCCGCCGCGGAGCACGCGCTCGACCTGACCCTCGGCTACGTCCGCGAGCGCCACGCGTTCGGTCGGCCGATCGGCAGCTTCCAAGCCAACCGCTTCCTGCTCGCGGAGATGAAGACCTCGGTCAGCGCGGCGCGCGTCTACGTCGATCGGTGCATCGAGGCGGTCTGCGCCGGCGAGCTGACCGACGCGGAGGCCGCCGGGGCGAAAGCCTTGACGACCGATCTGCAATTCCAGGTGCTGGACAACTGCCTACAGCTGCACGGAGGCTATGGATATATGAGCGAATACGCGATTTCCCGCCTGTGGCGCGACGCCCGCGTGCAGCGCATATATGGCGGGACCAACGAGGTAATGAAAGAGATAGTCGGGCGATCGATGGGGCTGTGACCCGGCGCGGCGACAGGAGACTCTGATGCCTAGCAATTCATTCGCACACATATGCATGCTGGTCAAGGACCTCGATCAAGCCATCGAGGATTGGACGAAGATCCTCCGGGTGCTCGATCCCGAACAGCTGGAGGAACCAATCGTCCGCTATGAGCACTTCGAGGCGGGCGGAGACACCATGCGCTGGGCCACGTTCGTGTCACACGGCGGCCCGGAGATCCAGCTGATGGAGCCCGGACCCGAGACGCCACTCGGCCAGCGGCTGGCCAAGCGCGGTGAGCACGTGCATCACATCTGCTTCACCACGCCCGACGTGCCCAGGACGATGGCGCTGCTAAAAGAAGAGGGCGTGGAGCTGAAGACCGACGAGGTATTCAACGATCCGACGATGCCGTGGCAGGAGTGGAGCTGGGTGCCGCCCGTTGCGACCCACGGCCCGCTCGTCGAGGTGGCGCGGCCGTACCGGGCCGTCGACGGCAAGTGGGAGTCGGGTGTCGACTGAGCAGTGCTTCGGATGGTACGCTAATCAACCAATCGTTAGGTTGATTTAATGGCGGACTGTGGCTAGGATGTGGCGATGCTGAGGTACGAGGTGGATGGGCCGATCGCGTGGGCGACACTCGACCGAGCAGACAAGCTGAACGCGATGCCCCGCAGCTTCTGGGGTGAGCTCGAGGAGACACTCGTGCGTGCCGACGCGGACGAGCAGGTCCGCGTGCTGATCTTCCGCGGTTCCGGCAGGTGCTTCTCGGTCGGCGGCGACATCGAAGGCTTCGGCGAGCTCCGTGACTCCGCGGACCGCCGCAACTACGTGCGCGAGGCGCTCGGCGCTCTGCGCGCGGTCGACCAGTTCACGAAGCCGACGATCGCCGCCGTCCACGGTCACGCGCTTGGAGGTGGGTGCGAGCTGACGATGGTCTGCGACATCGTCGTGGCGGACGAAACCGCGCGGTTCGGCACCCCCGAGTCACAGGTCGGACTGGTGCCCGGGCTGGGAGTGGTGCGTGGGCTGTCGCATCTGAACTTGCACTGGATGAAGTACATGGTATTCACGGGTGAGCCGCTCAACGCTGAAGAGGCGAAGGCGGCGGGACTCGTCAACCGCGTCACCGAGCCCGGGGCCCACGAAGCCCTGGCCGAGGAGCTGGCGCGGACCATTGCCAAGCGGGCGCCGCTGGCGCTCGCCGTCGGCAAGCAGATCCTCAACCGACACGCGGACGAGGGTTATGGTCACGCGATCGAGGCCATCACCCTGCTCCAGGGGACCGCCGACGTGGCCGAAGGGATTTCTGCCTTTAGTGAACGGCGCGAGCCGATATTCGAGGGACGGTGAGGGAATGAGCCTACGAGAGTCGGCCGACAAGTCGGTCGCCAACGGCCCGGTAGAGGACCTCGAGGAGAGGCGATCCCGGGCGCTGGCGATGGGCGGCCCGGAACGGGTCAAGCGCCATCATGAGTCGGGGCGTCTGACCGCAAGAGAACGGATCGACAAGCTGGTCGACGAGGGCTCGTGGTGCGAGCTCGGGCTGCTCGCCGAGCCTGAGCTGCGCCGGCCCGAGCTCGCGGCGGCTGACGCCGTCGTGACCGGGTTCGCGCGCATCAACGGGCGCGGGGTGGCGATCATCGCGGTCGACGCGACCGTCCTGGCGGGGACGACGTCCCCGATCAACATGCTCAAGCAGAACCGCGTCGCCGAGTGGGCCGGGGCGCGCGGGCTGCCGCTGATCTGCCTGGCCGACAACGACGGCGGCAGGCTGCCGGACATCCTCGGCTGGCGCTTCTCCCGGGTCTCGTTCGACTTCTCGACCTTCCTCCAGTCGCCGCCGGGATGCCCGGTGATCCCGCGCATCACCGCGGTCCTCGGAGCCAGCTTCGGTGACTCGTCGCTGCACTCGGCGATGGGCCACTTCGTCGTGATGAAGCGCGACACCGCGATCGCGCTGTCGGGACCGCCGGTGATCAAGGGCGCGATCGGCGAGGACGTGACCGCCGAGGAGCTCGGCGGCCCCGCGGTGGCTGCGGAGACGAACGGCAGCGCTCACATGATCGTCGACACCGAGGACGAGGCGCTCGACGCCGTTCGACGGTTCCTTACCTACGTGCCGGATTCGGCCGCACTGCCGGCACCGGTGGCGCCGCCGGCGGAGCCCGCGCGCGATTCCGAGGAGCTGCTCAAGCTCGTTCCGCTCGAGCCGCGCCGCGGCTACGACATGCGCAAGGTGCTCGAGGCAATCGTCGACGAGGACTCGATTATGTACTGGGGCGAGCGTTTCGGGCGCAGCCTGATCTGCGCGCTTGCGCGGGTCGATGGCAACGCGGTCGGTGTGCTCGCGAGCCAGCCGATGCAGCGGGCCGGGGTGATGGACGTTCCCGCGCTGACCAAGGAAGCCTCATTTGCTGACCTCTGCGACACGTTCAACCTGCCGATGGTGTTCCTCCAGGACGTTCCCGGGCTGATGATCGGCCCCGCTGCCGAGAAGGGCGGGATCCTCAGGGGGTACGAGCGCGTAGTCGTCCGGCTGGCTCGAGCCACGGTTCCGAAGATCGCGACGATCGTCCGCAAGGCATACGGCGGAGGTCACATCGCCCTGGGCGGTCGCCCGGTGCGGCCCGACCTTCTGCTCGCCTGGCCGACCGCCGAGATGGGCTTCATGGCTCCCGAAACCGGGGTGCGAACCGTCTACCGCCGGCGCCTCGACGCCCTGCTGGAGGACGACGGGCAGGAGGCGCACGACGCGCTGGTCAGCGAGCTCGAGGCCGAGTGGGCGGCCGAGTCCGAGCCTTGGGAGGCGGCGCGGAACGTCATCCTCGACGACGTGATCGACCCGCGGCGAACCCGCGAGATGATCAAGGCCGGGATCGAGTTCGCCTGGGGCAGCGGCCCGCGCGTGACCAAGGCCGGGTGCTGAGCGGTGCCGACCGTCGATGCGCACATCACCGGAACCGTGTGGAAGATCGAGGTCGAGGTCGGGGACGAGGTCGAGGAAGGAGACGTCGTCGCGATCCTCGAGTCGATGAAGATGGAGATGCCGGTCGAGGCGGAGGTGAGCGGGACCGTGGCCGAGATCCTCTGCGAGGAGGGTCAGGCCGTGAACGAGGGCGACCCGCTCGCTCGCCTCGACTAGATCCGCGAGCGCGAGCCCCGGTCCCGGCGGACGAGGTGAAGCTCGTCCGCGAGGCGCCGCACGGAAGGGAGCGCGACCCACCGCCGGTAGACGGCGCTCATCGCCTTGATTGGCTGGATCCCCTTCGCCGTGCGAAGCGCCTCCTCGACGGCGTCCTCGTCAACGACTTCGCCGGCAAGCCACGCCTCGGACTCGTTCAATGTTGGGCTCGAGAAGAAGTCCGCGAGCAGGTCATGCGCCTTGCTGTCGGGGTCGAACAGCATCAGATGCCCCTCCGCCGGCAGCACGTGAAGGCGGCTCTCGAACGCGAGGTGACTGAGCAGCGCGCCGTTCGCCGACGGGACGATGCGGTCCTGGCCGCCGGCCAGCACGAGCACGGGGGGACGCAGCGTCGAGACCCAGTGCAGGCTCGACCAGGTCATGCCGGCGAGCAACTGCTGCGTATATCCGGTCAGCGTCGGCGGGTACTCCAGGCGCGCATCGGCCTGCGCGCGCCACGTGTCGGACTCGCGGTCGCTCGACCCGCTGTCGAGCAGATGATTGGTCTGCTCGAGCACCTGGCGCGAGTAGTAGCGGAGCGGCGTCGACATCAGCGCCATCGCCCGAGCGCTCGGCGGGATGCTGCCCCAACCGCAACTCGTCCCGACCAGCGCCATCCGACGCACTCGGTCCGGTGCCTGGCGCGCGAACTGCTGCGCGACCGTGCCGCCCCACGAGTAGCCGACCACGTCACACCGGTCGACCTCGAGCGCATCAAGCAGGCGGCAAATCATCGCGGCAAGGGCGGGATGCGGGAGAACCACGGGACTCGTCCGCGACCGTCCCATCCCGGGAGCGTCGAACGCGATCGTCCGGGCCGTCCGGGCCAACTGCTCCTGAGCCGGACCCCACATCTCGAGGTTCGCCCCCAACCCGTTGATCAGCAGCACCGGTGCGCCCTCACCCCACTCGCGGACGAACAGCCTCAATCCGGGCAGCGACACGACCCGGTCCCGCGGCTCGCCGGCCGTTGAACCGCGCGCCGGAGCGGGCGACCGGCCGTGAGCAGCGCCGGCAGGATCGGCGCTCACAGGTCAACCGCCCTGGTGCGGACGTAGCTTCCGGGCGCCGGCTCGATCAGCGGATGCTTCCTGTCGCCGAGCCGGCTCGGAGCTGGGCGTGTCCCGTTGGAGCGCTCGCCGAGCCACACCATCCAGTGCTCCCACCAGCTGCCGTCGTGCTCCTCGGCCGCCGCCAG
>Ga0210397_10001363_pt1 | contig 15631 bp, 10 predicted proteins | sample IncBWH2OmetaG_FD_160126 | JGI IMG/M metagenome (GOLD analysis project Ga0210397, IMG submission 160126) | Forest soil microbial communities from Barre Woods Harvard Forest LTER site, Petersham, Massachusetts, United States - Inc-BW-H-2-O ...
CGTCGAGAAATTGCGCACCGAACTGGAGGTCGCAAGATACCTTGTCGGGAAGTCGGCACCAATTATCGGCCCCGTTACCGACCACCCACCCGGTCCCTACTTTCACAACAATGTTGCACTGACCCTTTGGCCGCATCTCGATCACGAGACGGTCTCGGAGGGCGATGATATGCAGGCCGCCATGGCCGCGAATGCGTTGCGCCGCGTTCACGAAGGTCTCTCCGATTTCGGCGGGCAATTGCCGGATTTCTGGGACAAGCCTGACCAATGCCGCGCGCTGCTCGAAAACCCTTCATCCCTGCCCGCATTGCATCCCGCAGACAGAGAATTCCTGCTGGCGACGCATGCAAAGCTGCGAACGGCGCTCGATCGCCTGGCGCTGAACCACGTTCCTATTCACGGCGACGCCCATTTCGGCAACGTCTTCATTGCTGCCGATGGCGCCCGCTGGCACGATTTTGAGGATGTCTGCCGCGGGCCGCGGGAGTGGGATCTCAGCGGGCTCGCTGACGCGGACCTGGCGCTGTTCGAGCCGGTAAACCGCGACGCTCTTTCTATCCTCAGCTATCTGCGAAGCCTGTGCGTCTCCGTCTGGTGCTGGGACAAATTCCAATTAGAGGGAAAACGCGAGGCTGCGGAATATCATCTGCAATATCTCAAGTCTGCGATGGCGCAGTCATTGATATGAAGGCCGCGGGCGACGAAAAAAGAAGGGCGGGCAACCACCTTTGCCCACCCTTCAGCACTGCCGGAACGGAATCGGATAAAAATTATTCCGCGTTACTGCCTTCCTGACGGGAGGCTTCGAACAGGAACCAGGTGCGCCGCTCGGTCTCGTCGATGAAGGTCTCGAGCAGGCCGGCGGTGCCGGAATCCTTGTGCTCGTCGCACAGCTCGTGCGCTTTGCGCATCGCGGCCGCGACGTGCTTGTTGTCTTCCATCAATTCACGCAGCATCTCGCGCGGCGGCACATAGCTTTCGTTGTTGTCCTTGATGGTCTGCAGTTTCGAAACCTGCCCGATCGAGCGCACCGTGGTGCCGCCGATCTTGCGCACCCGCTCCGCCAGCTGGTCGGTGGTGGCGAAGATCGCGTCCGACTGCTCGTCGAGCATCAGATGATAGTCGCGGAAATGCCGCCCGCTGACATGCCAATGGAAGTTCTTGGTCTTCAGGTAAAGCGCAAAGGCGTCCGCCAACAGCACGTTGAGGGCGGCCGAGATTTTGTCGGCGGCGGCCTTCGACAGGTCGCTCGGGGTGTCGAGATCGGGGGAGGTTTTGCTGGCTTTGCTCACGATGGACCTTCCTGTTACGAACCGGGGATTCTAACAACCGGACAAGGCGGCGATGGACATCAGTCACCGGACCATTTAACGCCTCTCAGGCGAGGCGGTTCCTCAAGGGGAACCTTAGCATTTTCAGGCGCTAGCGTCCCTTTGGTTCTGACATTCGTAATAGGGCACCGCGATAGGATACGAATGTCAGAACCGGGACATTGGAAGTCATGGACGACTGGATCGATTATTACGATTCCACGCATACGATTTATGTCAGCAAGCTGCACCGCGACCTGCATTTTCAGCTGATCGCTCGGGACATTATCGGCTATATCGGCTCGCCTGACGCGGTGGTGCTGGACTACGCCTGCGGCGAGGCGCTGTCGGCGGCCAAGGTCGCGGAAGCCTGCAGCCAGCTTTATCTGGCCGAGCCGGCGCCCGGGGTGCGCGGCCGGCTGATCGCCCGTTTTGCGCCGAACATGAAGATCCGGGTGCGCTCGCTGGAAGATGTGCGGAAGATGGCCGAGCACTCCATCGATCTCGTGATGATGAATTCGGTCACCCAATACATGACACCGGAAGAACTGGACGGCGCCTTTGCGACGATCCGGCGGCTATTGAAACCGGGCGGGCGGCTGGTGATCGGCGACGTGCTTCGTCCGGAAGTCGGCATGATCAGGGACGTCCTGGCGCTGTTACGCTTCGCCGCCGATCACGGCTTTCTGCGCGACGCGCTGATCGGGCTGATCTCAACCGCGTTGTCGGACTACCGGCAATTGCGCAGCCGTGTCGGCCTGCAGCGCTACAGCGAGACCGACATGACCGCCAAACTCGCCAATTGCGGATTTACCGCCGCGCGCGTCGCCGTCAATATCGGCCACAATCCGTGGCGAATGACCTTCGTCGCGCAGCAGTCACTTTCGTCCTGACGGCGCCGACCGAGCCAGATGGTCGGGGTACAACGACCCGGTAGGGTTAACCGCGGCAAGCAGTGGCCCGGCGGCCACCATTGAGGGAAGATGGACGCGGCCCGGTGGCGGAAAGCGTCGACGCGAGAGCATTGCACTGCTCTTTATCCTGGTTCAAATCCAGGCCGGGCCTCCAGCCTTCGCTCGCTTTGCGAGCTTCGGCTAGGCAAGCCAGCTACCCATCTATCGCAGCGAAGTGAGCGAAGGCTGCCGCGCCATAGCCCAAAGGGCAGCGGCGGGCTCGATCCACCACTCGGCTACGCGTGGCGCGGCCAGCCAGCTACCTATCTCCCTTGCAAATGCCGGTTGACGGCCCGTTTTTGGGGGTTTCGCGGCTGCGAAATCTGGTCTAAAGACCGCCTGCGCGCGAGGGCCTGCCTCACGCAGTGTTTAGAGGGACGCGCGGAATGCGCGCCCTTTTTTTGTGCCTATTTCCCTGCTGCTATCCGCGAGACTTGATGCCCAAAAGAACTGACATCTCCACCATCCTGATCATCGGCGCTGGACCCATCGTGATCGGCCAGGCCTGTGAGTTCGATTACTCCGGCACGCAGGCGGTGAAGACGCTGAAGGAAGAGGGCTATCGCATCGTCCTGGTCAATTCCAATCCGGCGACGATCATGACCGATCCGGAATTGGCGGACGCGACCTATATCGAGCCGATCACGCCGGAGATCGTCGCCAAGATCATCGAGAAAGAACGCCACGTCATTCCCGGCGGCTTCGCGCTGTTGCCGACCATGGGCGGGCAGACCGCGCTGAACTGCGCGCTCTCGCTGCGGCGGCTGGGCACGCTCGCCAAATTCGACGTCGAGATGATCGGCGCCACGGCGGACGCGATCGACAAGGCGGAAGACCGCCAGCTGTTCCGCAATGCCATGGAGAAGATCGGGCTGCAGACGCCGAAGTCGCGGCTCGCCAACGCCTCCGGCTTGAAGAAATCCGACCGTGACAAACATCTCGCCGAATGCGAAAAATTGTCCGGCGACGCCTTGGCCGAATACGAGCGGCAATGGGCCCTCGGCGAGAACGAGCGCCGCAAGCGTTATCAGCAGCAGGCGCTTGCCGAAGCGCTGATGGCGCTGTCGGAGATTGGCCTGCCCGCGATCATCCGGCCCTCCTTCACAATGGGCGGTACCGGCGGCGGCATCGCCTACAACAAGGAAGAGTTCATCGACATCATCGAGCGGGGCCTGGACGCCTCGCCGACCAACGAGGTCTTGATTGAGGAATCCGTTCTCGGCTGGAAAGAGTTCGAGATGGAGGTGGTGCGTGACAAGAAAGATAACTGCATCATCGTCTGCTCGATTGAGAACCTCGATCCGATGGGCGTACACACCGGCGACTCGATCACGGTCGCGCCGGCGCTGACGCTCACCGACAAGGAATACCAGATCATGCGCGACGCCTCGCTCGCGGTGTTGCGCGAGATCGGGGTGGAAACCGGCGGCTCCAACGTGCAATTCGGCGTCAATCCGGCCGACGGGCGCATGGTCGTGATCGAAATGAATCCGCGGGTCTCACGCTCGTCCGCGCTCGCCTCGAAAGCCACCGGCTTTCCGATCGCCAAGGTCGCGGCGAAACTCGCGGTCGGCTACACGCTCGATGAAATCGCCAACGACATCACCGGCGGCGCGACGCCGGCGTCGTTCGAGCCGACCATCGATTACGTCGTCACCAAGATTCCGCGCTTTGCGTTCGAGAAATTTCCCGGCGCCTCTACTACGCTGACCACCTCGATGAAGTCGGTCGGCGAAGTGATGGCGATCGGCCGCACGTTCCAGGAGAGCCTGCAAAAGGCATTGCGTGGGCTTGAGACCGGTCTCACCGGGTTAGATGAGATCGAGATCGAGGGCTTGGGGAGAGACGACGACAAGAACGCGCTCCGAGCCGCGCGCGGCACGCCGACGCCGAACCGCCTGTTGCAGGTGGCGCAGGCGATGCGGCTCGGCTGGAGCAATGAGGATATCTTCAACTCGTGCAAGATCGATCCGTGGTTCCTGGCCGAGATGCGCGCTATCGTCGACATGGAAGCCAAGGTCAGGCATGACGGCCTGCCGCCGAACGCGTTCGGCCTGCGCACGCTGAAGGCCATGGGCTTTTCCGACGCGCGGCTTGCCGTGCTCGCCAACTTGACCGAAGCCGACGTGAAGGCGCGTCGGCATGAACTTGGCGTGCGCCCGGTGTTCAAGCGCATCGATACCTGCGCCGCCGAATTCGCGTCTCCAACCGCCTACATGTATTCGACCTACGAGGCGCCTTTCGCCGGAAAAGTGGCCGACGAGAGCGCGCCGTCGGCAAAGGACAAGGTCATCATTCTCGGCGGCGGACCTAATCGAATTGGCCAGGGCATCGAGTTCGACTATTGCTGTTGCCACGCCTGCTTCGCGCTGCACGATGCCGGCTACGAATCCATCATGATCAACTGCAATCCGGAGACGGTGTCGACCGACTACGACACCGCCGACCGGCTGTATTTCGAGCCGCTGACGGCCGAGGACGTGCTCGAGATCATCGAGACCGAAAAGCAGAACGGCCGCCTGCATGGCGTCATCGTGCAGTTCGGCGGCCAGACGCCGCTGAAGCTTGCGCATGCGCTGGAGGAGGCCGATGTGCCGATCCTCGGCACCTCGCCCGACGCCATCGATCTTGCCGAGGACCGCGACCGCTTCAAGCGCGTGCTCGACAAACTCAGGCTGAAGCAGCCGAAGAACGGCATCGCCTATTCGGTCGAGCAGGCGCGGCTGGTCGCGGCTGATCTCGGCCTGCCACTGGTGGTGCGGCCGTCTTACGTGCTCGGCGGCCGCGCGATGCAGATCATTCGCGAGGACACCCAGCTTAGCGATTATCTGCTCGGCACCCTGCCCGAGCTCGTGCCCGGTGACGTCAAGGCGCGCTATCCCAACGACAAGACCGGGCAGATCAACACCGTGCTCGGCACCAATCCGTTGTTGTTCGATCGTTATTTGTCCGACGCCACCGAGATCGACGTCGATTGCCTCTCCGACGGCAAGGATACTTTCATCGTCGGCATCATGGAGCATATCGAGGAAGCCGGCATTCACTCCGGTGACTCCGCCTGCTCACTGCCGCCGCATTCGCTCAATGCCGAGATGATTGCCGAGCTTGAGCGGCAAACGCGTGAACTTGCATTGGGCCTCGACGTGGTCGGCCTGATGAACGTGCAATACGCCATCAAGGACGGCGACATCTATGTGCTCGAAGTCAACCCGCGCGCCTCGCGCACGGTGCCCTTCGTTGCCAAGGTGATCGGCATGCCGGTGGCCAAGATCGCGGCGCGGCTAATGGCCGGCGAGAAGCTTGCCGATTTCAAGCTGACCAAGCCCAAGCTCGGCCATGTCGGCGTCAAGGAATCGGTATTCCCGTTTGCCCGCTTCCCCGGCGTCGACACCGTGCTCGGTCCGGAAATGCGCTCGACCGGCGAGGTCATGGGCATCGACCGCACCTTCGAAATCGCCTTCGCCAAGAGCCAGCTCGGCGGCGGCACACGCGTCCCGCGCAAGGGCACCGTGTTCGTCTCGGTGCGCGAGAGCGACAAGACCCGCATCGTCGATGCGGTCCGGCTGTTATCCTCGGTTGGTTTCAAGGTGATGGCGACTTCGGGAACGCAGCGCTTCCTCAGCGACAACGGGGTCCCGGCCGAGAAAGTTAACAAGGTGCTGGAAGGCCGGCCACATATTGTCGACGCCATTACCAATGGCGATATTCAACTGGTTTTTAACACGACCGAGGGACCGCAGGCATTAGCCGATAGTCGCTCGTTGCGCCGGGCTGCCCTCTTGCATAAAGTGCCGTATTACACCACTCTTTCAGGTGCCGTGGCGGCTGCCCAGGGTATCCGCGCTTATCTGGGCGGAGACCTTGAGGTCCGCACCTTGCAAAGCTATTTTTCCGAAAGCTGATCATTAGCGGGCCACAAAGCGCCCGCAAGGTGCTTGGAACTCTCCGCCTGTATCGATGTTTGAATCGGCCCTCTCGGGGCCGAAATTTAATGAGCTTTTCGGATTGTTTCAGCCGGGAAGCCTGATCTGCAAGACGTTTCGCGCGGACCGCAAGCTTTGCTGCGGCCCGCACGGACAAGGGATAGAGAAGATGATCGAAAAGGTTCCGATGACCGCCGGCGGCTATGCAGCGCTCGGGGAAGAATTGAAGAAGCGCCAGTCGGTGGATCGCCCGCGCATTATCGAGCATATCGCGGAGGCGCGCTCGCATGGCGATCTTTCCGAGAACGCGGAATATCACGCCGCGAAAGAAGAGCAGTCGCACAATGAAGGCCGCATCGCCGAACTCGAGGACAAGCTCGCGCGCGCCGACATCATCGACATCTCGAAGCTTTCCGGCGACACCATCAAATTCGGCGCCACCGTTACGCTGATCGATGAGGACACCGAGAAAAAGGCGGTGTGGCAGATCGTTGGCGAGGTCGAAGCCGACGCCAAGAAGGGCAAGATTTCCATCACCTCGCCATTGGCGCGCGCGCTGATCGGCAAGAAGAAAGGCACCTCGGTGGAGGTCATGGCTCCCGGCGGCGCCAAGGCCTACGAGATCACCAAGGTCGAGTGGCGCTGATTTTTCGCAAAGCATCATTTCCAGTCAATAAAGCCGCGCCCAAAGCGCGGCTTTTCTTCTGCGCGGCGGCGGAATAGTTTTCGAAGGTGGGGGTTAGGTGTAGGGGTCGCAAAGGCTTGCGGGCACTGCAACATTCCAACCATTCCGAGGTGTCAAAACAGGGGGCTATGACATGGACCAGACGTTATCGAATTTTCGGCCGATCGCGCTTAGTTTGTTTCGCTTCATCACCGGGCTGCTGTTCTTGCAGTACGGCCTCGCCAAAGTCCTGAAATTTCCAGCCGGCATGCCGTTCGAAAAGGTCGAATTGTTTTCGCTGATCGGTGCGGCCGGTACGATCGAACTGATCCTCGGCACGTTGCTGATGATCGGCCTGTTCACGCGTCTTGCCGCGTTCATCCTGTCGGGCGAAATGGCGTTTGCCTATTTCATCGGACATTTTCCGCGCGGCTTCTTACCGTTGATCAACAACGGCACGGCCGCGATCCTGTTCTGCTTCGCCTGCCTTTATCTTGCGACGGCGGGCGGCGGGCCGTACAGCGTCGATGCCGCGATGGCAAAGAAGGGTTGACGGCGTAGCAGTCATTCCGGGGCGCCTCGAAAAGGCGAGCCCGGAATCTCGAGATTCCGGGTCTGGTGCTAACGCACCATCCCGGAATGACAGATTAATTTTTCGCCTTCACTTCCAGCGGCACGGCCGCCTCATATTTCGAATTGTGCAGTACCAGCGACGTTCGCACGTTTCTCACATGCGGCGCCGCGGTGAGGTGCGTGACGAAATCCTGGAATGTCGCCATGTCGGGCGCCACGCATTTCAGAACGAAGTCGACTTCGCCCGACAGCATCCAGCATTCCCGCACCAAAGGCTCGGCGCGAACGAAATCCTCGAATGCGCGCAAGTCGGCATCGGCCTGGCTCGACAGATGCACGGAGGCAAATACGGTGACGTCGAAACCGAGCTTTCTCGGATCGAGCAGACCGCGATAACCTTGGATGTAGCCAGCCTCCTCCAGGGTGCGGACCCGCCGCAGGCACGGCGGCGGCGAAATGCCGACCCGCTTGGCCAACTCCACATTGGTGATTCGGCCGTCAGCCTGGATTTCGCTGAGGATTTTGAGGTCAATTTCGTCAAGATTCTTCGACACGAGGTCCGGGTTCCAGGGGGTAAGGGTGCTCTAGGGGTTGGCCACCAATTTTTGTGGCTGCCTGCGGTAACACTCTTAGCCCAGCTCGACCACGGCGCGCAATTTTATTACGCGTGCGGTGCGCCAAATTCGTCGCTCACGGGAAATTTTGCTCATTTGTATTGCAATTCTTGCATAGCTCGCCAGATACCTTAGACTTGCATTTGACACTTTCGGCGTCAGCGCGGCGCCTTCCCGGGCGAAAATCCGCTTAAGCCCTCATCAAATTCCCCTCGGAACGGGATCTGTCCATGCCTGCACCTATCCACGCCAAGGTCGTCATTATCGGTTCCGGCCCCGCCGGTTACACGGCGGCGATCTACGCGGCGCGCGCCATGCTCGAACCGGTGCTGATCCAGGGCATCCAACCCGGCGGGCAGCTCACCATCACGACGGATGTCGAGAACTATCCGGGCTTTGCCGATGTCATCCAGGGCCCGTGGCTGATGGAGCAGATGGAGAAGCAGGCAGCGCATGTCGGCACCAAGATCGTCACCGATCTCGTCAACAAGCTTGAACTGGCCCACCGGCCGTTCCGCCTGACCTGCGACTCTGGCGATGTCTATCTCGCCGAAACCGTCATCCTCGCCACCGGCGCGCAGGCGCGCTGGCTGGGGCTCGAGACGGAAGAGAAATTCAAGGGCTTCGGCGTCTCGGCCTGCGCGACCTGCGACGGATTCTTCTATCGTAACAAGGAAGTCATCGTGGTCGGCGGTGGCAACACCGCGGTTGAGGAAGCGCTCTTCCTCACCAACTTTGCCTCGCAGGTGACCGTCGTGCATCGCCGCGACCACTTCCGCGCCGAGCGCATTCTGCAAGACCGTCTGTTCAAGCATCCCAAGATCAAAGTGGTGTGGGACAGCGCGATCGACGAAATCCGTGGGCAGGAAGGCCCAGCCAAAGTCACTCATGTCCGGCTGAAGAACGTCAAGACCGGGGTGCTGAGCGAACTTTCGGCCGACGGTGTCTTCATCGCGATCGGCCATGCGCCGGCAACCGATCTTGTCGCTGGCCAAATCAAGCTCAAGCCGTCGGGCTATGTCGAGGTGGCGCCGAACTCGACGGCCACTTCCGTGCCCGGCCTGTTTGCCGCCGGCGACGTGGCCGACGAAACCTACCGGCAGGCGGTCACGGCCGCCGGCCTTGGCTGCATGGCTGCCCTTGAAGCCGAACGTTTTCTGGCGCTCCGCGCGAATGACCGCGCGGCGGCGGAATGAATTTTCATCGAACCCGGGACGGATTTACGAATATGGATTGGGACAAACTGAAGGTGTTTCACGCGGCGGCCGAAGCAGGAAGCTTCACGCATGCCGGCGAGCAACTCGGTCTGTCGCAGTCGGCCGTTTCGCGCCAGGTCTCGGCACTCGAACAGGAATTGTCGGTCTCGCTGTTCCATCGCCATGCGCGTGGCCTGATCCTGACCGAGCAAGGCGACCTGCTGTTCCGCACCGCGCATGATGTGTTCATGCAGCTACAGGCCGCCCGCGCCAAACTCACCGACAGCCGCGAGCGCCCGAGCGGTGACCTCAAGATCACCACCACGCCCGGCGTCGGCATCAACTGGCTGATTCCCCGGCTCGGCGAGTTCACCGCGCTCTATCCGGAAATCCGGATTTCGCTGATCGTCACCGACGAGGAACTCGACCTCTCGATGCGCGAGGCCGACGTCGCGATCCGGACCCGCAAGCCGACCCAGCCTGACCTGATCCAGCGCAAGCTGTTTGCGATGGGTTTTCATGCCTACTGCTCGCCGGAATACGTCAAGCGATTCGGCACGCCACGCACGCTCGACGAACTCGACGCCCACCGCATCATCACGCTGTCCGACGGACAGGTCGCTCCGCATCTGCAAAACCGCAACTGGCTGGTCGAGGCCGGCCGCAACGGAAGCGGCCCGCGCGAGGCGTATTTTAGGGTCAACAATATTCTTGGCCTGGTCCGCGCCTGCCAGCAGGGCCTCGGCATTGCGGCGTTGCCGGACTATCTCGTGGAAGACAACAGCCGTCTCGTGCAGCTGTTTGGCGAATCGGATTCGATCCAGCTCGACACCTATTTCGTTTATCCCGAGGAATTGAAAACGGTCGCGCGCGTCCAGGTGTTTCGCGACTTCGTTGTGAGCAAGGCGCAGCGCTGGCCGTCCTAACCTCTTTGAGCCTGAAAAAGCGATGCCGGCTTTCACGCTCTAATTATCGCTCGATAACCGGTCCCCGCATGTCTGACATGCGGTCCACCCCGTTGCTGCAAGGCACTTGAGAAGCCCATACTGTTTGGACACTGAGCTTTCGCGTTGCGCACATGTCCCCCTCCTCCAGTGGCGCGGGCGTTCGGTTATCCCTCTTGGAAGGTGATTGTGTCGGCCCAACGAGGCCAATACTTAGAGCCGGGCTCTCGCGAGCCCGGCTTTTTTTCTGTTCTCGTTTTTCGACGACGAAGCATTTTCATGATGAGAAAGATGCTCTTCCGTTGACAGCGGAACCTCGACCCCGCATCATTGCTTCCATGATCACAAGTTCGTGCGTAGCAGCCGTGATGAAAAAAGCCACCCTTACGGGGGCTTCGGATCGGCGCGCGCGATAGACTTCTGGTTTTAGCCCGATCTTTGAAACCCCCGCCGCGAGGTGGGGTTTTTTGTGTCCCGTCTCCGGCCAATCTGGAGATGGACCATGACGACCCCGAGCGAATCTTTCAGCCTTCGATCGCACCTGCACGGCCTCTGGCTGCCGCTCATCACGCCGTTCTGTGACGGCATCGTGGATGAGACATCACTACGACGACTGGTGCGCCACTACGCATGCTTGCCGATCGACGGTTTGATCCTGGCTGCGACCTCCGGCGAAGGGTTGACGCTTGGAATGGCAGAACTCGAATGGATTGTCGCGGTGACGCGGGAGGCGCTGGCCGAAAGCCGGCGTTACTTGCCGATCTGTCTTGGGCTCGCCGGCAGCTACACCCGAAAGCTCTGTCACACGCTGGATGAGACGGCCGGCTGGCCGATCGACGGTTATCTGATCTCGAGCCCCTATTACTCGCGCCCATCGCAACGCGGCCTTTCGCAACACTTTACTGCGCTTGCCGACCATGCGTCCTGGCCGATCGTGCTTTACAACATCCCCTACCGCTCGTCGGTCGCGATCGAGACCGACACGCTGCTTGAACTCGCTGATCACCCCAACATCGTCGGCATGAAGGACTGTGGCGCCAACCGCGCCCAATCGATCGACCTGTTGCGGCGCCGGCCCGCCGGCTTTCGCATCCTGACCGGCGAGGATGCGTTGTATTTCGATGCGCTGAGTGATGGCGCCGACGGCGCGATCCTGTTGTCGGCCCATATCGAGACCGCAACGTTTGCCGCGATACGCAAGCTTTTCCGGGAAGGCCGAACCGACGACGCGCGCGAGCGTTGGGAAAGCGTGTCCGTCCTCACGCGGCTGCTGTTTGCCGAGCCAAGCCCGGCGCCGGCAAAGTATTGGCTGGCGCGCACCGGCCTGATCGACAGCGCCGAGGTTCGCTTGCCGATGGTCGAGGTGAGCCACGACCTCGCCGCGCGGCTCGATGCCGAGATCACCCGGCGGCAGGTTCCCCTTCCCCGCTTGCAAACATCGGCATGAAAGTGGCCCGACGACCGGACGGCTTTGATATAATCGACGCGAAAGCAATGTTGGAGGCTTCTTGACCGGCGAACGCGTGGAACGACGACGGGCGGCGGTGCTGGCAGGGGCGGTCGAGGATTACGGCCGGCTGATGCACGCCGACGAGGAAGCCATCGCGATCCGGCTCAGGACAATCCGCGAGAGCCTTGTCGCACCGGCTATCGCATCCCATCGCGGGCGCCTCGTGAAAACGTCCGGCGACAGCATGCTGGCCGAGTTCGCAAATTCCATGGATGCGGCGCGCAGCGCCATCGAGGTCCAGCGCGCGATGGCCGCGCAAAACAGCGGCCAGGCGAGCGAGGTCAGGATCGCATTTCGGATCGGCATGCATGTCGGCGACATTATGATCGACGAGAACGATATTTTCGGCGACTGCGTCAACATCGCCGTGCGCCTTTATGGCTTGGCCGAACCGGGCGGCGTCTGCCTTTCCGATGACGCCTACCAGCAGATCGGTGGCAAACTCGAATTGGCCTGCCGCGATCTTGGCCCACAACGGCTCAAGAATATCGCCGAGCCGGTTCGGGTTTGGCGGGTCGCATTTGGTGACGAAAAGCGCTTCATAAGAGAAGGCGCAGCATACGTCCCGTCCTCCGCGCCGATGGACGAGCTACCGACGCTTGAGCTTCCGGCAAAACCCTCGATCGCGGTGCTGCCCTTTGCGAACGTGAGCGGCGATCCCGAACAGGATTATTTTGCCGACGGCCTCGTCGAGGACATCATCACGGCGCTGTCGCGCTTCAAGTCGCTGTTCGTGATCGCGCGAAATTCCTCGTTCGCCTACAAGGGCAAGCCGATCGATATCAAGCAGGTTGGGCGCGAGCTCGGCGTCCGCTATGTGCTTCAAGGCAGCGTGCGAAGGTCAGATTCGCGGCTTCAGATTACGGGGCAACTCATCGATGCCGCTACGGGGGCACATTTGTGGGCCGAAGAATTCGACGGTCCGATGGCCGATGTGTTCGCGCTTCAGGACGAGGTCGCCTCCCACGTCGCCGGCGTGATCGACCCCCTGCTGCTCGATGCCGAGATCAGGCACGCATCCGAGCATCCAACGACCGATCTGAACGCGTATCAGCTTTATCTGCGCGCAATGCCGCACATTCGCGCCTGGTCGCGCGAGGACAATCTGCAGGCGATCGCGCTGCTCGAACAGGCGGTCGAATGCGATCCCAGATATGGAATGGCGCTGGCCTCACTGGCGCTTTGCCACGCGCAGAATGTCTCGAGCGGATGGGCTGACAATATCGCGCATGAAAGAGAGCAGAGCATCGCGTGGGCGCGCCGGGCACTGGAGGCTGCGCCCGACGATTCCTCCGCCGTCACGTCCGCCGCTGGCGCGCTGCTGAACACCGGCGAAGACGTCGAGGTCCTCAAGCGACTGGTCGACGGCGCGATCGCCCGCAATCCGAGTCACGCGTTCGCCTGGCTTTGGAGCGGCTGGATGCGCACGGTTTCCGGCGAATCCGATCGCGCGATCGAGCATTTCGAGACCTCGATGCGGCTCGATCCCCGCATGACGCGGCGCGCGTTTCATCTCACGGGCCTTGGCATGTGCCACTTCTTCGAGGGACGTTTCGACGGGGCAGCGGCATTTCTGGAAGATTCATTCCGTGAGCTGCCAACCTATCCGCTCACCGGCTGGTTCCTTGCGGCCTGTTACGCCGGGATGGGACGGTTGCAGGAGGCACGCGAATTCGCCGCTCGCCAAGGCATCGTGCAGGGCGGCGCTTGGCTCGCGATCAATCGGTTGCTTGGCCACGCCGCGCACCGCGATATGGCGCTATCCGGGCTTCGACAAGCAACCGGTGAAGAGCCGGCCGCTTGAATCCAAACCAAGCCGACTAGAGTTTGGCACGTGCCAGCCGCAGCGCGTTGCCGATCACGCTGACCGACGACAGCGCCATCGCCGCCGCGCCCAGCATCGGTGACAGCAGGATGCCGAACACGGGATAAAGCACACCGGCTGCGATCGGTATGCCGGCCGCGTTATAGACAAAGGCAAAAGCGAGATTTTGCCGGATGTTGCGCATGGTCGCGGCCGAGAGCCGCCGCGCGCGTACCAGCCCGGCCAGATCGCCGGTCAGAAGCGTAAGCCCTGCGCTTTCGATCGCGACATCCGTGCCGCCGCCCATGGCGATGCCGACGTCGGCCGAAGCCAACGCCGGCGCATCGTTGACGCCATCGCCGACCATAGCGACGCGGCGGCCTTCGTTGCGCAGGCGCTGCACGACATCGCCCTTGCGTTCGGGCAAAACCCCCGCTTCGATTTCCGTGATGTCGAGCTGTGAGGCCACCGCACGCGCGGTGGTCGCGTTGTCGCCGGTCAGCATCATGATCCGCAGACCTTGCGACCGCAACGCGGCAATAGCCGCTTTGGCCGAGGTCTTGATCGGATCGGCGACGGCGATGACGCCCGCAGGCCTGCCATCGATCACGACATAGATCGTGGTCGCGCCGGAGGCGCGCGCAGCCTCGGCCGCGATATCGAACTCGGACACGGCGATATTGAGATCACCCATCAACGCGGCATTGCCGAGCGCAACCGACTTGGCCCCGAGATTGCCAGTGGCTCCCTTCCCCGGATGCGCGACAAAGTTGGAGACTTGATCGAGCGACAAGCCGCGGACCTTGGCGGCCTCGATGATCGCGCGCGCCAGCGGATGCTCGCTGGCCTGCTCCACACTTGCGGAAAGTCGTACCAGCGTATTTTCGTCGACGCCGGGGGCGGTCACGACCGAGGTGAGCTTCGGTTTGCCTTCGGTAAGCGTGCCCGTTTTGTCGATGACGATGGTATCGACGCGTTCGAACGCTTCCAGGGCTTCGGCGTCGCGGATCAAAATGCCAGCCCGCGCGCCGCGCCCCACCCCCACCATGATCGACATCGGCGTGGCGAGGCCGAGCGCACAGGGGCAGGCGATGATCAACACGGTTACCGCCGCCACAAGGCCGAAGGTGAAACGCGGCTCGGGTCCGAAAATGACCCAGGCGGCAAAGGCGATGACGGCGGAAGCCAGCACCGCCGGCACGAACCAGCCGGAAACGCGATCGGCAAGACGCTGAATCGGCGCCCGTGATCGCTGCGCCCGCGCCACCAGTTCGACGATCCGCGCCAGCATGGTGTCGCGGCCGACCTGTTCGGCGCGCAGCACCAGCGCACCGCTTTGGTTGACGGTCCCTCCAACGACACGTGCGCCATCGGCCTTGGCAACCGGCATCGGTTCGCCGGTCACCATGGATTCATCGACAAAGGAATGTCCCTCGGTGACAAGGCCATCGACCGGAATTTTCTCGCCCGGCCGCACGCGCAGGCGGTTACCGACCGCGATCGCATCGATCGCGACATCCTCGTCACCTCGATCGGTGATACGCCGCGCGGTTTTCGGCGCTAGACCGAGCAGCGCGCGGATTGCGCCTGAGGTGCGTTCGCGCGCCCGCAGTTCTAGCACCTGCCCTAGCAGCACCAGCACCGTGATCACGGCGGCCGCCTCGAAATAAACCGCGACCTCGCCATGAGCGTCGCGGAAACCGGCCGGGAAGGTTTGCGGGAAAAGCGTGCCGATCACGCTGTAGAGATACGCAACCCCGGTGCCCATCGCGATCAGCGTGAACATGTTGAGATGCCCGGTCGTCACCGAGCGCCAGCCGCGGACGAAAAACGGCGCGCCCGCCCACAGCACCACCGGCGTCGACAGCACCAAAGAAATCCAGTTCGACCATGGCGGCAGAACGAGGTGCATCAGCCCGAGATGCCGCCCCATCTCGATCGCGAACACCGGCGCGGTCAGCACCAATGCGATCCAGAAGCGCTTCCTCATGTCGATCAATTCGGGATCAGGCCCCTGGTCGAGCGAAACCTGCTCCGGCTCGAGCGCCATGCCGCAGATCGGGCAAGTCCCCGGGCCGACCTGCTTCACTTCCGGATCCATCGGGCAGGTATAGATCGTGCCGGCCGGCATCACCGGCTC
>Ga0210397_10001370_pt1 | contig 15596 bp, 29 predicted proteins | sample IncBWH2OmetaG_FD_160126 | JGI IMG/M metagenome (GOLD analysis project Ga0210397, IMG submission 160126) | Forest soil microbial communities from Barre Woods Harvard Forest LTER site, Petersham, Massachusetts, United States - Inc-BW-H-2-O ...
TGATCCGCAGCGAATAGGGAGGGGTCGACACCACTTCCAGTCACACCAGCAGACGCGAGACAAAACGTGTCTAGGTCCCTATTAGAGAACCCCCAGAGAGGGATATAGGACCCTAGAGACCTTTTAGACGCGCGGCCTGTGGTTCGCGTCACTACCACACTCGGGCCCTAAAAACGAGGACAGAGCCTGCGTATGGGGTATTGATACGTATGCGACTCGCCCCATATAATAGACCATGGTCCATATCAACACGGCTTCGGACAGGGGGCTGGGTGAGTTCCTCGCTCTCCTCCACGCCACAGCCCCTACCGGCCTTGTGTTCTCGACGTCGTCGTACGACGCAAGCAACCGGAGCGACGACCAGTTCTACCCGACTGATGACTCTGGCAGGAGTGACGCTGCTGGGCACGTACTACGGTACGCCGGGTCGGGACGTCAGATCGAATCGTACATACGGGTCACGGTGATGCGTTCTCGACCAACGAAAGGTCGTGGAACCGCAGCAGACACCCTGTGTACTACGGCACTGTGGGTCGACTGCGACACGTACAAGGTGGGTCGCAGTAACGACGAGTTCCTGACCCACCTGTTGAACCTACCGAATCCACCCAGCATGGTCGTGCAGACCGGTAAGGGTACCCATGCGTACTGGCTGTTGAACGCACCGTTGTTCGACGCAGAACGCATCCAGCGTTTGAACCGTCGGTTGATGAACCAGTTCCGACCATGGGGTGCCGATGCGTGCTGGTCCGCTGACCACTTGATGCGGTTACCCGGCAGCCTGAACTGGAAGACGGATCCACCCACCCCAGCTGAGTTGGTGTACGCTGGTGACCGGTACTACGACGCAGACCTGTTCGAGGAGGGTGACGACGACTCGAACGAACGTGTCGAAGACCGGACGATTGACAGCGAACCGTTACCGACGGGGTTCCTGCAGGAGATCCAGCAGAAGTCACCACGCCTGTACCAGCGGATCTACTCGGAGGAGTCTGCTCGTCAGGCTGGTGCGATGTGCGTTGACGACGGACGGGTTGACCGTTCCGAGAACGACTGGTACATCGTGACCCACCTGCTCGGCCTCGAGTACACCGCTGGGGTGTGTCTGTCGGTACTGACCCACCCTACGTGGTTCAGTGGCGACAAGGTTCGCACGACACGCAACTACGGGTACGCAACCTCCACTGTGCTATCCGCAGTCCGGATCATGCAGGAGACCCACCCGTCCACGTACTTCGACGGTTCAAGGTTCAGTCCGGTCAAGATGGCTGACCGTCTGCTCGAGGAGTACTCGTTCTCGTACGCTGCCCAGACCCTGTACCGGTACGACGAAGGGGTGTTCAAGCGTGACGGTGGTGACTTCGTGGAGTCACAGGTGCTGCTCCGACTCCGCAAGTCGAACTGGACACCTAGTCGGGGTATGGACGTCAAACGTGCTGTCGAGTTACAGACGTCGATCCAAGCCGATTCGGTCGGACGTCACAACGGTCTGATCAACGTCCTGAACGGCATGGTGAGACTGTCCGATGGTGCTCTCACGGACCATGCCCCAGCGTACCAGTCACTCGCCCAGTTGCCAGTGTGGTTCGACCCGACCGCACCAACAGTCGCAGTCGACAACGTGGTGGAGCAGATCCTCCGAGACGAGAACGCCATCGCTGCCTACTGGGAGTTCGTGGGGTACTGTCTGCTGCCCCACTGCGAGTACAAGAAGGCGTTGCTGCTCGTCGGTACGACACACACAGGCAAGAGCACGCTGTTCCGGATCGTCGAAGCGTTGCTGGGGTACCAGAACATCGCCACGGTAGACCTACTGGGTCTCAGTGAGCATCAGTTTGCGATCGGAACCCTGTTCGGGAAGCTGGCGAACGTGTGTGCCGACATCTCGACGACGATCGCCTTGACCCGTTCGGAACGCGTCAAGATGCTCAGTGCCGGTGACCCTGTCACGGCAGAGCAGAAGTACAAGGACCCGTACACCTTCCGGAACCGAGCGAAGTTGCTGTTCAGTGCGAACGCATTCCCAGCCATCCAGCGTCCGGACTCTGCGATCCTCGGACGGTTCCTCGTCATCCCATGCGACAACCAGTTCCTGATCGGCGAGAACGGTACCAACCCGCACATTGCACGCGACATCCTGACCCCACGGAACCTGTCCGGTGTCCTCAACCGAGCGTTGGAAGGAGCCCGTCGTCTCGAAGAGCAAGGGACGTTCACTCAGTCGCAGTTGATCCAGCGTGCGACTGAGCAGTTCCACATCGAGTCGGACACCGTGTTCTCGTTCTGGTGGAACGCAACCGATCTGGATGGGGAGACCCGTCTGCCGAAGACGCAGACGTACGACCTGTACCGAGCGTACACACAGGCGTCAGGAAACCAACCTGTGTCCCTTGGACAGTTCTACCGCAGGACGAAGGAGGCGTTCCAGATGCTCGGACTGACAGAGTACGAGGGACGGAAGGGTGAACCGTTCTGCTACAAGGGACGGAAAGTCGTCTGGCACCAGCAGGAGGTCATCGTCATGCAGGGTAGCCCGAACTGATGCACGGGTACGACAACGAGGACGCGTTCTACGCAGCGTTCGGTGAGTACGTCGAACACCTCCAGTCGGGCGGACGACCAGACAACGGTACGCCGATCTCCCAGTACATGGGGTCCCAGTACCAGCGGTTCCTCAACTGGTGCGAGGATGGTGGTCACACCCCAGACCCGTACGTGACGTTCGTCGAGAAGTCCTACCGGATGATCAACTGATGCGCATCCCCACACGCTTGCGTCAGGAGCTGACTCGACGTCGCGTCTGTCAGTGGTGTGGACAGGGTCCCATCGAGGAGGGCAACCAGTTCCAGCTCTTCCGGTTCGGAGGTGCCGACACAGTGATCCACTTCCACCCGTGCAAGGACGAGTGGGACGTGGTTCAGTTCGACCCGGGGATGATGGCTGGGAAGCCTGCCATCGAGCTGTTCGAACGGTACCGGAAGTGGCAGCCGTCCATGAAGGAGGTGCGTGCCTTGACTGGCACTTGATGCAATGCGCAGGTCTACCATAGAATTTACCATGGGGCAAACCTTCGTACACTACACACCACAGCCCCCAGAGGAGCGTTGATGGCTCGACCTTCGGACTTGGACTCGGTTGGAGTCTCGTCAGCAGCGGACGACCTTGAGTCGGTACTGGCTGACCTCGGCAACATGGCAGGGGTGCTGAGTCCCGGCCAGCGTGACACGCTCGTCAGGGCGATCGACACACTACGCGAAATCTCCGACGACCTCGAGCGAGCGGAGAACGCTGACGACGAGGACGAAGAGGAGGAGGAAGGCGAGGGAGAGTGACTCGCCGACACTGGATCGCACTCGGACTACTGATCGCCCTTGGGCTAGCCTACGTCTGGCTGGCCCTCTGGGTCGATGAGCGGAACCAACGCTTCTTCGAAGCGTGGAACGAACCACGGAACTGGATGGGGTAGTGCCAATCTGCCCTCGCTGCAGGACGAACGAGCGTCACGTCACCATCAGTGGCAACGTGACGGGCTACTGTAGTGGATGTGCTGCTGCCGTGGAGAGGGAGGCATACCAACGGATGACAGCAGAACAGCGACTGCGGTCAGTCAACAACGGACGCATCTACGGACTCACTCACGACGAGTACATTGAGCGACTGTCGCTCCCATGCGAACAGTGTGGTGCATCCGGTCCGAATACGATCGACCACGATCACGTCACAGGGAAGGTCCGCGGGACCTTATGCAGCCGACACAACCGCGGACTCGGCTGCTTCCACGACAACATCGACGAACTGAAGGCAGCTATCGTGTACCTCGAAAGGTACACGTAGCGACAGGAGACCAACCCACGATGCTTGACGCGAACGACGAACGGCCAGAGCGACCGAATCCACGCTCAAGGTACGTCAACCACCTGTACCAGTTGCTGGACGAGTACATTCGGGACGTTGACGCAGCGACACTTCGTCCATCGTCAAAGACCGATTACGCGTACTTCGCAGAGCTGTTCGTCCGTTGGTGTGCAGACGACTTCGAACCGGGGATGGGTCGTCAGACCCCTCGAGGGTGACCGACTCGATGTCCGAGCCCATTACGGGCTTGGAGTTGTCGGCGATCCTCGAACCGTACGAGCAGAAGATCAACGGACTGGAGTCGTACATCGGCGAGGTCGAGAAACGGGTGACTGAGCTGAACGAGCTGCTGGACGACGTACGTCGTGACGTCGAAGCGCTGAAAGCGGACATGCGATCGATCGTCCGTACCCTACGGGGAACAGGACACCAAGTGTGACCTGTACGATCTGCCAGCGACCCATCGAGGGTGAGGCGTACGAGGTCATCGTGCGTGAGGTCCGTCGACGCAACGTCAACCAGACGGAGGAGACTGCCTGCAAGAACTGCAAGCTGCGAGTTGAGCTTGCGATCGACGAGCTGAAGGCGACACGAGGATGACCATCCAGTACGTGGTGACGAGGACGTTCCCCAGTCGACACCGGAAGCGAACGTACCACATCTCCGTGGGTCCGTTCCCGACCCGTGCGAGGGCTCTGGGGTACATGCAGCGAGCGATCCGAGAGTACGACTACCCGCCGGCACAGTTGACCGTGTCGACACTCAGACCACCTCGGTACGACATCGAGTTCGCTGCCGAGACGTTCGAGTCGTGGGGGGCCTGATGCGGTCGACACAGCAACCCTGCTCGAACTGCGGAGGCAAGGTTACACGCCTCACGACCGACACGCAGCAAGACAGGTCGAAGCTGGCGGTGTGGAGATGTCAGAACTGTGGCAAGACGTGGAGCCAACGCCTTCGGAAAGCGAAGCGCTGAGGCACCCCTGTATCCTGTGGACACTGTCCGTCGACTCGAAAGGGTACGGACAGGTCAAGATCCCCCACACCCGCAAGAACGCTCGGGTACACAGGGTTGCGTACGAGGAGGCGTACGGACCCATCCCTCAGGGGCTGGAGGTGATCCACACCTGCAGGGTGAAACGGTGTGTCCAGCCATGGCACTTGGTTGCCGTGACACCGAAGCAGCGGATGCTCGCTGCAGACCTATGGGACCACCTAGTGGCGTGGTCTCTCGCCAGACCAACGTGCAAGCACGGTCACCCATTCGATGGCGTGTTCCACGAAGGACGCAAGGACGGCAGACCCCAGCGGTACTGCCGTACCTGCAATCGCGACAAGATGCGACAAAGGAGAGCGAACGATGCCCGACCAACCTAACGTGATCGTCCTGTCCGTGTACAAGCGTGAGGATGCTGAACAAGCGGCTGCCGATGACGACCCGACCTTCCCGTTCGAGGTGTACGGCGTGTACGCAGGCACACCTGTGAACGCAGAGCGGATCGTGGAACTGGCAACGCGACTGCAACAGCTCCATCCGACGTGGGCGTTCCTGATCGCCCCAGAGCAGGTGAACGCTGAGATACCCCATGCCGAGTGACCGAGAACAGCAAAGCGTGGTACATAACTGCAAAAGCGCACCTTGCTACGTCTGTGGCTCTGAAGATGGCAGCGGTAATCCATTGCCTGACGACATCGAGGGTGAGAACGAGCCACTGCTGCTCGACGGGTGGTCCGAGTCGTCGTACTTCCGCTACCAACGTGAACACCTCACGCTGCGACTGACCATCCGGAACATGACCAACCACGAGATGCGTGAGCTGATGATCGGCCTCTGGTCACGCTTGGACAGCGACGACCGGAAGGACCACATCCGTGAGCTGGTCCACTACTCCACCGACCCTGAGGCGTTCCTGTCCGGCATCGCCCAGCAGATCCGGTCAGCGTGACGTCTAACGATTGTCTAACGAAAGCTTGAAGCGTCCGGCGGGCATACCGTATAATTTACCATGCGGACAAACAACGGACCAACGACACACGCAGGACGAACACGCAAGGGGATGTACGACAAGGGTTTCGCCCCTTACTGCCAATGGTGCGTCGAAACGGGCGATTGGGACAACCACTCGACACACGCACTACTGGACGAGCACGAACGAGACCAGCGGGTGTACCATCACGTCGAGATGATCGCGTTCAACGGTCAGTGCAGCCGTTGCGGACAGACCTCGGACGAAGCCGGAAAGGGGTGCCGACGTGCCTGACGGTGGATGGAGGAACGAGACGATCGATGGGGTGCAGCACTGGACGTACCGCTCGCACGAACTCTCCCAGTGGGAGTTCGGGTGGGGCATGTTCGCGGACGGATCCGGCATGTTCAAACGCTGCGACGACTGTCGCAGCTGTGCCGTGTTCGGATCGTGGAGCCAACCACGCAGCCGGTTCAAGGACACGCCGAGGTGCGAACGGTGCCGACACTACCACGAGGAGGACCCACAAGGAGGGAAGTCAGCAACGGTGCAGCACGGTGCGTGCTGCAACCCACCCAAGGAACGGATCGAGACCGTCGAAGCACTCGACGCACTGGGTCAGCCGGAAACGATCGCTGGTCCCGACTGGCCATACGGTCGATCACCACTGACGCCCGAGCAGGGCGATGGCAACTTGATGCGTACGGGGGTTCTCCCGTACAATTTATCCAGCGGGGAAAATTCCCCGACACTGACACCACAGGGGGTCACACCAGTGACAGAGACTCCTACCGTCGAACAGCCCGTACCTGAAACCGCTCCCGCTCCGGCTGCTCCCACTGCTGAGGGTGCTGCCGTCAGTCCACAGAAGGCCGTCTGGACGCCAGAGCTGCGTCAGGCCATGCGCGAGAAGATGACCGCGTACTGGTCCGATCCGGCGAAGCGTGAAGCACACCGCCAGCTGATGCTCGCGAAGTTCCATCCGGAGGGTGTTCCAGCTCAGGCTGCACCGACGAACGGCGAAGCTGCTCCAGCTCCTGCTGCTTCGATCCAGCCCGAGGCCGTGGCACCTGCTGCAGCTCCCCCTGCTCCCGCAGCGGAGCAAGGACGTCACCGGTCGTAAGGGGAGCCGGTCGTTTCGACCCCAGTTGCCGTCGCTGGGGTACTAGCGAGGAGGGTCGTGATTCCGCGTCACGACCCTTTTCGCGTCGCCAGTACCCTTCGGAAAGGACAGTGGACATGGCAACGAAGCGAGCGAGCGTGTCGAGCTCAACAGGAGCGGCAAAGCCGTTCCCCCAGCGGTTCGGAGCGGCCTCAGGTGCTCCGAAGGCAGCGACCAACAGCAAGGGACAGACTCCGACCACCAACCGACTGCCGACCAAGAAGGTCGCGTACCCAAAGGGCTGACATGGCAGGCGGAGGAAACAACAACCCCGGTGGCAAGAACCAGTACGGTGGTAGCCGAGGCGGCGGACCGAGAGGTGGTCGCACGTACACGGCCGCCCACGGTCTGAACAACACGGTCCTACGTGTCGGCAGCCAGCGACAGGGTGGGAAGATCGCGATCTCGACCAACAACTACGCGTCCAAGAGTCCAACCCGTAGTGAAGCTGCAGCGATGCTGCGTGCCGCTCGGAACACCCCGGGGTCGAAGATCACACGACGAAGCGGTGCTGACTTCGGCAGTCTGAGTACGTCAGCACCCAAGGCAGTCGCTGCCAAGACCGGCGTCACTCGGGCCGCCAGCGTGAACAAGGTCGCCAAGACGCCACCGTCAGCCAAGGCGATCAGCGACAGTGCCTCGAGGCGAGGACGGTACGAGAAGACGCTCCGTGAGCGAGCTCAGGACGCACGGTTCATGGGACCCGCTGGGGCAGGGGCCGGCAGGGCACCGATGTCCAGACTGCTCGACAGTGCGAAGAAGCAGACCTCGGGTAGCTCGCCACGAGGTGTGACCGGCAGCACCGTCCCCGGCGCCAAGCGACAAGCCCAGCCAGCGAGCATCTGGTGGCAACGGCAAGCTGGAGGGAGAAACCCTTGGAAGTGACTCCCGACTGAGGCATGCCGGGGTAACACTCGTCGCGGTAACGAGCGCCGGCAGTAGGCGAGAAGGCAGTGGCAGGGGTGTCCCAGTTCCTCACCTCTGGTGCTGCCTTTTCGCGTCGGCACGGAGCACAGAGCTTCCGTGTCCGCAAGGGGCTGCCTTTGACGACTCGGGGGCAGCCTTTTCGCGTCGTCAGAAGGGTTCGGTTGGTCACCCCTCTGCACTCCGGGTACAGGTCGGACAGTCGTTGCGCTGTCCGACCTGTTACCGTCTCTCCGGACCAACCACAGTTCGTGGACGGCGAAAGGCTTGACCAACCATGCCATACGACCCCAGTGAGTACTGGACACCCGAGCGGAGGGAGCAGCAGCGGATCAAGATGCTCCAGCGAGCAGGTAAGCTGCCTTCACCACCACAGCCACGTGGACCAGAATCCATCCGAGGCTTCGACACGTTGCAACTGTGGCAGTGTGCGAAGGACGTCGGACACCTGTTGACGCTCAGTGCCGGCAAGCTCTACACGTGCAACACGAACACCGGCCACGGACACGGCTGCGGCTTGGTCTGGAACACCGACCAGCACGACAGCTTCCGCTGCCCCAACTGCAGGTTCACCGGACGTGTGCTTGGCATCCGGAGCTGTTTCGTCTGCAGCGAGTTCCACCAGTTGACTGAGGCGTCACTCGTCTCGAAGACGTGGGGGTACGAGTGCTACGCATGCCGTGCGGAGGACCCAGCACGACCGTGGTACTTCGCGACGTCAGACGCTGCCAGAGCCCACTGGGATGACCACATGCGGGGGTCGATCGAGCGTGAGCGAGACGGTTTCACAGAGGTGGTGTCACTTCCGCCGGTACCGGAGGGTCGTACGGAGTAATGGCCATTCAGCTCTATGACGACCAACAGGTTGCGTTGGACTGGCTGCTCGCTCACCAGCGAGGTGTGCTAGGCGACGAGTATGGGATCGGTAAGTCCTACCCCACGATAACCGCAGCAACTTGCGTCTGGGGTCGGAAGCTGGTGGTAACCCAAGCGTACCTGATCCCGCAAACGGTCCAGATGATCCTCGACGTCAACCCGTACGCAGAGATCACCCCTGTGGACGGTGAGACACCGGCAGCGAAGAAGTTCCAGCTCGGTCTCAAGTCGGAGTGGACGATCGTGTCCTACAACCTGCTGGCCATGCCAGCGTACCAACCCCTGATCGAAGCGCTCATCCGGAACGTGCAGGTGGTCTGGTTCGATGAGGCACACCGTCTCCGGACACGAACGAACGCATGGACCAAGTTCGCTTGGAAGGTCCTGCACCCCGGCCGGTTCAAGGGCCGAGTGTGGATGACGACCGGCACACCGCAGAAGCGAGACGGTGGAGACTGGTACCCGTACCTGAAGCTGTGCGACCCACAGGTCTGGTCGAGCTACTGGCGGTTCTGTGAGACGTACTGCCACATGGAGTACACTCCGTGGGCGACAGAACCACGTGGGATCAAGTCGCCGGAGCTGTTCGCGGAAGCGATCAAGCCGTACGTGCTAGCTCGCAGCTGGGCTGACATCGGTCGGTCCATCCCCGACTACGTTCCGAAGAACGTCTGGATCGACCCACCACCCATGATCAAGCAGCTCCACGCACAGGCCAAGAAGGAGTGGCGAGTCACCTACCCCGACTACGAGAAGCTGCTGCTCTCAGCAGGTGCGGTCATCGCCGAGCTGAGACAGTTGACGGGCGATCCACCAACGCCCACGTCACCCAAGGTTCAGATGGCCGCCAGCATCATCGAGGACGAGGCAAGTGACGAGCAAGCAATCGTCTGGACGTGGCACCGCCGTACCGCCCGCAGAGCGTACCGAGAGCTGCAGGCGCGGTTCCCACGTCGTCCTGTCTTTATGGCCACCGGCGAGACCCCAGCTTCCGAGCGTGCTCATCAGGTGGAACAGTTCAAGGGTACGAAGAACGGACTGCTGGTCGCGAACATTGCAGCGCTTGGTCTAGGCGAGAACCTGCAGACGGGTCACGTAGCCGTCCTGATCGAAGAATGCGAGCTGGAGACGGATAACGAACAAGCGATCGCGCGACAACGCCGGACGGGACAGCTCCACCCTGTGAGACTGTTCGACGTCCACCTCAAGAACACCGTGGACGGAAGTGTGCACAAGGCAGCGGAACGGAGGTTTACCGATGCCCAGTCAACCAACCGAGCCCTTAGGTTCATTGTCGACGACCTACTCGCTTCCCCGTAGAGACGACCACATCACCAAGGTCCGTCTCCTGCGGTACGACCTACCCGGCGAGGCGATGTACTACACGTTCGTCATCGAGACGACCAGCGGTGACCGGATCCAGTCGCCGGATCGACCAGCGAAGTGGAACCTGATCGCCAACAGACCGGTGGTCGACCACAAGCCCGACGACACCGGCATGGGTCTGATAGCGGTCCTTGGTGAACCGGAGTACACACTGACCGTACCCGAGTGGGGGTACTGGGGTGTCCGCATCCCCAAGCCTGAGATCACGGCCGTCTCATGATCTGGTTCGAGCCGTGGCAGGCGATAAGCTTGTTCGTCGTAGTCTGCGTTGCGATCTGGGCGTTGAACCGATGACCGCAGAGCCCGCCGCAGCGTTCTTGTGGCTCGTGAGCGTCCTCATGGTCGTGTGGATCGCGTACGAGCTGTGGTGTGATCACCACTAGCGTCTCGATGGCGTATTGATGCGTCACGGGGTACCCCCGTAAAATAGATCATGCGGGAAAACTTTTCCCGCTGGTAAGCCCGGAGGCCCCATGGCGCACTACGCACCACTCTCACCCCGTTGTGAACGATGTCGCGTCCGGTCCGCGACGTTCCTCCTGTACACGTTCCAGAACCAACCTTCTGGTACGTTCTGCGGTCGCTGCATCCAACAGCAGTGTGACCGCCTCCAAGCACAGGAGATCCGATCCGGCGTAGTCTTCCCCGCACGGGAAGCCATTGCGCAGCAACCAGCACCCCCTGTGACAGACGAGGACGACGCTGCAGAGCAGGCCGCCCTCGTCCACGTCCGTGAGTACCTGCGTCACACCCCAACGACCCGCTCTCGTGGTGCCACCAGTGGTACTCAGTAGGCGGATGCATGAGCTGGGGGACTGTCGCTCTCCTCGTGTTCGTCTGGCTGGGTCTGACCGTTGTGTTCACCGTCAGCCTGCTCCGCTGGTTCCGGTACCTGAGGTGGAAGGGACGCATGCAGGTGTACGTGGAGCAGGAGTTCCGTGACCGTAGCGAACGCGACGTGGGGCCAAGTGTACTTCCAGATGACCGAGGACCAGCAGCGTGAGGTCTGTCGCTGGGCTGGGTGGCCGTACGAACGCACGTTCAAGGTTCCGATCAGCGACCTCGAGGTTCGCGTCATCCGCATCCTGCACGGGCTAGGGTGGCACGGAGTTTCACAGGGGTGTGACTCCGTGCCGTCTGCGAGGGAGTATGCGTATCAATGTCCGGTGCCGGGGACCCGTCTCGCCATCGACTTTGCGTTCGCGGATCGCCTTCTGGAAGCCCATGGGTGCCACTACCACGCGTGCGAGGTCTGTGGCGACAGTTCGTGGCCGGGGATCCGAGAGGCAGATGCCGAGCGGGCTCGTCGCATCTTCTCGATCACCGGCATGTGGCATGAGGTCGTATGGAACCACGAGACCACGGAAGAGATGACAGCCCACATTCGCAGGTTCCTCGAGCTGGAGGTACGATGACCAACCTACACCGCTTCGACCCGCAGCTGACTCAGGTACAGTCGAAGGCGTTCGAGCATGAACACGCCAGCCCCGGTCACCGGGTGATGCTCACCGCCTACAACCACCGTGGGTACTCCGGTGCGTGTACACGCTGTCCGTGGACGTGCGAAGACCTGATCGCTGGACCCCCTGTCCGAGCCGTGAGGGAGGCAGGTGAATGACGCAACGCGACTACTGGGGGTGCGTTCGCATCTCCGTGACCGAACGGCAGGACTACAAGCGGTGCCACCGGCTGTGGAACTCCGTGAGCAACAACCGGAACGGGTACGTCAAGATCGGACCACCTGCAACAGCACTCCACCTCGGCTCGGGTGTCCACGCAGTACTGGACGCACAGGCTAAGTGGCGGTTCGAGTACGAGAAGCTGTGGCATGGGGGTAGTCCCATCGGCCTTGAGTGGAACGAGGCGACGATGTCGGCTGCGGCAGACGCTTGGTGCGATGCCGAGGCCATCACCGTAAGCGCTGCCTACGAAGCGGCAGTCGGTGCGAGGATGCCCGATGACACGTACGGCATCCTCGACACGTCTCGCGTGATGATCAAAGCACTCGCTGCCCAGTACTTCAACCGCTGGGGCTGGATGAACCCCATCGCACCGATGGAGTACCTGCACAAGGAGGCGACGTTCCGAGTACCCATCCCTGACACGGAGGGCATCTGCTACTGGTGCAAGGGTAAGGGGTGCGATCGCTGCAACGGTGCCGGACACGGACCGGGGTACCTGACGGGGACGTTCGACGGCATCGCTCTGGAGGAGACGAAGGAGCTGTGGGTCGTCGACCACAAGACGTACTCACAGAAGCCGGACCTGTCGCTCTTGCAGACCGACGACCAGTTCCTTGCCTACTGCTGGGCAGCGGAACGCCTGTTCGAGGTTCGCATGGCTGGCGGTCTGTACGACGGCATCAACAAGAAGCTGCCGACCGTACCCCGCACGATCTACAACGGAGCAGCACTCTCCAAGGAGTGGATCGACACGACCGTGGCGGTCTACAAAGCGGAGCTCGAGAAGCACGGGTTCGCAGAGTCCGGCTATCACGACATCCTTGAGCGACTGAGGCTCAGGGAGCTGGGTGACCAGACTCCGTTCCACACCCGCTACAAGATCCGGTTCCCACGGGGAGCGTTCATGCGGTTCGGAGAGTACCTGCCGTACGAGTATCGCGACATGACTCGCAGCGACAGACCCCTCGAGATCGCACACCCACTCAACGAGCCGAACTTCCGCTGGGAGGGGTGCTGGGACTGCCACATCAAGGACCTCTGCCGAGCGATCCAGTTCGACGAGGACGTGGATTGGATCTTGCGTTCGTACGCTCGGGGTAGCGGTCACCGGACGGTCATCAACCAAGAGCTCGAACCGACGACAGCCCAGCTGGAGTTCGCCACCCCATGACGAAGATCGACGTGTGCGTACGGTGTAAGCGACGACTGGTGATCGTACGCAGTGGGTTGTGCTACTCCTGTGCGGTCTACAACCGCGGACAGGTAACCCCTGCCAAGTGGAAGCACAAGTCGGTGCCAGCGTGACCGCAACCGACGAAACCGAGAGCACAGGGGGTGCTGTCTACTCCCTCCAGTGTGGGTGGTGCAAAATGGAGGTCGTGTGCTTCGTGGGACCTCCGCCTATGGGTCGCGTCTCGATCGGGTTCGACATACCCGGGTGGCGTGACGTCGAGTACTCCATCTGCACGGAGTGCTACGCGGAGTTCTTCCGGTTCATCTCGTCCCGTCACCAACGGTCCTAGTTACAGCGCTAAGGCTCCTCTCTAGGATTCCCAAAAGAGGATATAGGACCTATAGCTCATTTAGTACGCCCCAACTCGATGGGGTCCGAGGAGGCAACATGACGATGTCCGACGACGAGGCAGCTCGCCTCACCACGCTGCAGACGCAGCAGATGTACCTCACCCGTGCAATGAAGGCCGCGGCGGAAGGCCGCTGGCAGGGAGAAGACAGCGTCGAGGCATGGCTCTATGCCATCGACCCGTCCCTGCAGGGTCAGGTTACGCCCAACCCGCCGGCGTACCCGTGAGTACTACCGACCAGCTCCAGCAGCTGGAGACGCAGCAGCAGCTGCTGACGCAGTCACTCCGTGCGATGCTCGAAGGCGACTGGTGCGGAGAACCACCGAGCGTACAAGCGTTCGTGAACGCACTAGATCCGGAGCTGAACCCAGGGTGCGTTCCTCCGTACCGTCAGAGCGACCAACCAGCTCCACCACCGCACTTCCTCGCCAACTACGACCCCAACACGAACATGCCTCGGCAGGCCGCGTCATGGTCGTGCTCGGCGTGCTCGTTGGCGTGGCTGCTACGGGCGACGGATCTCGATCCCAACTGCTACGAGCAGTGCGGCATCGACCACATCGGCTACCCGCAGAACATCAACGCCACCTACGGCCTCATGGATGGGTCGGGAGCACAGCTCCAGCGTGTCCTGCGCGAGTACGGCCAGAACTCGCACCAAGGGTGGCTGTCGTTCGACTCCGCCTACGCGTACTACTCGTCCACGCCCGGCGCTATGTCCGGTGCGGCATGGTACCACTGGGTCGGTGTCCGAGGCGTGGTCAACGACGCCCTGTGGGTCGCGAACTCAGCCCCCGGCTACCAAGGCGTAGGTGACATCCTCACCCGTCGGGATTGGGAGCGGTTGGGCGGGTTCTCCTGTATCTGGCTCGTTGAGTGATGCGTGTCCCGCCTCAACGAGGTAGTCCAGTACGAGGACAGGTTCTGGCACAGCACACCGGTAGAGTTCATGTACCGAATGCCCATCTGGGTCACGATGCTCGCAGGGGCAGCGATTGGGCTCGCCCTCGGCCTCTTGCTCATCTCCGTCAAGGTCAACCAGCGGGTCGAGATCGCATCTGCAACGGCAACGGCTGCTGCAACGGCGGAGACGGAAGCACCCTCGGCTGTCGTAGAGGTGACTTCAGCTCCAGTGGCGGCAGCCGTGACCGTGTTCACGACGCCCATACCGCTCGCCATCCCTGGTCTCATTCCGCCATCGACACCGACGCAGGTCGCGACTGAGACGCCTGTGCCAGTCGTGGACACACCACAACCAACAGCGACAGCAGCGTCTATCGACGACACACCGGAGCCTACCTCAGCGCCACGAATCGTAGCTGCATCGCTGCCCTTCCGTGCGTTGCCAACGCTCCGGCCAACGCTTCGTCCTGTCGTGAGCGTACCTGCTCAGCCACCACCACCAGCAGCCCCAGCATCAGCACAACAGGCTCTGCCCGACACGCAAGAGGAAGAGCCGACACCACTGGAACCGGAGGAGACCGACACACCTGCCCCGACGGCGACACTCGCTACGGTTGCCACAACCCCAGAGCCGGCAACCTCTGCCACGACCACAACCTCGGCTACAACCGGTACGACTACTGCGACAGCACAACCGACCACAACGTCGCCATCAGCGGTAGTGTCAGCAGTGCCAACGTCAACGGTGACCGCAACTGTGGTACCAACGCCTACTCCACGCAGAGCTACCGGTGGTGGGTCCAGTGGGAGCCCTCCTGCCGTGGTAGTACCGCCTGCTGAGCCGACATCGCCAAACCCATCCGTAACTCCGTTGCCTACAGCAGCAACTGCCAACACACCTCCTGTGAACTCGTCGGTGACCGCAACAGCGGTTGCCACAGGGAGTGCTACCCCAGCCGCTACGGTAGGGTCGCCGGTGTCTATTCCGACACCCCAGCCGGCTACTTCGACCCCTGTACCTGCGACGCCTGTACCGGCAACGCCTACTCCACCGCCTCCAGCTACGCCGGTACAACCGCCGACCCCTGCACCACCAGCCACACCGGTACCTCCCGCTACTCCGGTACCGCCGGCTACTCCCGTTCCCCCTGCGACACCCGTTCCGCCGGCAACTCCGATCCCGCCGGCTACGCCAGTACGACCACCAACACCGGTACCACCCGCTACGCCCGTGATACCGCCGCGACTACCTACGCCA
>Ga0210397_10001377_pt1 | contig 15564 bp, 16 predicted proteins | sample IncBWH2OmetaG_FD_160126 | JGI IMG/M metagenome (GOLD analysis project Ga0210397, IMG submission 160126) | Forest soil microbial communities from Barre Woods Harvard Forest LTER site, Petersham, Massachusetts, United States - Inc-BW-H-2-O ...
AACGCTTCACCTTCTCGTCCTTCATCAGGTAATCCACGGCGGGGATCGCCTGCTGGTTCGGCGCAGCACCAGTATAGAAGACGTTGCGCTCGCTCTCTTCACCCTCGTACTGCACGGGGTAGAACAGGATGTTGTTCAATTCCTTGAACACCGGGAGCACGGATTTGCGCGAGACCGAGGTCCAGCAGCCGAACACGACCGCCACCTTGTCCTTGGTGATCAGTTCACGGGCCTTTTCGGCAAACAGCGGCCAGTTCGAGGCGGGATCGACAACGACGGCTTCAAGCTTCTTGCCGAGCACGCCGCCCTTCTTGTTCTGCTCGTCGATCAGAAAGAGAATGGTGTCCTTGAGCGTGGTTTCGCTGATGGCCATGGTGCCGGACAGCGAATGCAAGATGCCGATCTTGATGGTGTCGTCGGCGGCCTTCGCGTTCGAGAACGCCGACAAGCCCAGCACCAGTCCCGCGGTGGCCGCGAGCCACCCGCGGCGGCTTAAAGCCGCTTTCTCATGAATAAGTTTTGTAAGCATGAAATGTCATCTCCCTGACGCAGGCGTAAAACGCTGCGAACGGCCCCACGGCCGCCTGCGTTAGGGGAATCGCAAGAACCATGCCACGCCTGCCTCAGGCATTAAATGATTGTTTTTATTATATAATTCGCCATATCGGTGGGCCGAAAACGCTCCATCGGCTAAATTTTGTGCAGAAAAAATGTATGTCTCTTCTACAAACCGCTTAATCTTTAGCCAGATTTGGCGCCGCCGCGGGGTGCTGGCCCAAAAATTTGGCAACTGCCGCCAGCCTTCGCGGGTGGTTCGGGAGGCCTCTGGCCAGACGGCCGAGAGATTGACCTTGAAAGTGCCGCGTTCCTGTTCCATATGGGTGCGATGCAACCCGAATCATCGGGTCAGCGCGAGCTGCGTGTTCCTTAGCCCTGCAGGTTTGCACCGGCTTCTGGCTTGCCCTTTCAGCAAACAACATCGATGCCCCATACACGCGGGTGTCTCAGGCACCCCGTACGCTGCTGGTCCCTACAGGACCGGGCAGCCAACGTCTTACATGGAAAGTACCCCTATTTTGACCTCCTTTCAGGATTTCGGCCTCGCCGATCCCATTTCGCGCGCGCTCACGGAAGAAAATTACCTGACGCCCACGCCCATCCAGGCTCAAACCATTCCCCTCGCATTGGCCGGCCGCGACGTCGTCGGCATCGCCCAGACCGGCACCGGCAAGACAGCCGCTTTCGCTCTGCCTATCCTCCATCGCATCCTGGCCAATCGAATCAAACCGCAGCCCAAGAGCTGCCGCGTGCTGGTGCTCAGCCCGACGCGCGAACTGTCTGGGCAAATTCTCGACAGTTTCAACGCCTACGGCCGCCACCTCCGCCTCACTTCGGCGCTGGCGATCGGCGGCGTTCCGATGGGACGCCAAGTCCGCTCGGTGATGCCGGGCGTCGAGATCCTGGTGGCCACGCCCGGTCGCCTGCTCGACCTCGTACAAAGCAACGGGCTGAAACTCGGCCAGGTCGAATTCCTTGTGCTCGATGAGGCCGACCGCATGCTGGACATGGGCTTCATCAACGACATCCGGAAAATCGTCGCCAAATTGCCGGTCCGGCGGCAGACGCTGTTCTTCTCGGCAACGATGCCGAAGGATATCGCCGAACTGGCCGAGGCGATGCTGCGCGACCCCGCGCGGGTGGCCGTGACGCCGGTGGCCTCCACCGTCGAGCGCATTACCCAACGCATCATCCAGGTCGATCATTCGGCCAAGCCCGCGCTTCTGGCGCAGCTTCTGAAGCAGGAGCCGGTCGATCGGGCGCTGGTCTTTACCCGCACCAAGCACGGCGCCGACAAGGTGGTGAAGGGTCTCGCACGGGCCGGCATCACCGCCGACGCCATCCACGGCAACAAGTCGCAAAATCACCGCGAGAGGGTACTTGCGGCATTCCGTTCCGGTGAAATCCGCACCCTGGTCGCCACCGACATTGCCGCCCGCGGCATCGATGTCGACGGCGTCAGTCATGTAGTGAATTTCGACCTGCCCAACGTTGCTGAAACCTACGTCCACCGTATCGGCCGCACCGCGCGCGCCGGCGCCGAAGGCATAGCAATTTCACTGGTCGCAGGCGCCGAAGAACTGGCCTATCTGCGCGACATCGAGAAGCTGATCCGCGTGGCGTTGCCGAGAGAAGATCGGCGTACCCCCGGCCATCGCGACACGGCGCCGGCGCCGGCGCAGCATCGCAGTGGACGGCCTGCACCCCGCGCACATGCGGCGCGCGGAAATGATGCTGGAGAGGGATCGAAAGGCCCTCGCCGACACCGTCGTGGTGGTGGTAATAATGCCGCTTCAAAACCGAACCGGAACAACGAGGTCAATCGGCAGAAGCCGAGCCGCCCCTCGCGAGGTGGCAGTGAGGCCGAAGGATTGCAGGGGGTCGCCTTTCTCTACCGTGAAAGCCGTCCGAACACCCAACCCAACCGCACTCGTCGGCCCCGCTAGCCGCCGGCCGACCTGGAGATAACCATGGCTAAAGAAGAGCTGATCCAGTTCGAAGGACTGGTCACCGAAATCCTCCCCGATGCGCGCTACCGCGTCCAGCTCGACGCGGGGCACGAGATCGTTGCCTATACCGCAGGCAAGATGAAAAAGAACCGGATCAAGACCCTGGCGGGCGACCGGGTAACGATTGAAATGTCGCCCTACGATCTGGAAAAAGGCCGATTGATCTTCCGTCACAAGGACGAACGCCCGGGCGGAAGCGGCGCCCCTGGCGGCGCTCAACGCGGCGCACCGCAACGCGGCCAATTCCGCCGCAGATAGGCCTCACAAGGCTGTTGGCCACGTGACAGGATCGTGTCGGGCGCTTGTGCCGTCTGACGCCGCCTTGAGGGCGCGATCAAAAAATCGCGCCCTCAGGATTGTTTGAAGCGCTACTTTGGAATAATATGACCTTATCGATTTTCGGCCGGACGACATTAGCTATCCACCGGTACAGCCGGTTTAGGCGCTGACGACCCTTCCAAAATTCGATCTCACCTGCCTGCGCGAGTAGGCTTCGTTATATCTATCTTGAGAAGGGACTATCCCGTGAGCATGGGAACCGTAAAGTGGTTTAACGCTACCAAGGGCTACGGCTTTATCCAACCGGATGACGGTGGCAACGACGTATTCGTGCATATCAGCGCCGTCGAACGCGCTGGCCTTGGAACGCTGCGTGAAGGCCAAAAGATCAGCTACGAAATCGTCGCCGATCGCCGTTCCGGCAAATCCTCCGCCGACAATCTACGCGCCGCGGGCTGAATCAGGGCCGCGCTGGAAATCAGGGCGGCGCGAACTTTCGACCGCCGCGATTTTCGGCCTCGTGCCGACAAGGCCTTATACAAACGGGGCTTTATGCAACAAGAAGGCCGCGCGTATTGCGCGGCCTTTTTCATGGCGCCATAGCGGACTTCTTGGCCCCGTACGGTTCACCAAACCAGTCAAGACGCCGCGGCATGCCAGGCGGCGCTGAAGCGCCGCCCTGTTGTTATTGCTTGGGTGTCGCAGCGCTGCCGGCCTGGCCGCTCAGGTTTCCGGCTTGGTCCATCGTCGTTTTGAAGAAGGAATCGCCGTCACCAAGTGTGACGCGGCGCTGGCAGGTCGGCATGCAGCTATAGGATTCGCGGTCGACGCCGCGATAGACCGTGATGAGCTGATCACTGGGACCCTCGACCTGAATCAGGCGGTCCACGAGAATCTCGCCCGCACGATCCATCGCAATGAAATTGGTAGCGCCGTAGCCCTTCCCGGTCACCACGAGTACCCCGCCGGCCTGCAGCGCGACGTCTGCGATCAGCGGATTGCCGACGACGATGGTGGCGACACGTGCCGGCAGCTTCACGAGCCTGGCCTGGTCGACGTTGACCGCGATGGTGTTGGCGGAAGGCTCCGCGATGACCGCTACAGGCCACATCAGCATCCCCGCGACGAGCGAGTGAAGCGCGACGCGCAGGCTTCTGGAAGAGCACAAGGATTGATGCGACATACGATACCCCGGGGCGTTGACAAGCCGATTTGAGCGATACGCAGCGGAACCGGCGCCCGACGTGGCAAATCTGCCGTCAATTAGTGAATGAACTGCAAATGAGGGGAGAATTCGCAGGCCTCAGCAATCCTACTGACGAAAAGGGTAAGCAAGTTGCCCAACAATTTCATTAGGAATGCGCGGATCGTCGGCACCGTAGTCTTGCGGTAATCGGCCTTCCGGCATCCGGAACGTCCCAAACAGAATGTCCCAGATCGGAAACGTGCCTGCGAAGTTGGTATCGCCGCCTTCCTCGAGCGAGGTGTGATGCCAGCGATGAAACACCGGCGTTGCCAGCACGTATTTAAACGGCCCGAGCGTCCAGTTCAGGTTGGCGTGCACGAAGGCGGAATGGAAGGTGGTGAAGGGTCCGACCCAGAGCATGATGTTCGGCGAGATCCCTGCCATTAGCAGGACGACGTCCACGCCAATCGTTCCCAGGAACAGATTGACCGGGTGGAAACGTGCCGCCGAAATCCAGTCCAACTCCTCCGATGAATGATGGATCGCGTGGTATTTCCAGAAGCCGCCGCCATGAAACAGCCGGTGCAGCCAGTACAGCATGAAGTCGGAGAGCAGGAGAAACAACAGCGCCTGGAGCCAGAGCGGCAGCTGCGAGAGCGGGCCGTGCCCGTTGTCGTAAAATGCGATCAGCTCGTCGGAATCATGAATGTTGAAGACCACCTGCGCGCCAAGCACGAGCAGGCCGATCCGCAGCACCCGGGCAAATAGCGGAACGAAGAACCAGTAGCAGACATCGGTGATGAGCTCCCGCTTGCGCCACCAGGGCGTTCCGGGATTGCAGGCCCAGAAATGGGTCAGCACCGAAAACACCACCGCCACCGCGATCGTGATCGGCACCACCTTGGCAATCGTCTGACCGAACATTTCGACGACTTCCAAAGTTAGACTGGACATGACGGGCCTCATTTGAACGATTGCCAACAGGTACGCCTCGCCGCTTAAGGAGCCGTAAAGCAGAGCGCCATGCAGGGTTCGTATATCCCTTGCAACAGGACCAGAATATTGCGGGCAGCGACGGTTGAACTTTATGAAGCGGGTTAAATCGAAATTTACTGTGCGCAAGAACAGCGCGATTTCAGGCTTTTTACGCAGTGGAATTAACCGTGCCGAAATTTGTCCGCACGTAGGGTCCGTCATGGTCACGGTGCTGAGAACGCCGGCGAGACCACATTTAGTTCGACCAGCCACGTGTCACATGGAGTTATCTATGAAGAATCTGATTGCGCGTTTTGTGAAGAACGAGTCCGGCGCGACCGCCATCGAATACGGCCTCATCGCCGCTGGCATCTCGCTCGCCATTATCGCCGTCGTTAACGGCCTCGGCAGCACCCTGAACAACAAGTTCACCTCGATCAACAGCTCGCTGAAGTAAGCGTCGGTGGACTTTTGACATCAAGGCCCCGGTTGATCCGGGGCCTTTTTTTCGTCCGGTAACCTGTGGCGTAGCATCATGCGTATTGTTCCGGTCGCGCTGCTTCCGGCAAGATCACTGCCAGTTCAGGACAGCGACGGGCCGGCGTCGCCGACGGCGATCGTATGCGCCGCCCTGATGCTCGCGCTGGCCTTTCTCGCGCTGCAAATCGCAAGCGTTCTGCGGACGCCTTCATTTCCCGATTGTTCATCAATCGGCGATAGCGTCAAAGACAGCTGTCCCCTCTGATCCATGCGAGCCGCCCTCTCATGATTCTTGATGTTGTGCGCCTCTTGTTTTTCCCGGCTCTAATGGCGTTCGCGGCGGCGAGCGACCTCTTCACGATGACGATTTCCAATCGGGTATCTCTGGCGCTTGTGGCGGGTTTTCTCGCCTTGGCGGCCGCGAGCGGCATGGCCCCGTCGGATATTCTAATGCATCTGGCGGCGGGCAGCGTCGTGCTGGTCGGGGCTTTCGCCTGCTTTGCATTTGGATGGATCGGGGGCGGAGATGCAAAGGTGGCGGCCAGCGCAGCGCTGTGGTTCGGCTTTGCCCATCTGCTCAACTATCTGATCTATGCCTCGCTGTTCGGCGGCGTACTGACGCTGCTATTGCTCCAGTTCCGTCAGTGGCCGCTGCCCTACGCGCTGGCAGGTCAATCCTGGCTGCTCAAGCTGCACGCCAAGGAGAGCGGGATTCCTTACGGCATCGCCCTCGCTGTCGGTGCGTTGATGATCTACCCGGAAACCGAGTGGATCAGGGCCGTCGATCTGACGCGCCTGATGGTCGGTTGATCGCCACACAGGTAAACTCTCGTTAAGGCGATTTAGATACGCCTCATTAACCATGCTTTGACGAATAACTGTTCAACTCCCGTTACGGCGGCGGAAGCGTCGCAGCGTAATGTGGAAAGTGAAGCGTATGAATAGGGCACGCATTGTCGTCCTGACCATCGCTCTCGGTGCTGGCGGTATCGCTGCCTATCTCGCAAGTGGATCGGATAGCAGACCCCCACCGACCGAGCCGGTCGCGCAGCTACAGACTGTCGATGTTCTCGTGGCCAAATCCGATATCGGCCTCGGCCAGACGGTCACGCCCAGCGACATGTCGTGGCAGACCTGGCCAGCGGCTACCGCCAGCAGCTCTTTCATTCGCCGCAGCGACCGCTCCGAGGCCATCAAGGAGATCACCGGCTCGATCGCGCGCTCGCCGTTTATCGCGGGTGAGCCGATCCGCGAACCGAAACTGATCAAGGCCAATGGATCGGGCTTTATGGCCGCGATCCTTCCGCAGGGAATGCGCGCGACATCGACCGAGATTTCGGCGGAGACTGGTGCCGGCGGCTTCATCCTGCCCAACGACCGGGTGGATGTCATCCTGACCAGGCGCGAAAAGAACCCGGATCCGAAAGCTACCGGGGATATTGTGATTCCCAAGATCATCCTTTCGAATATTCGCGTTCTCGCGATCGATCAGGCCCCGAAGGAAAAAGACGGCCAGAACACCGTCATCGGCAAGACCGTCACGCTCGAACTGAAGCCTGAGCAGGCGACACTCTTGGCCGCCGCGCGTCAGGCCGGCACGCTGTCGCTGGCGCTGCGGAGCATCGCCGATATCAACCAGACGGAAATCGCCGCCGACGAACGCCCTCGGCAGCGCGGCATCAATGTCGTTCGCTACGGAGTACCCAGCTCCGCCGCGACTCAAGAATGACCAGAGGACCCTACGATATGAAGTGCAGGGAAAATCAGCTCCCGATGCGGGCCCTCTGGGTTCGCGCCCTGTCGTTTTCGGCCGCGACTGCGATGGTGCTCAATCCCGCTTTGGCGCCCGCGGTGGCTGCCGACTACCGTCCAGCATCGCAGGTTTCCGCCGACGGGCAGATGAACGCGCGGTTTCTCCCGCTCGGTATCGGCAAGTCGATCGTGATCGACCTGCCCCGCGACATCAAGGACGTGCTGGTCGCCGATCCGAAGATCGCCAACGCGGTCGTGCGCTCGGCGCAGCGCGCTTACATCATCGGCGCGGCGATCGGGCAAACCAATATCGTATTCTTCGATTCGGCGGGCCAGCAGATCGCCGCCTATGACATCGCCGTCAAACGTGATCTCAACGGCGCCCGCGCCGCGCTCAAGCAAATTCTGCCGAATTCCGACATTCAGATTGATGGCCTCGGCGACAGCGTGATCCTCACCGGCACCGCAGCGAGCCCGCTCGAAGCGCAGCAAGCTGCAGATATCGCCTCGCGGCTGGCGGGCGCACCTGATAAAGTGGTCAATTCCATCGCGGTCCGCGGTCGCGACCAGGTGATGTTGAAAGTGACGGTGGCCGAAGTCGCGCGCTCGATCATCAAGCAGCTCGGCATCGATCTCTCTGGCCAGCTTAATTACGGCACCGCGGTCGTGAATTTCAACAACTCCAATCCGTTCACCGCCACCGGCCAGCCGCTGGTCGGCAGCAATGCCATCACCACCTCGTTCGGCTCCACCCCGTCGGTCACGGCTACCTTGCGGGCGATGGAGAGCGCCGGCGTGACGCGAACGCTGGCTGAGCCGAACCTGACGGCCATTTCCGGCGAGTCGGCGACCTTCATAGCCGGCGGCGAATTCCCGATTCCGACCGGCGTGACCTGCCAAACGACGGCCGCCGGTTCCGTCGGACAGTGCTCGCCATCGATCGCCTTCAAGAAATTCGGCATCGCGCTCAACTTTACGCCGGTGGTCCTCGCCGAAGGCCGCATCAGCCTCCGGGTCATGACGGAAGTGTCGGAAGTCTCCAACGACAACTCCATTACGATAACAGGAATCAGCGTTCCTTCGGTCAAGACCCGCCGCGCGGAAACAACCCTCGAAATTCCCTCGGGCGGTTCGATGGCAATGGCCGGGTTGATTCAGGACCAGACCAAGGCGGCGATCAACGGCCTTCCCGGACTTTCGCAACTGCCCGTCCTCGGCACCTTGTTTCGCAGCCGCGATTACCAGGACAACAAGACCGAGCTGATGGTGATTGTGACACCTTATGTCGTTCGCGCGGTCGCGCAAAAGGACCTGTCGCGTCCGGACGACGGCTTCGCCTCGGCGTCCGATCCGCAATCCGATCTGCTTGGCAGCATCAACCGCATCTACGGCGTTCCTGGCCGCCCCGATCCAGCGGCTCGAAGCTATCGCGGCACCTATGGCTTTATCACGGACTAAGACGGGACAAGGACGAAGACCATGACAGCCAGGACACCCGTCGAATACCGGCGCGCCCTCCGCATCGCGGGGGCGCTTCTGGGTCTCGCCACCGCGCTGGGGGCCTGCACGCATACCGACGAGGTAGCGGCGACGTCGACCATTCCCGACGACTATCGCTTGAGGCACCCGATCGCGATCCAGGAATCCAATCGCTCCGTCGTGATCTTCGTTGGCCAGGCGCGAGGCGGCCTGTCGGCGGAGCAACGCGCCGACGTGATGGGACTCGCGCAGATCTGGCTGCAAGAAGGTACTGGTGCGATCGTGGCCGACGTTCCGGTCGGTACTCCGAACGCACGCGCAGCCGCCGACGCCTTCCGGGAAGCCCAGGCCCTGCTGACGGCGGCTGGCGTACCGTCGCGCGGCGTCACCATGCGTCACTATCATCCGGATGATCCGCGCCAGCTCGCGACGTTGCGGCTGAGCTATCCGAAAATCTCGGCGGTAGCCGGCCCGTGCGGATTGTGGCCCGATGACCTCGGTCCTTCGATCAAGGACAAGGGCTATTTGGAGAACAAGCCATATTACAATTTCGGCTGCTCCTATCAGCGCAACATGGCGGCGATGATCGATAACCCGGCCGACCTCGTGCAACCGCGTCCAGAGACCCCGGCCTACACCGTCCGGCGCTCGGAAGGTTTCGAGAAATACCGCAAGGGCGCGCCCACCACGACCACCTATCCCGAAGCCGACAAAGCCAAACTCAGTGATTCAGGAAAATGATCAGTTACGCGCGTCAAAATCCAGAAGACCAGCCGGACGCGACTTCGTCTGCGGCAGAAGACCACATCGCGCCCTCGCCACGGGTGTCCGTGCAAGCGTTCTGCGAGACGGTCGAGACGGCCGCAGCCGTGCAGTCGGCGGGCGAAGACCGGCGGCTTGCCAAGGCGCATCTGAAGATTCAGATGGGCGGCATGGCTGCCGCGGTCGAAGCCTATCGGACCGCACCCACACCGAATGTCATCATTCTGGAAACCGAAGGCCGCAACGACATCCTGACCGGCCTCGACCAGCTTGCCACCGTATGCGACTCGGGCACGCGGGTGATCGTGATCGGCCGTATCAACGACGTCACACTGTATCGCGAACTGGTGCGCAGGGGGGTCAGCGACTACGTGATCGCCCCGATCAATACGCTGGACGTGGTGCGCTCGATCTGCGGGCTGTTCTCCTCTCCGGAAGCAAAGGCGGTGGGCCGTATCATAGCCATCGTCGGCGCCAAGGGCGGCGTCGGCTCATCCACCGTCGCACATAACGTCGCCTGGGCGATCGCCCGCGACCTGACGCTGGATTCGGTGGTGGCCGATCTCGATCTCGCTTTTGGTACCGCCGGCCTCGACTACAATCAGGACCCGCCGCAGGGCATCGCTGACGCAGTATTCTCGCCCGACCGGGTCGATACCGCCTTTATCGATCGCCTGCTGTCGAAATGCACCGATCACCTCAGCCTGCTCGCCGCGCCGGCAACGCTCGATCGCGTCTACGATTTCGGCGCCGACGCTTTCGATGCGATCTTCGACACGCTGCGCACCACGATGCCGTGCATCGTGCTCGATATCCCGCATCAATGGTCCGGCTGGACCAAGCGGGCGCTGGTGGCCGCCGACGACATCCTGATCGTGGCTGCCCCCGACCTCGCCAACCTGCGCAACACCAAGAATATCTTCGATCTGTTGAAGGCAGCCCGGCCCAACGACCGGATGCCGCTCTACTGCCTCAACCAGGTCGGCATTCCCAAGCGGCCGGAAATCAACGCGGGCGAATTCGCGAAAGCGATCGAGTGCGACCCGATCGTGTCGATACCGTTCGATCCCCAGATGTTCGGCGCAGCCGCCAACAACGGGCAGATGATCGCGGAGATTTCGGAAAATCACCGCAGCACCGAAATGTTCCGGCAAATCGCGCAGCGGCTCACCGGCCGCGGCGAGACCAAAAAGCCGCGGGGTTCGTTCCTTTCACCACTGATCGAGAAACTGCGGTCGAAGTAAGTTGATCCGCCGGGAGTGTCGTCGTGTTTGGTAAGCGTAGCGGAACAGAAGGCGATTCGAGGACCCAGCGGCCACCCGCTGCGGCGCCGGAGGCTGCGCCCGCCGGAGCGGTGGCTCCGCGCGCAGCGGCCCCGCCTGCCGTTGCGTCACCTCCGCTGGCACCGGCCAAGCCAGCTCCCCCGCCGCCACCCGCGGAAGCACGGCGGTCCGACAGCTATTACCAGGTCAAGGCGACGATCTTCGGGGCGCTGATCGAGGCGATCGATCTCGCCCAGCTGGCCAAGCTCGACGGCGAATCGGCGCGGGAGGAAATCCGCGACATCGTCAACGAGATCATCGCGATCAAGAATATCGTGATGTCGATTGCCGAGCAGGAAGAACTGCTCGACGATATCTGCAACGACGTCCTCGGCTACGGCCCGCTCGAGCCGCTACTGGCCCGCGATGACATCGCCGATATCATGGTCAACGGCGCCGGCACGGTCTATATCGAAGTCGCCGGCAAGATCCAGCGCACCGGCATCCGCTTTCGCGACAACCAGCAACTGCTCAACATCTGCCAGCGCATTGTCAGCCAGGTCGGCCGGCGTGTCGACGAATCGTCGCCGATCTGCGACGCCCGTCTTGCCGACGGCTCACGCGTCAATGCCATCGTTCCGCCACTGTCCCTCGACGGTCCCGCACTGACCATCCGCAAATTCAAGAAGGACAAGCTGACGCTTGATCAGCTGGTCAAATTCGGCGCGATCTCGAAGGAAGGCGCCGAAATTCTGCAAATCATCGGCCGGGTCCGCTGCAACGTCCTGATTTCCGGCGGTACCGGCTCGGGCAAGACGACGCTTCTCAATTGCCTCACCAACTACATCGACGAGGAAGAACGCGTCATTACCTGCGAAGACGCCGCCGAGCTTCAACTGCAGCAGCCGCACGTGGTGCGGCTCGAAACCCGCCCGCCCAATATCGAAGGCGAGGGCCAGATCACCATGCGCGAGCTGGTCCGCAACTGCCTTCGTATGCGCCCTGAACGCATCATCGTTGGCGAAGTCCGCGGACCGGAAGCGTTCGACCTGCTGCAGGCCATGAACACCGGCCACGACGGGTCGATGGGCACGCTGCACGCCAACAACCCGCGCGAAGCGCTATCGCGATGCGAATCGATGATCACCATGGGCGGCTTTTCGCTGCCCTCGCGAACCATCCGCGAGATGATCTGCGCCTCGATCGACGTCATCGTCCAGGCCGCGCGTCTGCGCGACGGCTCGCGGCGCATCACCCACATCACCGAGGTGATGGGCATGGAAGGCGACACCATCATTACCCAGGATGTCTTCCTGTACGACATGATCGGTGAGGACGCCAACGGCAAGATCATCGGCCGTCACCGCTCGACCGGTATCGGCCGGCCGCGTTTCTGGGAACGGGCGCGTTACTACGGTGAAGAAAAGCGGCTTGCCGCCGCCATCGACGCGGCCGAAGTCGCGACCGAGAACTGAGGAGAGCCGCGATGAAGATGCAAGCACTCGCTTTGGCCTTTCTCGCTACCGCCGGTATCGGCGGGCTCGCCTGGGCCTTCCTTTATCCGCTGCTTTCCGGAGAGAAGAAGGCAGAGGGCCGCCGCGCTTCCATCGCCAAGTCGGAGCCGGTAGCGGCCCGGCAGACGCAAAAGGACCAGCGAACCCGCCGCGAACAGGTCGAAGGATCGCTCAAGGAAGTCGAAGCCAGGCGCGCGAAAGATGCCAAGGTCACGTTGACCACCCGCCTGACCCAAGCGGGGCTCGACTGGGAGCCGCGGAAGTTCATGATCGTTTCCGGCATTCTTGCCGTCGCTGCCTTTGCGGCGGCGATGCTGGGAGGCGGCGGACCGCTCGGCGCGGTCGGCCTGGCTTTCGCCGCCGGGTTCGGCCTGCCGCGCTGGATGCTGAGCTTCCTGAAGAAGCGTCGCGAGAAAGCCTTTCTGCGCGCGCTGCCCGATGCCGTGGACGTCATCGTTCGCGGCATCAAGGCCGGCCTGCCGCTGTTTGAATCGCTGAAGGTGGTCGCGGCCGATTCGCCGGAGCCGCTGCGCTCCGAATTCTCCGCCATTATCGAAACCCAGGCGATCGGCATGCCGCTTGGCGAAGCCTGCGGCCGCCTGTTCGAGCGGATGCCGGTGCCGGAAGCGAACTTCTTCGGCATTGTCATCGCGATCCAGCAGAAATCGGGCGGCAACCTCTCGGAGGCGCTCGGCAACCTCTCCAAGGTGCTGCGCGACCGCAAGAAGATGGCGGAAAAGATTCAGGCGATGTCGATGGAAGCCAAGGCATCCGCCGGCATCATCGGCGCGCTGCCGCCAATCGTCATGATCCTCGTCTACATCACGACGCCCGACTACATTTCGCTGTTGTGGACGCATCCGACCGGCCAGCTGATGCTGGTCGGCTGCGTGGTCTGGATGTCGATGGGCATCCTCGTCATGAAAAAAATGATCAACTTCGACTTCTAAAGGTGCCGCATGATTAGTTTTCTGGTCGAAAAGCTCCACGACCCCCATTTCATGACGATGCTGCTTGCCGCCGTCGCGGTCAGCGCCACGGCCTATACGCTGATCATGCCGCTATTCGCCGGCGAGGGACTGGCCAAACGCATGAAGGCGGTCGCCAGCGAGCGTGAGCGGATCCGGGCGCGGGAGCGCGAGCGTCTCAACAAGTCCGAAAAAGTGTCGCTGCGGCAGACGCCGAAACAGCTCGTCTCCAAGGTCGTGGAGGACTTCAACCTCGGAAAATGGCTGGCGCAGGAAGCGGCGCGCGACAAGCTGACCCAGGCAGGCTATCGCGGCCAGGCGCCCTATATTACGTTCCTGTTCTTCCGGGCGGTCACGCCGATCGTGTTTTTCGTTGCAGCGGTGCTGTATGTGTTCGTGATCTCGCATCTCGAGAAGTCGTTTCCGGTCAAGGTCGGCATGTGCATCGCAGCCGCCTATCTGGGCCTGCAGGCGCCGATGCTGTTTTTGAGAAATGCGATTTCAAAGCGTCAGTTGTCGATCCGCCGTGCCTTCCCGGACTCGCTCGATTTGCTCTTGATCTGCATCGAATCCGGCATGTCGATCGAAGCCGCTTTCCGCAAGGTCGCGGTCGAGATCGTGACGCAGTCGGTCGCGCTATCGGAGGAGTTTACGCTGACCACCGCGGAGCTTTCCTATTTGCAGGACCGCAAGGTTGCCTATGAAAACCTTGCCAAGCGCACCGGCGTCGACGGGGTCAAGTCGGTCTGTCTCGCGCTTCAACAGTCCGAACGCTACGGAACGCCGCTGGGTCAGAGCCTGCGCGTCATGGCGCAGGAAAACCGCGACATGCGCATGAACGAGGCCGAGAAGAAGGCCGCAGCACTGCCGCCGAAGCTAACGGTGCCGATGATCCTGTTCTTCCTGCCGGTATTGTTTGTCGTCATCCTCGGGCCGACCGGCATCAAGATCTCCTCGATGCAATAGCGAGACGCGGGCAGCACCTTCAAGATTCTAGTGGAGTGGATTTGACATTCACAGCCCAGCTAGCCGCGAGTTCGTCGAGTGGATGTCAAATCCGAAACTGCACTACAAACCTATATTTGCTGGTGGTCCTTTGATTCCAACATTCGCAAAAGTGCCCGCTGAAAAGGGATGCGAATGTTAGAATCCGACCACTAGCGACTGGCAGAAATGAGACGCCGTCACTCCGGACGGCTAAGCGAAGCAACAGGCATCTTTCCCGCATTGCCGAGGCGTGGATCGTCCTTCCGATTCAGCATCTGCTTGAGATAGGCGACGTTGGCTGTCGCCTCATCCGGGGGAAGATCGGCGCGCACGATCTGCTCGGCCTCGGCGAAACGGCCTTGCAGGCCGATCACCAGCGCCAGGTTCTGCCGCACCCGCGCATCGGCTCGGCCGCCGGCATAGGCCTGGCGAAGCGCTTCCTCGGCCTTCGGCAGATTCTTCGACAGCATGTAGGACAGGCCAAGATTTGACAGTACCGACGGTTCGCCGGGGACGATCTTCAGTGCGCTCTCATAATAACGGCGCGCCTCGTCGTGGCGGCCAAGCTGGTCGAGCGCGGTGCCCTGCACCGACAGCAGCCGCCAATCGGGATTATCCGGCGAGTGGGCGCGGTTCAGAACGTCGAAAGCCTGCTGAAAGTTTCCATTGTCCGCCAGCGCGCGGCCGTAGCCCGCCAACAGCGCCTTGTCGCCGGGATGAGCAATCGTGGCCTGCTCCAGCACGGCCGCCGCCTGGCTGCGCTGCCCGGAGGCGCGCAGCGCCTGGCCATAGGCAAGGGCAGCTTCGGCGTTCTTGGGATCAGCGCGGTAACGTTCGCCAGTGACTTCGACCGCCTGACGCGAGTCAGTCTCGGCGCTCGCCGAGCTCTTCGGCGATATTGAACCGGTGATATCGGACATGGTCTGGCAGCCGCCAAGGCTGGCGGCCAAAATCGCCGTCATGGCAACGGATGCAAGAAGCCGGGTAGACCGTTGACGCATGCTCGGGACTCACGGATATCGGCGTCAGACCGAGCCGAATTTCGCCCAGCAATAGTCTGTTAACCCTAATGCCGGGTTAACGCCGCCCCAGGATCACCGCGGTTTGGTCCCGTGATTTCCGCAAATCTGCCTCGTCATGGCCGAGGGGGAGGCAAACGCGGCCCGAAAACGGCCGGCACTGAAAAAGCCTCCACCCGCTTAAAAGGGCCGACGGGGATCGATCCTGCGGACCGGTTACTTGTGGTGCTTGCGCAAATAAGCGTGCAGCGAGTCGGTGCCGGTTTCCGCCAGCAGGTTCTTCAGCATCATGTCCTTGCGCCGGCCTTGGGCGAAGTGCTCGCCGTAGGTCTTG
>Ga0210397_10001379_pt1 | contig 15543 bp, 20 predicted proteins | sample IncBWH2OmetaG_FD_160126 | JGI IMG/M metagenome (GOLD analysis project Ga0210397, IMG submission 160126) | Forest soil microbial communities from Barre Woods Harvard Forest LTER site, Petersham, Massachusetts, United States - Inc-BW-H-2-O ...
ATCCCAAGAGGCTTTAGAATGATCTTAATTTCAAATATAAGATATTTGGGTAAAATGTCTGATCTTGAAATTAAGGCGCAACCAAAACTGAAGTATAGAGACCTGTTTGCATGATACGTGTAATTACAGAATCAAACTACCTAATGATCCACGGGCCATTTCCTCTTGAGTTCCTCAAGATACTCTCACGCCTATCTGGACCAAAAATACGCTATTCATCTAAATCCATTAGATATGATATGTCTGCATGGAATGTTAAGGTTCTCAAAGAAAGCGGATTTGAAATTGAATGGGAAGATACTGCGGCTGAGATAACGCAGCTAGATGAAATTCAATCTATTAAAGAAATGATGGACGACATTAAACCTATCAAATTTAATTACCATCCTAAATATGATCTTAAAGATCATCAAATAGAAGGACTCAATCTAAGCACGTATCGAAAAGCATTTGCTTGGTTCCTAGAGATGGGATTAGGCAAAACAGCTATGGCTATCGCCAACTTCTGTATCCTATACATGGAACAGAAAATTGATGCTGTTCTTGTTCTGTCGCCAAAAGGCGTACACAAACAATGGATAGCAGAGGAAATTCCAAAGCACATAGATCCATCTGTTCCTTTAAATATGACGTTATGGCATAGCGGCGGTTCATATGAATCTATTGACTTAAGGCAACAAGGTTCGCTCAATATATTTTCTTTGAATATAGATTCAGTTAATACGAAGGATGGTTGGTTTGCTATCCAACAATTCTTTCGTTTATTTGGAGCTCAATTTGATATAAGATATACCAAGAAAGGCGTAAGAGTATATGAGAACATAAAACGCAAAGCTAAGATAATGATGATTATAGATGAATCTCATCAAATAGGAAATTACACTTCAGGTAGAACTCAAGAAACTATAGATTTTGGAAGATTGGTAGAGTACCGCCGAATATTGACAGGCACTCCTATTGCCACTAGCCTACTTAATATTTGGTGTCAATTTATGTTTCTTGATCCTAAGATTATTGGATATAATTATGTTACTCCATTTAAGTCGCATTTCTGCGAGCTTGGCGGATATACAGGTCAAGAGGTTGTTGGTAGCAAGAATGTTGAAGAGTTCTATAGTATCATTGCGCCACATTGCTTTAGAAAAACCAAGAAAGAATGTCTCGATCTTCCTGATAAGATTTACTCCAAACGCACTTACATGTTAGGTAATGAGACACGTTGGCATTACGAGAATATCAAACATGCATTTATGACACAATTGAAGTCAGGCAATTTAGTTGCGCCAAAGAACGCGCTGGCCGCAATGGTGCGTCTCCAGCAGATTTGCTCTGGCTTCCTGCCTGACGATGATGAGAATGAGACTGCGAGTAAGAGAGTGTATGAAATCTTCTCTTACGAACGTGCCATCATTGCTTTAGACATGGTAAAGCAAATTGAAGGGCAAGTTATCATCTGGGCGCGCTTCATCCCAGACATCAAATGTATCTCACATACATTTAAGAAAGAATTTGGTAACGATATATGTTTGATGGAAGATAATCATCTATTTAAGGCTGGTAAGAAAAAGATACTATTATCAAATCAAGCTAAAGGAATTGGCGGCAATCTGCAAGAATCAGGTTGCACATCTATGATATACTATAATAATTCATACAATCTAATTCATAGACTTCAGTCAGAAGATCGTGTCCACAGAATGGGTATGCGCGGTGCGCTAACAATCTGGGATATAGTTGCTGATAAAACTGTTGACAAAGGCATAGCAGATAATCTAAAAGCCAAGAAAGATTTAGCGCAATTCGCTTTGGATGATATAAGGCAGCTTATCGAAGACTGAGAAAAACATGTCTGATCAGTTAAATAAAAGCAAAGATTTTGCTTGCAATCGACGGCGGAATGTGCTATCTTGTACCAGGTGCTACATCCAGCACCGTCAAGGAGAGCACGTATGTCAAAACTTTACCAAGTGCGTTACACGGTAGGCGACAAGACTGTGGCGCATGAACACTATACTGAGAAAGGCGCCAAGATGGACGCCAAGTCTCTTTCCAAGGCTGTAGGCAACGCCGTTATTGGCGAGATCGAAATCAACGACGAAAGCCACGAGCAGTCACTTGTGCGAGTTTGGGAGTTTGCTGGCGGCGAGAGCGGCAAGCCAGTTAAGAAGGATGGTGCGCCACCTTCCGCGGTGGAAATCCTCAAGACTGCCGACGAGACGCGCCTCCAGGAGACCGTGAAGGAGAAAAAGCCCAAGTCTCCGAAGCTCACGGACGAGGAGAAAATCCAGAAGATCGCGGACGACGCAAGGGCCAAACTCGAACAGATCGAAGCTGGCACTTATGTTCTTCCCACTCGCGGTCGCAAGGCGGCAACTGACGAGACGGGCGAGCCCAAGAAGAAGAAGGCAGAGGTCAACAAGGTCGATAAAATCGTTGAGACTTTGGGTTGCAGCGAACATGCTGCGGAAGTTCTCAACGAAATTGGAACGACGGCAGTTTCCCGTCGCGCCAAGGTTGCAGCGTTCATTATCGACGGCAATGGACCTGTTGCTGCATCTGCCATCGTCGAGAAGCTCAACGCAGATCCCGACGAGAGCGACATCACGATCAAGAAGGTCGTGTCAGCCGCCAACTTCGACAACTATCTCTTCTCCAAGCACGAGCAGCCTTGGAGGTTTACGATTAAGGCCAAGGGCGAGGATACGATCTTCAACTTCGTTCCGGTCAAGATCGAGTACCAGGGCGGGGCTGAAGACGAGCCCACGGACGAGCAGCAAGCCGCTGCTGAGTAAATAAATAGGGCGCTCTCAGGAGCGCCCTTTCTCTTTGTGAGTACAGCGATATGATGAAAGATAAGGTCAGATATTCTCCGCTAGAGCAGAGGATTTTAGATGCCATTCCTATGGACGGAAGTCACATCAATACGCTAGAATTGGTTAGCATGGTTTACGATGCAGGAGAGGCTCCACGAAATGCGCGTCAATCAATTCTCCACACAGCCAATTGTCTCATTGCTAAATCTGACGAAAACGAAGAGGATTGGGAGATCTTCAAGTCAACCTCCAAACCCGCATACTTTTGGAGGAAACCAAGAGGGAGCGAGTAGGAATAATTTAACAGTGAAAATTCGTTGATCTCCGCGGAACCGGCCGGATCGTAAGGTCTTATTTACGCCGTATTTACGCCTAATTTACGTCTCATTTACGCTTTAGGGTAGTGTCTGCGGCATCCCTAGCTAAACGGGATCAAGCGTAAATCAAGCGTAAAGGAAATTGAGAAAGATGGCAAAGCATCAGAATAGAATATGTGTTGAATGCGAAAAACCATTTAAAACTAATAGAAAAGATCATAGATTTTGTTCAACAAATTGTAGAGTCCAAAATTGGCAACGTAAGAAACTAGAAGAATCTAATCAACTAAACCTCTTTTCAAAAGAGGATAACAAATGAAAACGATACGCAAAAATAGCTTGTTGGTGAATATATTTCATAGTCTTTTATTAATGGACGATGATTTTCATGCCAAATTAGAAGGATTTATGGAAGAGCTAGATGACCATATGGTAGAATTTCATAAACTCAAAGAACAAGAAGGAGATTTGGAAAGACTTAGAAATGAGATTAAAGAATTAGAAGAATACATTGAATATCTTGAAGAACATAATTTGAATAAGACTAAACCCAAAAAAGATCTGTTCGCCTAAATTTGATAATCACCACAATCAGGAGGAACTATTCTAAAATCCAAAACTTCTAACCAAGCTATCAAAGTATCTGCGCGTGGTAGAGTATGTTTGTTTTCCCAACGATGTATCTCATTAGTATGTACTCCAATTAATACAGCTAATGTTTGTTGAGACCAACATCTCTTTATTCGTTCAGCTCTTAATTTATGAATTAATTCGTCACTATGAGATAGTTCGTGTCGAGAATTGGCTTCAACAACACGGTTTGGATAAGTCATGTCGAGAGGTGTCCGTCATTTGTTTCTCGGGCTATTCATATTATTCTTGTCATGGATTATGTTCAAGATAACGTTGAGTGTTTTAGCATGGGCAGTTCTGTTTTTACCTGGCGCTGCCATCATTTTTTATGGATTTTATCTAGTTTTTATCAAACAAGATTTCTGATTTTCACATAAGAAATTTGTACCTAAACTGTCTTGCTTTTGTTGCATTGCGGTGCTAAGATTAAATTTCCGTAATGTTCCCTGAACAACTGAATAGTTGAGAGTGTGTATGTGCTCTCCAGCTATGCGTAGCGTACATGCGTCCAGATCTGGAAACTAAGGAGAACTGAATGATTAAGTATCTACTTATGGGAGTAGCAGCCGCTGCTCTCTTTGGTGCGCCACAGGCCAACGCTGCAACTGTCGTGGTTGAGAACGTTGGGTCTATCCTCAACCAGAGCATGGCTCTGCCTGCTGAGGCTACGCCTGGCGGCGGAACTCCGTTCGCGCAGTTCTTTGAGTTCTCGTTGCCGACGACGGAAAGCGTCACTGCATCCGTCAGCGACAGCGGCGTTGGCTCTTTGGCTGTTCTCGGTGGAGTTCTTAATCTGAACTTCCACACTACGACTGGGGTTGGGCCGTTGTTCATCCCTGCCGGAGCGTTGATCGAGAGCGCGTCGTTCATCAATACTGCTGGCGGTCAGGAGGCTACGGTTGGCCCTCAGATCCTTAATGCTGGCAACTACTTCGTCGATGTGACCGGAACGAGCGGCTCTTCACCAATCCATCTGGCGATTGACGGAACCGTCACCGCCTTGGCAACTCCTGAGCCTTCCACTTGGGCTATGCTTGGCCTTGGATTTGGTCTCATGGCATTCTTGGGCGTTCGCACCAAGCGCAAGGATCGTCTCAGCGTAGCGATCTAAACCATAAAAGAGAAGGGGGCTCACGCCCCCTTCTTACCTCGGTGGATGGGGTCTCCCAAGCCAATAAGCAATTACAGCTCCAAATGATGCGACTAAACCACCTACAACGGCAGATGTAATTTCATCATTAGGAATAGTAAAAAATAAACAAAATGCCACCGTTCCTATAAATGCCAATACTACTAACAATGATATAGTTAAAGGTCCGCCAGTAGGATCAAATTTAGTAGCAACCAATAATAATATACCAGTGAATATACAGCCAAACAGAGCTGTCATAAGTCCTGGATAATCCAAAATTCTAGGAATTGGCGGAAAACGATCCGTCGGGCTATTCATTTTCCTAAGACCTTTGATACACCATAAACGCCGTATAGCCCTATTGCCATACCGCCTATTTCAAGAGCAGTTCTGAAGATGTGTTCTGGTGCACAAAGATCAGACGCAGCGATTCCATTATGGGCTAGAGAGAAACATTGTGATACGGCATAGAAATCCATTATGGCAAAGATAGTGAGGATAAATATTGCGCCACAAAGCGCAGTAAAACTGATTAAATTATTGCCTGTCATGATTGAAAATATCTACTGTAGGACTTTGACCTTTTCTGTATGGTATAGTAAAAGCATTTTGATGTACGTCAGGCAGACATCTATCAAATATTTTAATCATAACCTGCGATGTATCATCTTGTTGTTTGGATAAATAATAGCTACCAGCCGCTATGAAAACAGCATTTAAAACAACCATAACAAGAAGAATTGGAGAACCTTTCAGCGCTCCAATTGTGTTATTTGCAACTCCAGTGATTCCACTTTCACTCATTTAATAAAGTTTTTGATTAACCCTGCTGGAGGAAATACCATTGCAGCCGCGCCCAAAATCATGTCTTTGACGTCAATAGAATTGTAACCTTCAGCCTTAACAGGACCATTAAGATCAGATATGATCTTAGTAACGGCTTCTGTCAATGCTTCTGGATTATCAATCTTGCCAGTTGTGACGAGCTTGCCTGCTTCAGTTAGCGCGGCATTTCTGATTTCTGCTTCGTTGGAATCACTCTCCTTGATTCCAAGATAGGTCCGCAGCCAAGCGAACAGATAAACAACCAGCGCCGTTATGGCGGCGCCAGCTGCACTCAAGCAGATCTTTTGAAGCTCTGCGAGTATAGTATCAAACATCGGGCTGCTCCACTGTAGATGGATCAGGCATTGGTGGCGCCTCAGGTAGATCTGGCAATTCATCTTCGTACATTACTTCTGGGGCAGGAATTTGTTTGAGAGCAGGTTTGAACTTCCAATAGTAACCTGCAATAAGATCCATCTTATCCGTGCCATTAACAATGCGGCGTGCATTGCGTGGATCTTCAACGGTTGAATTAAAATATTTAGGCAAACCTACGCCAGTAAACCAGCCATATATCATGCCATCGTAAGACACGAGTGCTGATACTTCATGCATCAATGCTTCAGAAGCATTTGGATAGATATTACACTTGACATTGTATCTATCCAGAAGGAATTGCTGTCCATTTTTGTAGTTTGTTTCCCAAGTCAACTGCACATAGCCACGCCCATAGTAGCATTGACCGTGCGGCCCAGCAGGCTTGCCGTAAGATTTACCTGAACCTTTCCCATATTCTTCGATGGGTTCCATACGTTCAGCAGTCTCGTGGAAGAACGTGGCAAGCGCATACGCAAGCCATTTAGTGCCATCGCGAGGATTTGGCTCCTCAAAGTGGCGCTCCCAAATAGCAAGCAGATAGTTCATACCATCTACTTGTGCCTGGGTAAGAGTACCGCGAAAGAGATCTTTTCTGACAGTGTCAAAAAAGTGCTTGCGATCATACGGCATAGCTACCTCCTAGAATGGAAACATACCAGATAAGAGTACAACGAGAAGAACAATGATAAGTATGCCTACAAGGCCAATGCCACCAGTTCCATAGCCATAGCCGCGCCCCCATTGATAGGGTCCAACACCGCCAGAGACTCCTCCCAATAAGATAATGACTAGAATGACTATTAAGATTATTCCTATTGGGCTATGCATGATTATAACTCCGAAGTTGCTGTTCCATTAAACGAGCAATACGCAGTAGCTGATGTTTGTGCTGTATTAGCAGTCAACATAGCATTTGAATTAGTAATTCCAGATGATTGTAATCCTCCAACAAAACCGCCACCAGGAGTAGTATTAACTACAATTGTTGGTGGTGCACGCATATATGAAGAAAAGAAAAGATTTGCAATAGTTCCAAAATAAGAACCGTTTGCTGTGATAGTAGCAATACCTCCAGAAAAAGAGCAAAAATATCTTAAACAATCAGCCCATTTTTTTGCTGCTGTTTGACGATTAAAATCAGTAGCAATTCTACCAACTTCTAGTTTGACATTAGATATAAATAAATTGCCATTATTGACAACTTGGACTGTTCCGGTTGCACCATTATAAATACCTGTGACCCATGCACCTGCTGGCGCGCGTAAATTGGCGCCACAACCAAGATCGAAATTTAACCAAAGTCCACCACTAATTCCTTGCGTAGCCCAAGTCCCAGCAATATCTCCAGGAATAGTAATAGTAAATTTATACCAATTTCCAACTGCTGGAAGATTAAATGCAAATGGATATGATCGTGTACCGGCTCCTTGCCCATAACTTTGAATAGATCCACCATATGGTCCAGCAGCGGCATTAGAAGTTGCCCAAAATGATAAAGTAACTGGTTGAGCAGTAGGTTGACCCCAAGCAAAATCAGCAATTAAATCTGCCTCAATTGCTTGTGAAATAGAAAAACTATCAGTAGCAACAGGTGTATAAGCGCCTGCGGCTTGAGCATTTAAATAATAACCAATACCATTTTGAATAGCTTGTGCTCCAGCAACAGCGCGATTTATAGTCAATTTACTGGCTTGGCTATAATAAAGTGCCCATCTATCAAGCGTATAAATATTACCAGATCCTGCTGGAGTAAAAATTGTACCTCGTTGACAAATAAACATATCTCCATTAATAATGCGATTGTCATTTAATGCACTATTATCAACATATTGTTTTGTAGCCGCGCCCAGGTTATTAACTGGATCGGCAGCAAGCATAAGCGGTCCTGATAGATTACCTCCAACAAGAGGTAAATATGTTCCACCAAATCCTTGATTTGTCGCAGATACCCATTGTGTAGAGTTACCGTCATTAAACCAAATATATAATTGCCCACCAATGCTATCCCACCATAGTGCTCCTACGGTAGGATTGGCTGGAGGCGCTGGACTAATAGAAATGAATGGACTGCCAGCAATGGAACTCATGTTCCATTTGATGCCATCCCAAACCCATGTTACTCCGGCAGCCGTGAAGGTTTGATTGACTGCCGGACTATCAGGGAAATTAATCATTTCTTAATCTCAAAATTTTGGAGCAGATTTCTGAAGCGGTTGTTCAGCCTGCACTGCTGGTTGCGCATCGTGCGCGTGAGGACTGTTACCTTGTTTTAGCCATTCCATATATTCCAGATAGTCAATATTGCCTTCATCAAATGGAATGAAAGCACCGTCATATTCGCGTTTGATCATACCGTCGTGAACTTGACCTTTTATATGATCATACACTTCTTGATATGCCATGTCAAAGCTCCGCGTTTGCTGTGAATGATGCTACAAAAACAAAGGCTCCAGCTGCTATGCTAGTGCCTTGAAGATATACCGTATAACCTCCATAAGCTCCACCAGCTAAACCAGTAAGATTATTCATATTTACGCTAGTTGGAGCAATTGTTGGAGTTGCTCGCATTGGTGTTGGAAGCAAGGAGGACATATAAACAGTTTGGGAAGCTGCTGAAACAACAGCTCCACTAATAAGTTGCCCTACTTGAAAATATCTTTGGCAATAAGCCCACTCAGCTTGATAAGATCTATGTTCAACTGGTGGCGGATTATTGTTAAGTCCAACAGGAAGACCTGGAGTCACTCTAATATCAGCCATAGATATAGCAATAGCCTGGGCAGTAGTATTCAAATTTGTACCAGGGAATGATATAAAAACTACCATTCCCAAATTTTGTGAAGCTTGCGGTTGATTCCAAGTATAAGAAACTATTCCATTAGCACCGGCCGGAATTGATTGTAAAGACGTAGATGGTAAGTCAGGAATTGCTGCACTTTGGAAATTATCAGCAGTTGTCGGATGACTAACAGATAAAACTGGAACCATCGGTGAGGTTGAATTGTTAAAAATCAACATTTGAAATGTGCAAGTTTGCCCAGCTAATATAGCAGCATCAATACTTTCAATTCGCTGCATAACTGTGACGCCAGTAACGCCAGCAGCACCTTGAATACTCATAGAATTTTTCGACACACCAGAAGCAAGTAGACCAGTATGAGAAACCGCACATGTAGCAGCCGCAGTAACGACAATCCATCCATCAGCACACCAAGTACCTGCGGTAGTGCCAGTTAAATTATTACCACGTTGCCAAATATCAAATCCAGGATTGCGAAATTTATTAACGTATCCACTAGCATAGCTATTACCAACTGCATAATTTCCAATAGCATCTGCATATTCTTTAGTCACAGCCTCCAAAGGAACTTGAGGATCTTCAAATAGAAGAAGTGGGCCTGCCATAGCCGCGCCACTCAATGGAACAAATGGACCACTTGCTATTGCACTAGGCTCCCATTTAGAACCATCCCAAATCCAAGTTACACCAGACGCAGTATAAGTCGCGCCAGGATTAGGGGAGCTTGGAAAATCTAATGCCATTAATTAATACTCCGCGCTTATGGTTGCATTAAAATTGCAGGTTGTACCAGCACCACTCGCAGTAACTACCATATTGGATCTGAACCCATATAGATCCGTTTGAGGGATACCTAGAGTGGACCCGTTGGTATAAATTTGATTGGAAGGTGTTATTGTTGGTGCTGCCCGCATTGTTGTGGGCAATGTATATGAGGTATAAATTATACCACCTGCAACATTATAACCAGCTGTTAAAAACACAAAAGCGGGTTGTTGATAGTATCGCTGGCAATCAATCAAACTTTCAGAAAGAGATTTACGATTAAATGGTGTAGCGACAGAGCCAATTTCTAGTTTAAGACCAGTAATATAGAATGATGTATTAGCATTGGAAACAATGCTGTACGCACCATTTGCACCAAGAAAATTGCCATTTTGCCATGCACCAGGTGTAGCGGCATTACGCCAATTTGTACCACAACCAAGATCAAAAGATACAGATAATCCTCCACCACTACCACTTAATATCCATGTTCCGGTAGTATCTGGTGGAATTGGAATAATTATTTTAGTCCAAGTGTTACTACCAGGAAGTGCAAAATTAAATGGATACGAACGATTTGGAGTAGTAGCAGATGTATTGCGAAGTGATCCACTATATGTTCCAGCATTTGTAGATGCTGCCCAAAATGATAATGTTGCAGGTTGCGCGTTGGCGCTACCACTACAAAAATCACTTATCATATCAGCTTCAATCATCTGATAAAGATAGAAAAATTCAGTTGCTAAAGGAGTATATGGTGTCGCTGGGCATGTCCAAGACATATAATATGGAAAACCAATTGCTGCGGCACCTACTCCTGATCCACGAGCGAAACTGATTTTCGCAGGTTGAGACGCACCGTAACCAATACGGTCAACAGTATATCCAACGGTATTACCACCGGCGGTCGCAATACCGCGCTGATCAATTCTCATATCACCATTTATAATTTTATTTGGATTGGCAATCTGTTGAAGAGTGGGAACTCCTAATGGAATTGTAGCATTAGCGCCTAATGTCAATGTGCTAGATAATGTAACTGCACCAGTAGAGCGATTAATAATTACTGGTATCGCAAGTTGCGCTCCAGCATCATTATAAGAAATTAATTCAAAATTGGATCCAGAATTAGATCCTAATTCAGCATCAGAATTGGCTAATTGCAGTTCCCAACGTGTTACACCAGAACTTGTTGAAAACAAGCTACGAGGATTTCCACTATTACCATTTATAGTATTACCAGTAACTCCTATAATTGGACCAGACATATTACCGCCAGATAATGACAGATACAATCCACCTAGCCCTTGGTTAACAACTGTAACCCATTGAGATGAACTACCATCATTGTACCAAACATACAATTGACCATTAGCACTATTAAACCATAAGCTTCCTTGAATTGGATTATTTGGAGGAGTATCAGCAACCGTTATTGAGGCGCCACCAGAACCGCCGCCACCGCCCGCGATAGCAGACATGATCCATTTGGAACCATCCCAAGTCCATGTAACACCAGCGGCTGTGAAGGATGAGCCTGTAGCTGGGTTTGATGGAAAATCAATAGCGGCCAAGATTATATCTCCGCATTCAAAGATGTAATTGATAAGGTACCATAAAATCCACCAACTGCCGCACCTGAAGTTAAATTACTTTGAATAGTACGATTATCACCTAAACTAACAAATGGGCCAGCCGTAGCATTGGTCAAATTAGACCATGCACCAACTATTGTTGGTGATGCACGCATAGTCACTGGTGCAGCCCATTGAATATAAGAAGCAACTGTTCCTGCTCCTCCACCATAGCCATAAGCTGTAAGAGTAGATGGTCCATTCACAAAATATCTTTGACAATCAGCTAAACTCTTTTGAGCCGATTGTCTGGCAAATGTTGTAGCAGCATTACCAATTTCTAATTTAACTCCAGTAACATAGAAATTAGCAGAATTAGTTGAAACAACACTAACTGCTCCTGTTGCTCCAACATAATTTGTTGATGCCCAATTATTTGCTGGTCCGCGATAATTGGCACCTGAGCCTAAATCAAATAGGACAGTTAAGGCTCCAGCATTGCCAGTCATCACCCAAGTGCCAGAAGTATCGCCTGGAATATTAATAATTATTTTAGTCCATGTATTTGCTACAAGTGCATAAGAAAATGGATATGATCTTGTATTAGCATAGTTGCGAATAGAACCACTATATGTTCCAGATATACTACCAAAAGCCCAAAAAGATAATGTTGCTGGCTGAGCTTGAGTTGTTCCCCAAGCAAAATCATTTATATTATACCCTTCAATTGATTGTGAAAAAGAAAAACTATCAGTAGCTAATAAAACATAAGCAGAAGATGAAGTAAAAGCAAGAGAATAATAAAATTGAGTTAAAGCAGTTCCACTAGCTGTTCGTCCCCATACACCTTTACTAGCTTGTGTTGCAGCATAAGCCCATCTATCAACAGTATAACCATTTATAGCTGTGCCGCTTGCACCATTATTACGTTGATCAATAGTCATATCACCATTAATAATTCGATTTGTAGCAACTACAGATGAGTTATCAACATACTCTTTTGTTGCAGCTTGAAACGGTGTAGTGGGATCAGTGGCTAGAATAAGTGGCGTATTATGTGTTACAACACCAGTAGCCCGATTAATATTTAAAATATTCTTTGCTACGCCAGCATCGCTATATGATATTAAGTTTAAGTTTGATCCAGCACTAGAACCGCCTTCAGGAGTTGCATCACCAAGCTGCAATTCCCAACGATTAAATCCAGTTGTTTGACCAAAATAGCTACGGACTTGTCCAGCCGCAGTATTAATAGCTAATGGACCAGTTAATTGTCCACCAATTAATGGTAGATATGTTCCACCGAAACCTTGGTTAACGACAGTAACCCATTGCGAAGAATTACCATCATTATACCAAACATAAAGCTGACCACCTACACTATCCCACCACAATGCACCCTGTATTGGACTCGCAGGTGGAGTAACGCCAACAGCAATTCCGACATTGCCGCCGGATGAAGCAGAAATAACACCATTTGTAATGGTGATACTTACGCCATCAACCTTAACACCACCAAGCATTGTTGTTGATGCGACAGGCAATTGATAAGGAGAAAATGGCACACCATTAATATAGAAACCACTTGTATTAATAGTTCCAGATCCAGTATCTCCTCCTGGGACATTTGCAGGAACTAGAACGCAGCCACTATAAGAAACAGTTGCGCCAACAGAAACCCAAGGAGTTGGTTGTTGACCTGGGCCGCCTTCAAATTCAGATGTAACGTCCATCAATTAAACTCCTATACCCATTGTACAGAAACAAATTGATGATTTGGAAATGTACTAGCTACTGATACAGGCAAAGTCGATCCAGGAATGACATAAAATGGTTGCCCAGGAGGAAGTGCCATTGTTGTTCCATTAGCAGCTATTGAGGCTGCTCCAGTTGGATCAATATATAACATTCCAGGAGCAGTGGCTGGATTCAATATGTAGCCACCTGATAAATTTGCAGCAAGAGCATTCACAGGTTGCCCAGGTTGTGCAGAAGTTTGGCTAGCTAAACCAGCTGTAGGAGTTGCCATTTTCTATCCTAAAGATGTATCTGATGGATCATATTCTCGTACTTTGCCATAAGCTTCAGAAATAGCTTTGGCATAAATTATTCTTCCATATCTTGCTTTGTCATATGGACTAGCAAAGAAATACATAAATTGATTTTCATATATTCCCGTTAGCTTAATAGCTCCAGTATGATCTGGATTAGCATAACGAGGATTATGAAGAGTCTTTAAAAACTCTGTAACTTGAACTTCAGTTAGCATCACGCTACTCTTTGATACCACTGCATAGTAGTAACAGACTCAGGTTGAGTATATTCACCAACGATCAGATTACCAATTTGCAACCAAGAGCCACCATAACCGCTCATTGGTGTTCCAGTATAGGTAATCGTGCCAGTTCCCCAAACATAAGTCAAATTGGTGACTGTTATATAAACAGATCCAGGTTGACCGAAGGCACTAAATATACCAGCCGGTCCTTGTGGTCCAGCAGGACCGATATGACCAGCAGGCCCTACTGGGCCCGGAGAACCTTGTGGACCCGCAGGGCCTGGAGGGCCACCTGGACCTTGTGAACCTGTTGGACCAGGATTTCCTTGCGGTCCTTGAGGACCGGATGGACCCATAGGACCAACACCACCTATACCACCAACAGGACCAGCAGGACCTGAAGGACCGGCAGGACCACCACCTGCTGTAGGGTGAATAGGAATTAAGAAAGAGTTAAATGAATATATAAATTGCATCACTAGACCTTCAACTAAGGTCCCAGGTGCAAGTTGTGTTCCGTCAAGATTATAGACTGGGAGCGCACCATAACCGTCGAAATTGGCTAAAGTCGCTCCATTATTAGTCGTAGCAATCATAATGTCATATTGAGCACCTTGGACATAAGATGCTGGCTTAGGAAATGTATTGGCTACAATAGAATTAACAGAACCAGTATCATTTCCATTATGTATTAAACTTGCATCATTTAATTGCGAAGATTGCATCATTGCTGACATTGCGCCAGCAGTATGCAAGTGAGCGAATATATCTCCAGTATTCCAGGTTAATGGTTGTGTACCTTCTTGAGCACGAACGATAGTTGCTGTATCATTTGTAATATTTGTAACGTGAACAATCTCTCTTACAGTACCAGTTAATTGATCAATCAAAGTTGCGATAAATTGTTGATTATTAACAGGTTGTGGAAATAGTACACCTGATCCCTGTGCTAGATTGACAGTGGTGCTAACCGGAGTAATAGCCCCAGCCAGAGTTGAACTTACATTATTACCAAAGATTAGAGTGGCCATATTCTTATCCTATTACCACATTCCATTTAAACTGAAAAGGTAGTTCAAGCACACCAGAATTGACACATTGAGAAAATTCTAGCATATTTGGCAATCTAGGTAAATTCTGATAAGTTGAGTCTAGTTCACCATACATCATAGTATTGTATTGAAAATCATTAGCATTATATAAAGAACCACCTATTATAGTTCTAATGCCCAAAACAAATCTAATTGTAACTTCATAATTAGGACCAAACGCAACACTTATTTGATATGTTTGATCTATGTTAGGTTGAGTACCATTTGTCCCATAAAGAAATTTGGCTATTCTCTTTTTAAGCCAAGGAATAGTAAAATATTTACCTTCGCGTTTTGAAATATGCCAAGTTAATATGCGTCTAAATATATCATCATTAGTTACGGCAATTTGATCTGGAAATAATAAATCCCATTGATTATATTGTTGTGTGTCATATTCTCCAGAATTATATGGACCTAATGTTTTGTATTGACCAGATATAAGACTTGGGCGCGACATGCCATATAAGCCACGAGCAACCCAATCTAGCAGCGCACCAGCAACTGGTTCCTTGGTATATATCGGTAAATTGAGACCATTGAATGTATCAACTATATCTTGCTGCATTGAGTTATATGCAGCCACGAACGCTTGTAAATCGTCGTCATCCGAATATTCTTGATATAAATAAGATTGGATAGGCTGCAATACACCAGTAGGTCCAACAGGCGGAAAAGTACCACGTTTGTAATTCTTTAATAAATCATCCGGAGTAGGTTGACCTGAAAGATATAATTGAACTGCTGTAAATTTATGCCCAGCTGCGGTAGAATTTACCCAAACGCCATTAGCAACATTCGCTGGTATAATATAATAACCACCAGGAGGAATTGCATAAGTCGTTCCATCTTCAAAAGTCTTAGCTGGTCCTGTAGGATCAACAAAAAGTGTATGAAGTTTAGTTAGTCCTTGATCTTCAACAGAATATGGATTTAT
>Ga0210397_10001384_pt1 | contig 15526 bp, 14 predicted proteins | sample IncBWH2OmetaG_FD_160126 | JGI IMG/M metagenome (GOLD analysis project Ga0210397, IMG submission 160126) | Forest soil microbial communities from Barre Woods Harvard Forest LTER site, Petersham, Massachusetts, United States - Inc-BW-H-2-O ...
GGCGCCCACAATTCAAAGGGGGAATGGGAGTGTCGCGAAAGACCTAGAGAAACTTTGTTAGTTGCGCTTCTCGGCGAGCCCCGGTGATCGCGCTTCATGTTGCGCCGACTGCGGGCTCGATTTTTTAATGAGAAGCGCGCGAAGAAAAGGAGGATCTTCTTAATTGCTCAGCAATTGGGGTTGCCGCACGCCATCATAGCCCAATGAGGGTGAACGGTCACCATGGTCACAGCGCCAGCGGCAACAGCGAAGGCAAGCGTCGCCAGGACAATGATCTCCTTCATGGGGGCTCCGTTCCAGTGGTGGAGCTTCACCGCGCCCCGGACTGGACGGCGATGCTGTGATCTATGTCAAAAATATCCGACACCCACGCCTCCTAAGGGCATCGACAAGAACCTTACCCAGCGGGCGAGGGAAAGCTGGCTTCGCGCACAGCGCACTCAGCGCTCTCGTTTATTGATAAGGTCCCCTCGCTGCCGCGCACCGATTGGTGCAAAGGCTTCGGCATTCGGCTGCGAAGGGAATACAAATCCAAAGGGTGATCTGCATCACAACGCGAACTTCGCCCGTTTAGTTCGCTGTTGCCCAGAGCGGACGAGCGGTGTGATGACTGACCTATGACGAGCTGGTCAAGCTTGCGGGACTTTGCTCCCGTAACTCGCGGATAGCGACGAGCAGAGAAGTCGACTACCGAACTCTGGCGAATGACGAAGGAATATCAGGCCCAAGCCGCCAAGCTTGGCATGTTCCCAGAAATCGGTGACGAACCTCCGCTTTGGAACTGGGGCCGCTAAATGATGGCCCAAGCCTTCGCAATTCAGATCGCGACTAGGATCGACACGACCACTATGACACTCGCTGCCAACATCAGCATTTCGGCTAAGTCATAGTGTCCAAGGAAATCCAGCTTCAACATGGATAGTTCGGCTGTTAGCTGCCGCGCGTCATCCCCTCACCGTACCCGACACCGACCGACAGTCTCAGCGGGAACTATGTCAGGATTATGAACTTGGAACCTTGGCGCGGGACTGCCAAGCGTCAACCGCATGACCTTTAGTGCGCCTAGCGTGGCCGCAGTGGGCTGTCATTTCTACACAAGCGGTGGGCTAGGATCGTTTTGGCTGATCACTCTCTGTGCGTTGATCCTCCCTTGCCTCAACTGCCCCCCTGGCGTCGAGGCAATTTCTTTTTTGGCATAGCTTCCGTACCTATGACGTACCTAGCTCGCCTTGCCAAACTTCAATCTACGCCGTAACTGCTTGAATATATTGGATAATAATGATGGACTCGAACAGATTGCCCCCGTCACAGGCAGTTAAGAAATCATCGCTATTCCAACGAAGCCCGCAAACGCGAGAAATTTGCCGTGCTCGATCGCCCGCAAGACGACCCGGCTGGACGCGTGGCCGCCCTAGTGCGCAGCTTTCTTGCCAAGCGCTCGATCGACCGTTCCGTCGGGCACGATGACGATCTTGCTGCGAGCGGGCTCTCCTCGCTCGACATGGTCAACCTCATGCTTGCCGTCGAGGCGGAATTCGATCTCAAGATTCCCCACCGCGAGATGACACCGTCGAACTTTCGTTCGATCGCGCACATTGTGAGGCTGGTGCACGACCTGACGTAGTCGCGCCCCTCACTGCGGTATCTCAGCGGCGGGAAGAGGAAGAAGATCGCTGTTGCGGCGATCGGTCACCAGCATGGCGCCGGGATAGTGGGTGATGGCGAAGGCCGGCCGCGCGAGCGCGATCGCCGCCTGCGGCGTCACCCCGCACGCCCAGAACACCGGAAGCTCGTCGTCGCCGACCGGTACCGCGTCGCCGTAGTCGGGCGTCGCGAGATCGGCGATGCCGAGCAGTTCCGGCCGGCCGACGTGGACGGGCGCGCCGTGCACCTGCGGGTAGCGGCTGGTGATCTCGATCGCGCGGTCAGCTTGGGCAGGCTTGAACGGCCGCATCGAAACGACCAGTGGCCCGCGGAACGGCCCGGACGGCGCCGTCGCGATCGACGTGCGATACATCGGCACCGTGCAGTTGCAGGTGATATGGCGGATTTCGAGGCCCGCTTCGATCAAGGCCTGCTCGAAGGAGAACGAGCAGCCGATGGCGAAGCTGACCAGATCGTCCCGCCACCATCGCAAGAGATCGCGCGGCTCGTCGACGAGCGTGCCGTCGCTCCAGACCCGGTAGCGCGGCACGTCGGTGCGGATGTCGAGGTCTTCGCCGAGCGCCGGTATGCGCCAGTCGCCTAGCGCCGCGACGCCGATGAGCGGACACGGCTTCGGATTGAGCGCACAGAAGTGCGCAAAATCGGCAGCGAGCGAGCGGGGCAGGATCGCCAGATTGGCCTGCGCGAAACCGGGCGCGAGACCGGACGTGGGCCCCAGATGATCGCCGCGGCGGATCGCGAGCCGGGCCGCAAGCCCGGCGGCGCTATGGTCCGCGGGCTTCGCATGAATGCTGACTGCCGTCATTTCGCATCCCCGGCTAATTGACGCGCCCGCAGATGAAGCGATCGGAACGGGTGCCTGCGCGACGGCCCGCGCGCCCTGATTGGACGCACGGCAAGAATCTAACGACCGGCGATGCTTGCGACAACGGCAAAGCGGGCGCATAGTTATGCGCGGCGGCAGAGCGTTGGCTAGGACATCGCGCATTATCGCGGCCAGCCTGTTTTCCTGGCCGAAAGAGTGCCCGGGATGGTCGTCGCTCGCGAACGCCGACAATAAATATCCAATATCTTGGGAGGGAATACTCATGACCCGAATGCTTCAGAATCGCCGTGAGCTCTTGAAATCGGCCGCCGCGATCTCCGCCGCGGCCTCGTTCGCCACGATCGGTACGACGCCCGCTGGCGCCGAAGGCGGCAAGAAGGATGCGCTCGCCGGCATCGATCAGGCCTTGCGCCGCGCCGCGGAGGCCAAGGAGGTCCCTGGCGTCGTCGCGGTGGCGGCGACCGGCGACGGCGTCCTCTATGAGGGCGCCTTCGGCAAGCGCGACCTCGCCAAGGGCACCGACATGACGATCGATTCGGTGTTCTGGATCGCGTCGATGACCAAGGCGCTCACTGCGACCGCCGCCATGCAGCTCGTGGAGCAGGGCAAACTCAAACTGGACGAGCCGATGGGCAAGCTCCTTCCCGAACTTGCGGCTCCGCAGGTCCTGGAAGGATTCAACGACAAGGGCGAACCGAAGCTGCGGCCGGCCAAGCGGCCGATCACGCTGCGCCAGCTGCTGACTCACACTGCTGGTTTCACTTACGACTTCTGGGATGCCGACACCGCGCAATACGTGAAAGTTGCCAATCTTCCGGGCATCATCACTTGCAAGAATGCGGCGCTTACGACACCGCTGGCATTCGATCCGGGCGATCGGTGGGAATACGGCATCAACATCGACTTCGCCGGCAAGGCGGTCGAGGCGGTCAGCGGGCAGAACCTCGCCGTTTATTTGCGCGAGCACCTGTTCCAGCCGCTGGGTATGAAAGACACCGGCTTCGTCATCAGGCCGGATCAGAAAGCGCGGCTGGTCAGCGTGCACGCGCGAAAGCCGGATGGCGGGCTTGATCCGATTGAGTTCGGAATTCCCCAAGAACCAGAGTTCTTCATGGGCGGCGGCGGGCTCTACGGCACTGGGCGCGACTACCTCGCCTTCCTGCAGATGCTGATGAATGGTGGCGAGCTCAACGGTGCAAGAATCCTGCGTCCCGAAACGGTGGCGCAGATGTCCAAGAACAACATCGGCGACATCAACATCTCAAAGGTTGTCTTGAAGACTACTGCACCGACGGCGACACCGGACGTTGATATGGGGCAGCTATTCCCTGGGCAGGATGTCAAATGGGGATTGAGCTTCCTGATCAACCCGCAGCAGGGTCCCGCGGGCCGCAGCGGCGGCAGCCTGTCCTGGGCCGGGCTGGCCAATACCTACTTCTGGATCGATCCGTCGAAGCGCGTCGCCGGCGTCATCCTCACGCAGATCCTGCCGTTCGTGGATCCTGCTGTCATGAAGATCTACGGCCAGTTCGAGAGCGGCGTGTACAAGGCGGTGTCGTCGGCCTGATTGCTTCGCCGCCCTTGCCTCGCCCGCCGCCGCAAGCGGGCGTGGTCAAGATCAGCGTTTCGTGGAGTCGCTGCCGACGAGCCTCAGCAGCGACTCCACGTCTTTCCCATCCGCGGCAAAATCCTCGGCGATGCGCTCGTAGAAGTGCGCCGCGCCGGCAAAGAGTTCGCCCGCGGCGGGATCGTCGCCGACGAAGCCGGCGATCTCCTGCATTTCCGCGATCCATCGGTAGGCTTTCGCCGGCATGGCCGGCAGGAAATGCTGCAGCCAGGCAAGCATCTCCGGCTGGCTGAACTGCAGTTCCTCGTGCAGCGCGGCGGCCGACCCGGCGCGCGCCGCAGCGAGCAGCATCGCTGCGCCAAGGGCCTGTGTGCCCTTGGTGATGCCGGCATAGGACATCTTGAGTGCCGAGGCGGCGCCGAGCGGCCCGTCGAGCACGCGCACGTCGAGGCCGTACTGGCGCAACGCCGCGAAACGCGGCGCCGCTTCGCCCGACGCATAGAAACGCGGACCTGCGTGCCTTCCCTGCCCCTTTTGCGACGGCTTTGGCGGCCCGCCAACGATCCCGGCATCGACGAAGGCGCAGCCGGTCGGCGCAATAGTGGAAGCGATGCGCTCAACCGTCGCCGGATTGACGGCATTGCATTCGACATAAATCGGCTTGACGTTGCTGGCGCTGAGCGCCGGCACGAAATGCTGCGCCAGCGCCAACGCGTCGCCCGGCGGCAGAATGGACAGAACGAAATCGGCCGCGGCGATCTCCGCATCGCTTGCCGCTGACATTCCGGCGGCGGCCGCCCGCGCGGCCGTCGCTTCGCTGCGGGCGGCGAGCGAGGTCAGCACCGTCACGCCGAGATCGGCGAGTCTTTGCCCGACCGCCGCGCCCATTGCGCCCGCCGCGATTACTGCAACAACCGGAGCCATGATGTCCTCGATCTGCAACGAGCGAGGATGCTAGCAGTTCAGATCGGGACGGAACATGCAGCCGGACCAAGTCTGCGCGCCCCCGCAATTGCGGCAGCGCAGATTCGCCCTCCCTCGCGGGAGAAGGCAGTTCAGAAGCTCCGCCATCATGGCCCAACGGGTCGTTCGCCTGCTTGAAAATGATCAATGTCGAAGTGAACCGTTTCTTTTGCTTATAGCGACCGCTAAAAGCCGCTCCTTTACCGGCGCAAAGTCCCTGAGTATTTTCACGCAATTGCGCCGATCTCCTTGAAACCGGGCGGGCAACGGAAACAAAGACCGCATGAGCGGCGGAGCAGAGCCGACGCCAAAGACAGCTATCCGCGGCGGCGCCGCGGGCGAGGTCCTCGCCGCCTTCCTGCGGCTCGGCCTGACGAGCTTCGGCGGCCCGATCGCGCATCTTGGCTATTTCCACGACGAATTCGTCGTCCGCCGCCGCTGGCTCGACGAGAAGACCTATGTCGACCTCGTGGCGCTTTCGCAGTTCCTGCCGGGACCGGCGAGCACCAAGGTCGGCATCGCCATCGGCCTGTCGCGCGCGGGCTATCTTGGAGCGTTCGCGGCATGGGCGGGCTTCACGCTGCCCTCGGCGCTCCTGCTCGTGCTGTTCGGCTACGGCGTCGCTTCCTTCGGCGACGCGTTGCGCAGCGGCTGGCTGCACGGTCTCATGGTGGCCGCCGTCGCAGTCGTGGCGCAGGCCGTCCTGTTGATGATGCGCGCGCTCGCACCCGACCGCACGCGAGCGACGCTCGCCGTGGCCGCTGCCGCGGTGGTGCTGGCCGTACCGTCATCCTTAGGCCAGATCGGCGCCATCGTTCTCGGCGGCATCGCCGGCTTCGTCTTCCTGCGCGGGACCACGCCCGAAGGGCACGTCAGCCTGCCGCACCCGGTGAGCCGGCCCGTGGCGATGGCGGCGATCGCCGTGTTCTTCGGCCTGCTGATCGGCTTGCCGCTCCTGGCCGCCGCCGCGCCGAACCACGTTCTGCGCCTGTTCGACGTGTTCTATCGCGCCGGATCCCTGGTGTTCGGCGGCGGCCACGTGGTGCTTCCTTTGCTGCAGGCCGCGGTCGTGCCGCCGGGCTGGGTCGGCAACGACGCTTTTCTCGCCGGCTATGGCGCCGCGCAGGCAGTACCCGGCCCGCTGTTCACGTTCTCCGCCTATCTCGGCACCGTGATGGCGCCGCCGCCGAACGGATGGGCCGGAGCGATCCTCTGTCTCATCGCCATGTTCCTGCCGGCCTTCCTGCTGGTCATCGGCCCGTTGCCGTTCTGGGACGACCTGCGCCGGCGGACCTGGGCGCAGGCGATGCTGCGCGGCGTCAACGCCGCCGTGGTCGGCTTGCTGCTTGCCGCTCTCTATCGTCCGGTGTGGACGTCGGCCATCACCAGTCCCAGCGATTTCGCGCTCGGCATTGGCGCCTTCCTGCTGCTGTTCATGTGGAAGACTCCGCCATGGCTCGTCGTCGCCTTCTGCGCGATCGGAGGGCAGGCGCTCACGTTGTTTCCATTCGGCGGGTGAAGTGAACGGTGCGGCGCCGCGGCCGGCGAAACGGAGAGAATCAGCCCTCCGGCACTGGGCCGCACCATCCGGGCAGGTAGCCGGCGTCGGCGCTGCGTGCCAATTGCAGCGCCCTCTCGATCGCGTGGCTGAAGTCGTCTTCGACCAGTTTGCGCTTGATGCGTCGGCGCAAAAAGTCGGCCCAGAGGAATTCGCTGAACGGCGTCGTGTCCTTGGCGAAGCCGCCGGCGCGCCGCAGTTCGCCGGCGAGCGAGCGGAACGGATCGTCGAGCAGATCGCTCACCGACTTGGGGATGTTGCCATAAGGGCGGCGGCGGCCGTCGGCGTCGAACGGGTGCATCCAATTTCGGTTGTCCATCACGGTCCAGAACGCGTCCCGATCGAGCCTGCTGAGATTGGCGATGACCGTCACTGCCACGCTCTTGACGCCCTCGTCATGGAGAGCGCGCGCGAGATGGTGATGATCGATGACGTAGTGCCGAAGCTTCGGGCCGAGAATCACCGGAATCATGTGCTTGCCGAGAAACTCGCTGCCCTTCTTGCCCATCTCCCGCCAGCGTTTGCGCTTCGCCTGAACTTCGCGCATGCCGACGGTAATCTGGGTTGGGCGCAGTTCGCCAACGGCGACGGGCGTCAGTACGGGGTCGCGAACCGTCATGGTCGGATCCTCAACAATGTGTCACGACGAGGCTCGAACGCCGCGGGCGCGCTGTGTCGAAGACCATCCGCCGCTCGGCCGGAAATGTGCTGGAGCGGTGCATCGACTGGTTCGCTGCTCCGCTCCGCGCAACGACGGCAGCGCATCGGCAAACTCGCGCCAGAAACGAAACAGCTACTTCGCGGAGGTGCTCACGGCATTGCTCAGCCGCTCGAAGAGGTTCGAGATGTCCTTGCGGATCAAGGTCAGCTTGAGGAATTCCTCGTTCAGGTGCAACACCCGTTCTTCCAGCTGCCGCCTCGACTCGGTGAACTTGTGCACCCGTTCGGAGAGGCTGCCTTCCTCGCTCTGCTCCATGCGGCTGATCTTGGTCGCGAGCCGGTCGCGGACATCCTTGAGCTCCTCGATGGCGCTGATCACGCCGCCCTCGTCCGATTCGAGCGGAACGAGGCGCGCCTGCACCTCGCCGAGCCGGGTCCGCAACTGCCGGAAGGTCACCAATCGGCGTTCGATATCGTCGAGCTGAGCCTGCGTGGCGGTGACGAATTCATTGAGCTCGTTGACACCCGCATCGGTGGCCTGCACGCCTTCGCCGCGCGTGGAAAGCGCAAGGCCGTGCAGCGCACGGTTGAAGCCGGCGAAGAGCGCCCCGACATCGCGGCGCAACGTCGCCAGCTTGGCAAAGTCCTCGGTCATCTCCGCCAGGCGGCGGTCGAGCGACTTCTTGTCGTCGAGGAATTGCTGCACGCGCTGAGAGAGCGGCCCCTCCGGCGTCTGCTGCAGCACGTCGAACTCCCCGGTCAGGCGGTCGCGCGCTTCGCCCAGCTCCTCGACGCGGCTGGCGATGCCGCTCTCCGCCGCCGCCAGCGGGACGAGGCGATTGCGAAGCTCGGCATACTCCTCCTTCAAGCCCGACGCGATCTTCAGCGCCCGCTCGATATCGTCGCAACGCCCGTGGCTGCGCTTGACGAACTCGATCATGTTCTTGAGGCTGATATCGAGAGCGACCGCGTCGTCGGCGCTGGCGAGCTCATCGAGCGTCCGCTCGAGATCGTTCTGGTGGGCGTGCAGCTCCATGAAGATCTGCTCGATCCCGCGGCGTTTCTCGAGCACGGGCCCGAGCCGATCCTTCAGCACCCGCTGCTGGGCGCGGATGTAGTCGACGCGGGACTGAAGATCGACGGTCTCGTTGCGGGTGCGCTGGACCTGCGCAAAGCGCTCGGCCTCGGTCAGGCGCGCCTGGATCGCGGCCATCGCGTCTTCGGGGTCGGTGCGGGCAAGCTGGTGGACGCCTGCCTCGGTGTCGACCTGGGTCTTGATCAGGCCCCGCACGCTGTCGCGCACGCCGAGAAGCCGGGAGGCCAGCGACTGCGCGGCCCGGCGTTGAAACACCAGCTGATACGAGAGCCAGACGGCGGAAAGGACAAGCGCCAGCGATACGAACGCGATCACTTCCCATGCCACCTGGAACATTAGCGGCATAGAGCGGAACGTATCGAACAACGCCGTAACCTCGCGCCCCTCGGCCAACAGGATCAATCCGAGCGCAAGTGCCAGTAGTGCAATGCAAATTCCAACGACCGTACTCATCCCTAAGACCCGTCGTTCGGATTTGTTACGACATGAGCGCGGCGCGCACAAGGGTACGGGCGAGCGGGCGTAGACAAGCCCGGCGAACCTCGCTATGGCCCCGTAGGACAACCGAATCCGTGCCGCCTTGGGGGGAGCACGCGTCATGGACGTGTCATGAGCTGGCTGCGCCTCGTCGCGGCGGTTCCCTTGATCGCCATCTCGATCCTTGGCGCCGGCTCGCTCGCGGCGCGCGGCGAAGACCGCCCGCCGCTCGCCGCCAAGCCCGCCGCCGGCTGCCCGCGTTCGGCGTTCCGCGTCGTTGTCGATGTCGGCCACACCCTCGAGGTTCCCGGCGCCATCAGCGCACGCGGCGTCCCCGAATACGCGTTCAATCTGCAACTCGCCAATGACATCAAGCGGGCGCTCGTCGATGCCGGTTTCGACAAGACCGTCGTCCTGATCACGGCCGCGGCGCCGCCGCGGGGCCTTGTCGAGCGCGCGCTTCGGGCCAACGCGATGCGCGCCGATCTCTTTCTGTCCATCCACCACGATTCGGTGCCGGACAATCTCCTGGAGACGTGGGAGTACGCGGGCCACGAGAGCCATTTCAGCGACCGGTTCCAGGGTTATTCCATCTTCGTCTCGAAGGACAATGGCGACCGCAACGGCAGTCTCGGTTTCGGCCGGCTCCTCGGCAAGGAACTGCAGGCGCACGGCTTGGGATACACGCCGCATTACACGCTGGCCCTGATGGGCCGGCACCGCCGCGAACTGGTGGACGCCGAAGCCGGCGTCTATCGGTTCGATCAATTGGTGGTGCTGCGCGGGACCCGCATGCCAGCCGTGCTTTTCGAAGCCGGCTCGATCATCAACCGGCAGGAGGAAGCGGAAATGGCGAGTCCCGAGCGGCGGTCGTTCATCAGTGCTGCCGCCGCCGCGGCGATCGAAGACTTCTGCGCGGCCCGGTCGCACCCGCTCGGGGAGCGGCCGCAGCAGCGGCGCGCTCTGCCGCGTACGGCGATGCCCCCCGCCCCCCTCGCTCCCACCGCCTTCACGCGATAACACGCTCGCCGAAAAAACGTCGGGCGTCGGGAATAAAGCGCGCCATCGGCCGATCTGGATCCTCGGAAAGCTGCTTCGGCTTCGAGGAGACAGACCATGAGCGAATACGATCACCGCGACAGCGGCAATGAGGACGGCGGGTGCCGGGGCGTCAGCCGGCGCAAAGTACTGGAATGCATGACCTGGGCCGGCACCGGCGTCCTGTGGACCGTCGCCGGCGGCATCCCCCGCTCACTCGGCATCATCGACGCCGCCGTGGCCCAGGAGGCGCGCGGGCTAGCCTTCCTGCAGATCAGCGACAGCCATGTCGGCTTCGACAAGCCGGCCAACCCCAATGCGCTCGGCACCCTCGAGGAGGCGGTGGGTCGCATCAATGCGCTGCCGGCCAAGCCGGCGTTCATGATCCATACCGGCGACATCAGCCATCTGTCGAAGGTGTCGGAGTTCGATGACGCCGACCGCATCATCTCGCAGACGCGGCTCGACGTGCATTACGTTCCCGGCGAGCGCGATTTTCTCGACCCCGACCGCAAGCTCTACGGCGAGCGCTACGGGCGCGGCACCAAGGGCGCCGGCTGGTACAGCTTCGACGCCGGCGGCGCGCACTTTATCGGACTTGTCAACGTGGTGGATCTGAGAGCCGGCGGGCTCGGCAATCTCGGCAGCGAGCAGCTCGAATGGCTCGAAGCCGACGTCAAGGACCGCACCGCCTCGACCCCAATCGTCCTGTTCGCCCACATCCCGCTGTGGGCCGTCTACCCGCAATGGGGCTGGGGCACCGAGGCGCCCGCGCGCTCGAATATCTCAAGCGCTTCGGCTCGGTGACCGTGCTCAACGGCCACATCCACCAGGTGATGCAGAAGGTTGAAGGCAACGTCACCTTCCACACCGCCCGCTCGACCGCATTTCCGCAGCCGGCGCCGGGAACGGCGCAATCGCCGGGGCCCCTCAAGGTCGCCGACGACAAGCTGCGCAGCTTGCTCGGCATCGCCACGGTCAACTTCAAGCAGGGCGACCAGCGGCTCGCGATCGTCGATACCCCGCTGCAGGGCTGAGGAGGCAGAACCGATGCTAACGAGGATCAGCAGCTCCGTCGTCGCCGCCGTTCTCGGCGCCGCCGTGGCGACGGCGACGGCAATCGTGCTGCCCGGCCGGGCGGACGATGCGCCTCACGCCGTGACCGTCGACAATTTCACCTTCAATCCGCAGCGGTTGACGATAAAGGCCGGCAGCATTGTCACCTGGACCAACAAGGACGACATTCCGCACGCGATCGCGTCCGTCAGCGCGCTGTTCAGATCGAAGGCACTCGACACCGACGACAACTATTCATTCACCTTCACCTCGCCGGGAACGTACCAATACTTCTGCTCCCTGCATCCGCACATGACGGGCACGATCGTGGTAGAAGCGGCTACCGGCAGCGACGCGGCGCACTGATGCTCGATCGGCCGCAACCGCGAGCGTTGGCCGCACCGCGGGTTTCCGGGCACTATTACATGGCGGCAGCAAGCGACGAGGACAAAGCGCGGCGCTTTCGCGACGCCGCGCTGCCCTTTCTCGACGACGTGTTCACGCTCGCGCGCTACCTCATGCGCAACGAGACCGACGCCGAGGACGCGGTGCAGGAATGCTACCTGCGGGCCTTGCGCCACTTCGACAGTTATCGCGGCCCGGCGATCAAGCCGTGGTTGCTGGCGATCCTGCGCAATGTGTGCAAGGCGGAGTTCGCGCGGCGAAGCGCCGTGCCGGCGTCGTCCGAAGGCAGGGACGATGACCGGGTTGAGGACCCGCCAGCGATCTGGCAGGGGCCGCAGCCGTCGCCCGAAGCGGAATTGCTACAACGCAGTGACGGGCAAAGAATCCGCCGGCTCGTTGCCGAATTGCCGCAGCCGTTCCGCGAGGCCGTCGTGCTGCGGGACATCAACAATCTGTCCTATCGCGAGATCGTCGACGTGGCCGGCATTCCCCTCGGCACGGTGATGTCGCGGCTCGCCCGCGCCCGGTCCATGCTGCGCGCGGCTTGGAACGGCGAAGAAGGATCGACGACATGAACTGCGCCGAATCCGAAGTGCTTATTCATGCGCTGATCGACGGCGAGCTCGACGCCGGCCACGCACGCGAGGTCGAGGCGCATGTGGCGACGTGCCGCGGTTGCGCCGACAAGCTCGGGGCCTTTCGTGCGATGCGCGCTGCCATCACTGCCGCCGAGCTGAAAGAGAAGGCGCCGACCCATCTGCGCCGCCGCGTCGAGGCGGCCCTGACTTCGCCGCCGACCGAGGCGGCCGGCGCAGCCGGCCGCCTCGGCGCCTGGCTTACCATCGCACGCGCGTCGCGGCGCAACTTCCTGGGCGGCTTCGCGCTTGGCACCGCGGTCTCGGCGGCGGTGGCGGCGAGCGTGGTCATCACAGTCCTCGGTGCCGGGGAGGACCGCAGAATCGCCGGCGAGATCGTGTCGGCACATCTGCGCTCCTTGCAGGGCAGCCACCTCACCGATGTCGAAACGAGCGACCAGCACACCGTCAAGCCCTGGTTCAACGGCAAGCTCGCCCTGTCACCGCCGGTGGTCGACCTGACGGCGCAGGGCTTTACGCTGATCGGTGGCCGTCTCGACTATGTTGATGGCGAGGCAATGGCGGCGATCGTCTATAAGCGCCGTAAACATCTGATAAATCTGTTTGTCGGGCCGCGCCTGGGTGGCGCGCCGCGCGGTGCAAAGACGGCGATGGTTCAAGGCTTTAACGTCTACCATTGGGCGCAGGACGGCCTCGGCTTCTGGGCGGCCAGCGACATTAACGCCGACGAACTCGCCGAATTCGGCCGGCACATTGCCGACACGAAACGGCCCCCCTCCGCTCGTCCGTGACTGGCCTCAGGCGGCGTTAGCGGCTAGAAATCGCCAGGATTCGCGCTTGCCGCTGGCGGCCCGTTCGCGGGCCGGCGGAAACTCATTTTGCGCGCCGGACGTTTAACCCATCATGGACCAGCGTGTCGACAATGAGCGTCGCCTGGAAACCGCGCCGGGCCGAGAAGCGAAGCCCGCGGTCGGCCAAGCGCGGCCGGATGGCCCGTGGCTCGAGCGGCTGCGCGCACGCCGACGCATGGTGCTGATCCTAACGGCATTGGTCATCGTTGCAGTGGCCGCGACCGTCTTCTGGTGGGTCAACTCCGTTGCCTACGAGTCGACCGACGACGCTTTCATCGACGCACGCACCGTGCCGGTCAGCGCCCAGATCAGCGCCGCCATCGTCGATGTGCCGGTGACGGACAACCAGCTGGTCGAGGCGGGAGCGGTGCTGTTGCGGCTCGACGACCGCGACTATCGGGCTCAGGCCGATCAGGCCAAGGCGCAGATGAGCCAGGCGCAGGCGAGCATCACCAGCGTCGAAGCTCAGGTCGCGGCGCAGCAGGCGCGCATCGAGCAGGCCGAGAAGCAGACCGCGCAGGCGCAGGCGGCGCTCACTTTCGCGAAGCAGGAAGACGACCGTTACCAGCGGCTGGTCAAGACCGGCGCGGTCACGGTCGAGCAGGCGCAGCAATACACCTCGAATTTCCTTCAGGTCCAGGCCAGCTTCGCCGCCGCCGAGCGCAACGAAAGTGCGACCCGCATGCAGCTCCCGGTACTCCAGGCGCAGCGGACGCAGGCCGAGGCGCAGGTGGAACAGGCGCGCGCCGCGCTGGAGCAGGCGGAGACCAATCTGTCGCGCACGACCATCACCGCGCCAGTCGCCGGCCGGATCGCACGATTGACCGCAGCCAAAGGCGTCTACGCCGCGGTCGGCCAAGCGCTGATCATGTTCGTGCCGCGCGAGGTCTGGGTCACCGCCAATTTCAAGGAGACCCAGCTGCGCTCGGTCCGTCCCGGCGACCCGGTGACGATCAAGATCGACGCCTTTCCGCACCACAAGTTCAAAGGCCACGTCGACAGCATCCAGGCGGGCAGCGGCACCGCCTTCAGCCTGCTGCCGGCGGAAAACGCGACCGGCAACTACGTCAAGATCGTCCAGCGCGTGCCGGTCAAGATCGTTTTCGACGAGCAGCCCGACGTCCTGCTCGGCCCCGGCATGTCGGTCGTCCCGACCGTCAGGGTGCGATGAACGATCAGCGGCACTACTCTGGCCGCGAGAGCCGCTCGGCCGCGGGCGATCGCAGTCCGTGGCTCATCGCCATCGTCGTCTCCATCGCCACCTTCATGGTCGTGCTCGATACGGCGATCGCCAATGTGTCGTTGCGCTACATCGCCGGCAGCCTGGCGATCAGCGTCGACGAGAGCACCTGGGTGGTCACCACCTACCTCATCGCCAACGCTGTCGTTCTGCCGATCAGCGGCTGGCTCTCCAACGTGATCGGGCGCAAGCGCTTCTACATGCTGTGCGTTGCGGTCTTCACCTTCGCCTCTCTGCTCTGCGGCCTCGCCGGCAGCCTCAGCGCGCTGCTGCTGTTCCGCATCCTGCAGGGGATCGGCGGCGGCGGAATGCCGACCAGCGAGCAGGCGATGCTCGCGGATACGTTTCCGCCGGAGAAGCGGCCGCAGGCGTTCGCGCTGTACGGCATCGCCGTCATCGTCGCGCCCACGGTCGGCCCGACGATCGGCGGCTGGATCACCGACAACTACTCCTGGCATTGGATCTTCTTCATCAACGTCCCGATCGGTCTCATTTCGCTCGCCCTGGTGCAGTGGCTGGTGGTGGAGCCCGAGGTGCTCGAGCGCGAACGGCGCGAGCGCCTGGCCGACGGTTTCAAGATCGACTGGCAGGGCTTCGTCCTGATCGCGATGACGTTCGGCAGCCTCGAAGTCGTGCTCGACCGCGGCCAGATCGAGGACTGGTTTCATTCGACCTACATCATCACCTTCGCGACGATCGCGCTGTGTTCGTTCCTGTTCTTCATTCCCTGGGAGTTGACGCACAGCGATCCGATCGTGGACATCCGCCTGCTCTGCCGGCGCCAGTTCGGCATGGCGTTCCTGGTGATGATGGCGGTCGGCGCCATCCTGTTCGGCTCCAACCAGATCACGCCGCAGCTGATGCAGACGAATTTTCCCTACACCGCGATGCTGTCCGGCTTCGCGGTGATGCCTGGGGGCCTCGCCATGCTGATCATGATGCCGATCGCCGGCCAGGTGACCGGGCTGATGCAGCCGAAATACTGGATGGCGATCGGCCTCGCCACCATTGCGCTGGCGATGTGGTACTCGACCTCGCTGACGCCTGATGCGAGCTTCGGCTACTTCGTGACGATGCGCATCTTTCAGACGATCGGCTTGCCATTCCTGTTCATTCCGATCAACAGCGTCTCCTACGATGGCCTGCCGCAGCAGAAGACCAGCGAAGGGTCGGCGCTCATGAACGTGGCCCGCAATCTCGGCGGCAGCTTCGGTGTGTCGCTGGCCAACACCGAACTGCTGCAGCGCTCGCAATTCCACCAGGCGCGGCTGGCCGAGAACGTCGTGCCGTCGTCGCCGGCGTACCAGTCCATCGTGAAGCAGATCACCGAGTTCTTCGCGCACACCGGATCGCCGGCGAACGCCGCCGGGCGGGCGATGGGCTATATCGGCCATATGATCGAATCGCAGGCGGCCATCCTGGCCTATATCGACATTTTCTACAGCTGGGCGATCTTTGCTGCTTGTCTCATTCCGGTAGTGCTGCTGCTGATCCGGCGGGTGCGGCGCGGCGCGGCCGAAGCGACGGC
>Ga0210397_10001386_pt1 | contig 15523 bp, 11 predicted proteins | sample IncBWH2OmetaG_FD_160126 | JGI IMG/M metagenome (GOLD analysis project Ga0210397, IMG submission 160126) | Forest soil microbial communities from Barre Woods Harvard Forest LTER site, Petersham, Massachusetts, United States - Inc-BW-H-2-O ...
CAGTTGTTGTACATCGGTCAATATCTGACAATGGCGTGAATCGCCTGCTACCTTTCCGGCATTGCTGGTTCGGCTGAAGAACCCGCGACCGCGAGGCTGGAGCGTCGTCATGCCGGTGCTAGGTGAGCGTGCGATCGTTCTGGGCGCAAGCATGGGCGGGCTGCTCGCTGCAAGGGTGTTCGCCGACTTCTTCCGCACCGTCACGGTTGTCGAGCGAGATGTACTGCCCGACGATCCAGCCAATCGGCGGGGGGTACCGCAGGGTCGGCACGTTCATGCTCTTCTGCCGAGCGGTGCGCAGATCTTGGATGAGCTCTTTCCCGGGATTCTCGATGAGTTGGTTGCCGGCGGCGCGCCGGTGTGGGACGACGCGGACGCGTCCAAGCTGTACGTGTGTTTCGGCGGCCACGAGTTTCTGCGGTCCGGCACGTTAGCCATCGATCCCAAAGCGACGGCGATGTACATGGCGAGTAGACCGTTTCTGGAGTACCACATCCGGCGGCGCCTCCGGGCGATCGGGAACGTGACGATCCACGGCGGCCAGGACGTGGCCGAGCTGACGTCGACGACGGATCGCGAACGCGTCACCGGTGTGCGAGTGGTCGACCGCGCCGGCGGCGCCGAGCAGGAGCTGACGGCGGATCTAGTCATGGACGCCATGGGCCGCGCTGCGCACACCCCGGCGTTTCTGGAAAGTCTCGGGTATGGGCGGCCGGCTGAGGACCACATCGTCATGCACACGACCTATGCCAGCCAGCGACTTCGGATCCCGCCGGGCACTCTGAAAGAGAAGCTGTCCCTTATCGGCGCGGCGCCGGGCCGGCCTACTGGGATGTTTCTCCTCGGCTACGAGAACGACTCGTGGATATTTACCGTCTTCGGGATGGTGGGGCGTGAGCCGCCCCGTGATTTGGCGGGAATGCTCTCCTTCGCCCGGGAATACGCCCCGCCGCACCTGCTGGCCGCAGTGCGGGCCGGCGAGCCAATCGGACCGGTGGTGCAACACCGCATGCCATCGAGCCAGTGGCGACGCTACGACAAGATGCGGCGATTCCCCGCTGGCCTGCTGGTCTGCGGCGATGCGATATGTAGCTTCAATCCCGTTTATGGGCAGGGAATGTCGGTGGCGGCGTTGGACGCTGCGGCCCTACGGAACTGTTTGCGTCGAGGTGTTAACGACCTCGCCCGGCGATATTTCCGTGCGACAGCGAAATCGATTGGTGTGGCTTGGCAGATCGCGGCTGGCTCGGACCTGGCTTTCCCGGAAGTGGAAGGACGCCGGACACCGTCGATGCGCATGACGAGCGGTCTGGTGGATTGGGTACAGGCCGCGTGCGAGTCAGATGCCGTGGTCGGCGGCCAGTTCTTCCGGGTTACCGCGCTCCTCGATCCCCCTGCTCGGCTGCTCAATCCCCGCTTCCTCTACCGGGTTGCGACCGTCAATCTGGGCCGTCGGCAACGTGATCCGCGGCCTCGACGCGCTGAAGTAGCTGGCCCGTCGGAGTAATCAGCATGAACGCCCGCCAAGAAGTCCCGCGTCGCCGGTTCGCCATGCCAGGATGTCGACCATGACAATCGTACTGGTGCATGGCAATCCGGAGACTGCCGCAATTTGGGAGCCGCTCGTCGAGGCCCTCGGACGCGACGACGTGGTACGGCTGTCACCACCGGGATTCGGCGCGCCGCTGCCCGACGGATTCTCCGCGACCTACCTGGCTTATCGGGACTGGCTCGAAGACGAGCTGGAGGGCTTCGACGAACCGGTCCACTTGGTCGGGCACGACTGGGGCGGCGGCCACGTGGTGAACGTGGTCATGCATCGACCCGAACTGGTGCGCAGCTGGGTCAGCGACGTCGTCGGGCTGTTCGACCCGGATTACGTGTGGCACGATCTCGCCCAGATCTGGCAGACGCCCGGCGACGGCGAGCAGCTGGTCGACACCATGCTTGGCGGCACGGTCCAAGACCGAACCGACCGGATGGTTTCGTTGGGCATTCCGTCGAACATTGCCGAGCAGATTGCCGCGGGCCAGGGTCCGGAGATGGGTCGGGCCATCCTGCTGCTATACCGCTCGGCGCGCCAACCCGCGATTGCCGAGGCGGGTAGGGCCCTGGAGAACGCCGCCGCCCGGCCAGGACTTTCGCTGCTGGCCACGGAAGATCACTATGTCGGCTCCGACGACTTCCGCCGCCGGGCGGCCGAGCGGGCCGGTGCCCGCACGGAAGTGCTCGACGGGCTCGGACACTGGTGGATGGTGCAAGATCCGGTTCGTGGCGCGGCGGCCCTCACCCGCTTCTGGGAGACCCTCGGCTGAGCGCGCATGAGCGCTTCGGCGGCGCGAAGGTGTTTCACGGCATTACGAAGAACTGAGGTAGTCCACTACTCATGCTGTCGAGCCACGGGGGCCATACGTTGTTTGCGAAAGTCCTCAGAGCGTTAGGAGAGCATCCGAAATGTTCGATCTCTCGAATTATCGCGACTTCACCGGCGACGATTGGTGGCTAAAGCCCGTCACCGAAGCGTCCGCACGGCTTGACACCCTGCAAACAGCCGTAACGACCTCCGCGACCTCCTGCGCCGCATCGAGGGTGTCCGAAGCGGTGAAATCCTCGAAGTGCTTCAACGGCACGTCCTATAAATAGCTGCTGAATTCGTGCCGCCAATTCGACACGCGGGTTATAGTCGGCCCGTGATCAGCGGCGACCCGCTGACCGGGCGCGACAACGAACTAGACGCGATTCGCCGTGCGCTCAGCCGAGTTGGGAATTACTCCGGCGCCGTCATCGTCGGAGCAGCTGGCGTGGGCAAGACCCGGCTCGCCCGTGAAGTGCTGGCCCAGGCCGAAGCGTCAGGCGAGCGAACATATTGGATTGTGGGCACCCAGTCTGCGCGACAGCTCCCACTGGGCGCGTTCACCGCGTCAATATGCGACAACCTCACCGACCCGATATCCGATGTGCGACGCATCGTCAGTTCCTTTGTCACCCAACAACGTAACGGCCGTGTCTTGATCGGGGTCGATGACGCCCACCTTCTCGACGGATTGTCGGCACACGTCGTGCACCAATTGGCGCAGGCCCGCGGGACACGGCTGCTGGTCACGGTGCGCACGGGCGGCGACGAGCCAGACGCAATTACGGCGCTGTGGAAAGATGACCTGCTCAACCGCCTAGACCTCCAACCGTTATCGGCTCCGGACACCCACCGCATGATCGAGACCACGCTTGGTGGCGTGGTCGATAGTCGCAGCGCCAACCGGTTCTGGAAACTGACCGGAGGCAACGCGCTGTTTCTGCGGCAGTTGCTCAAGGACCAGATCGCCGCCGGCGCGATACGGCAGGTCGCCGGGGTCTGGATCTGGGACGAACGCGTCGCGGTGTCGGACAGCATGGGCGACATGGTCGATCGGCAATTGAGCCGACTCAGCCCCGATGTCGCGCTGGTCGTCGATACGTTGTCGCAGTACGAGCCGCTGCCGGTCGACGTGCTCTGCGATCTGGTGAACGGGCGCGATCTCGAGGCGGCAGAACAGATGCATCTGGTCACCGTGGAACGCAGCGGCTCCAAGCTCATGGCCCGACTGGCACATCCGCTGTTCGGTGAGCTTCGGCGCGCCGCGGGCAGAGAAATGTTTCTGTCGCGAATCCGAGGCAAGCTGGCGCAACGGCTGGCCAAGGAACCCGACGCCGACCTGCACGCGACGGTGCGCCGGGCGTTGCTCGCGCTCGAATCAGACCTTCCCCCCGACCCTCAGCTGTTCCTGGAGGCGGCCCGGTTCGCGATGACGCTGCTCGACCTCGACCTGTCCGACCGATTCGCCACCGCCGCTGCCGATGCGGGGGCCAGCGAGGCCGTCGGCCTGCGCGCGATAAGCCTGGCAGGGCGCGGGCATGGAGACAAAGCCGAGGTGATCCTGGCCGGAATCGGTCGGGATGACCCCGACGGACATCACTGGGCAACCGTGCGGGCGGCGAACCTGATCTGGAATCTCGGCCGACCGCGGGAGGCGTCGGCCATTCTCGACGGCCTGGCATTGACGCGGGAATCCGCGTCGGAGCGGGCAGAGCGCGCCGCGATCGAATCGTGCGTGGATTCGGTGATGGCCCGCTGCGAAACCGCGGCGGAAAAGGCACGGGCGGCGCTGCGTTCGCCGACACTGCCCGACTTTCACGCCATGTTGGCGTCCATCGCGTTGACCATGGCGGCTGGCGCGTTGGGCAGACTCGACGAGGTCTCCAACGTCGGGGCCGAGGCCATCGACCGCGCGATCATGTCGTTTCAGGCGTCGCCGGTGAGGTTCTGGTACGGCGGCGTCTATGCGCGCGCTTGCCGGCTGAGCGGGCGCATCGACGAATGCGTGCGCTCGGCCAAGCAGCTATCCGAGTCGGTACGCGACGTTCCAGGTCTGGCGTATGCGAACCTTGCTTTCTTGCTGGGCCATGCCGAGCTGGCGCGCGGCGAGATTCCCGCCGCGGTGAAACTCCTGCATGAGGCGCTGGCCGGGGCGGAAAAGCACAGCGTCAAAACCGGTTTACAACCGGCGAGTTGCTTCGCGCTGGCGGAAGCGCACGCCAAGCTGGGCCAGCTCGATGCCGCGAACGACGCGATCACCGAAGCGCGCCGATGCGTGCCGGCCGACTACCTCTTCATGCAGACGGCTCTGGCGGTGGCCGGCGGCTGGGTGCTGGCGGCCGGCGGGTACCTGACCGACGCGATCTCGAAAGTCCGTGCTGCCGGCGAGGATGCGCGTAACCGCCATCAACGAACGCATGAACTGGCCTGTGTGCAAGTGACGGCTCAATGGGGCGACACCTCGGGCGCGACGCGGGCGCGTGAACTGGCAGATGAATTATCGTTTCCGCTTGCTAATGTTGTTGCGCGGCATGCCGAATCGTTGTTAGCCAACGACGGGGAAGGTCTGCTCGCGGCATCGGCAGACTACCGGGCACTCGGCGATCGGGCCGCTGCCGCGGACGTCGCCGCTCAGGCGGCCGTGGCTTTCAGCCGCAACCAGCAGCGCAAGCGCAGCCTGCATGCCGCGGCGGTGGCGCAGCAGCTCGCCGCCGACTGCGGCGGCCTGTGTACGCCGGCGCTGCGAAACCCGATAGGTCAACCGTTGACCGGCCGTCAACGCGAGATTATCGAATTGGTCGCGGCAGGGTTGTCCAACAAAGAGATCGCCGACCGGCTCGTCACATCGGTACGCACCGTTGAAGGCCACGTGTATCGCGCGTACCAGCGTCTGGGCGCGGGTTCCCGCGAGGAGCTGGTCGAGATGTTGCACGCCGGCCGGGGCGGCTCATAATCTGTCCATTTCCCGTGCCATCCGGGCGCGCTCGATGTACGCGCCGCCATGAGAGTAGTGGGGCCGGGGCGGCGGCAATTGCAAGGCCGCGGCGACGTCACGAAGCGCGCCGATCATTCGGGTGATCGGGGTGAACCGTGGCCGTACGGCTGCCGCGGTACCGAGCATCACCTCGTGTTCGGTGATCAGAACTGGCGGCTCTGGCTCGGCGACCAGAGCCGGCGGCTGTGACGGGTTGTCTTTACTTACGTTGTCGTTACTTACGTTCGGTTGGATGCCGGTGACGGCATCCCGCGTTGCCTCGAGGGGCAGTGTCAAATCCGACATTTCCGATCGCCTCCACACGGTGTGGGCCTGTGATGATGTGTGGAACGTATGACTGGCGACGGTCGGGGAGCACGCGTAGCCGACTACTCGTGTTGCGGCTGAGAGCTACTCGGCTGCCGCCAGGCCCTAGCGAAGATCGCAGAGTCTGACAGGCTTTGTGTATGGCGGGCGCAACCGGAGGCTCCAAATGGAGTGACGCGCTGCTCGATCCCATGCGGGAGCTGGGCGATCCGCTGGCCGATGGGCCGGTCGCGGCCGTGCTCGAGCGGGGCGGCGCCGATGCGGTCAATGCGCTGATGCAGACGCTGGTCCGCGTCGACCAGCCGGTGCCGGAGGAGATGCCCGACGAGATCCGCGCCTACCTGGTCGAGACCTTGCCCCTGCCCGACTGGGCCGATATGGGCAAGATCGAGCGCGGGCAGCAGCTCTTCGAGACATGGGGCCTCGAGATCGCATGCTGCCTGTTCTGTGCATCGCTCCCGTCGGCGTACGCGGCAGCCAAAGGTGTGCAGGTGCTGTACTTGACCGCCCAGCTCGCTACCGACCCGCGCCGACGGGTGATGGAGACCGGCCAGTTCCTGATCGATGTGGGGAACGTCGGTGGGCTGGACGAAAACGGCAAGGGCCGACGCGCCATTCAGCGCGTCCGATTGATGCATGCCGCCGTCCGGCACCTGATCAAGGCCCGCAACGAGCTGACGCCCGGCATGTGGCATCCCGACTGGGGAACACCGATCAACCAGGAGGACCTCGCCGGGACACGCATGTCTTTCTCGTATGTCTTTTGCGAACCGATGCGTCGCCTTGGCGTGCGCGTTCCCGCCGAGGACGTCGAGGCTTACCTGCACCTGTGGAATGTCATCGGGCACCTGCTCGGTGTGCGCGACGAGTTGCTGGTGCACGACATCGCCGATGCCACCGCCCTGGTCGACGCCATTCGGCGCAGGCAGTTCGAGGCATCGCCGCAAGGGCAGGAACTCACTCGTGCGCTGCTGGAGCTGATGGACGAGCTGACACCCGTGCACCGTCTCGACGGCACAATCCCGCCGTTGATACGCCACCTGATCGGCGACGAGACCGCCGACCTGTTGCTGATTCCCAAGTCGGATCTCGCCGACCACCTCGGGCCGCTCGCGCGCCTCGCCAAGTGGTTCTTTGTGCACGTCTTGGGCCAGATCGAGCGCGATCTGCCGCGCTACCAACTGGCGTCACGCATGGCCGCTCCCTTCGGGCGAGACCTGCTGGACACCGGGCTCAAGTTGGAGCGCGGCGGTGATCGGGCGTCCTTTGACATGCCCGAGCACCTCGCCCGCAAGTGGGACCTTCTGGCCTGACAACTCGAGTACCGGTCCGCACAAGGGTGCAGTAGCCGTCTACTCGTGACGGCGCCACGACAGCCGAACCATGCTGGCAGACATGACGGCCACGATCACGGGCCCGGAAGTCACCGCCGGGCCGCCGGCGTCGACGGGATTGCCGTTGGCGCCCAAAAATCCGTTGCCGTACCGGCGGCGGCTGAAGGCGGCCAGACAGTTCGATACCGGTCTGGAGGTGCTGCGGGAATCGGGCGGATCGGTGACTCGAAACGTGCTGGGGCCGCGGTGGATCATGCCGCCGCTGGTGTTTGTCTCCTCCCCGCAGGGCGCCCACGACGTCCTGGCACGCACGGACGCATTCGCCGAGCGCGCGGCGACACCTATCTCATTAGAGCTTCGTCGGCTGGTTGGCGACAACCTGCTGGTGGTGCCGCATCACGAGTGGCTGCCGCGCCGCCGCGCGCTGCAGCCAATCTTCACCAAGCACCACGTTCCCCGGTTCGCCGGGCGCATGGCTGAGGTCGCCGAACAGCTTGCCGACCGCTGGGCCGTTACCGCCGAGGTGGACCTGGACACCGAATGCCGCGCAATGACGTTGCGAGCGCTGGGCCATTCAATACTCGGAATCGATCTGGCCGACCGAACGCAGGTGGTGGGAGCCGCGCTTCGGACCGCAGGCAAGTGGGCGACCGACCGGGCATTGCGTCCAGTAAACCCGCCACGCTGGTGGCCCACGCGTGGGCAGCGCGGAGCCCGCGCGGCCAGCGCTGCACTGCACGCATTGGCGGCAGAGATCCTGCGCGCGTGCCGAGCCGACCCGACACGTGACGCTCCGCTGGTACGTGCCCTGATGCAGACCACCGACCCGCAGACCGGCCAGCCCCTGTCTGATCGCGCGATCTGCGACGAGTTGGTGTTGTTTATCCTCGCCGGCCATGACACCACCTCCACCGCGTTGACCTATGCGCTGTGGGCGTTGGGCCACCGGCCCGAACTGCAGCAGCGAGTCGCGGCAGAAACGTGCGCGCTCGGTGACCGTCGGCTCACTCACGAGGACGTGCCGCGGCTGCGTTGCACCGTGCAGGTCCTGCACGAGGCCCTGCGGCTGTGCCCGCCGGCGCCGGCCGTAGGGCGGACCGTGACGGCCGACATCGAGGTCGACGGCTACCGCCTACCTGCGGGCACGGTCGCCGTCGTCGCGATCTACGCCATGCATCGCGATCCTGCCTTGTGGGAAGCTCCGCTGCGCTTCGACCCCGACCGGTTCAGCCCTGAGCGCTGCAAGGGCCGCAACCGTTGGCAGTACCTGCCGTTCGGTGGCGGCCCGCGCGCATGCATCGGCGATCATTTCGCGATGCTCGAGGCAACCCTCGCCTTGGCAACCATCCTTCGGCGGGTGAAAATTGATTCCCTGAGCGGCGATTTCCCCACCATTACCCCACTGACGATGATCGCCGCCGCTCCCGTCCGAGCCAACGTCGGAACGCGTTCGGACCGATTGAACCGGAGGATCCGCTGAGATGTCTGCCCCCGCTCCACCTAGACCGTCATTCCCACTGCATCGCATCGAAGAACCCGAAACCATCGACGATGTCATACGCACCATCGATGACATCATCGGTTGGGCGATCAAAGCGGAAAGTCCCGTCGGCTACTTCGCTGTGCTATATAGGCGGTGCACTCTCGCCATTCGAGAAGCCATCAACGAGAACGTGTTTGACGACGGGCACCGTATGGAAGAGCTCGACGTCGCCTTCGCCCGGCGCTACTTCAACGCGTTGAATGCGTACTTCCACCCGGCCGAGTACGAAGGCCTGACGCTTCCCTGGGCGGTCGCGTTCGTCGGCGACGAGGACGACCAAGCGATCATCCTGCAGCACATGCTGGCTGGACTGAATGCGCACATCACTTTCGATCTGGGCCTGGCGCTGTTGGCGATTGCGGCTGACTCGCTGGACACGCTGACGAATGATTACAACCGCGTCAACGTCATTCTGTGCGCGCAGATCCCCGGCATTGTCAAGGTCGTCGAACAACTTTCACCCGACCTGCGCTTGAGCGGCTGGCTAGTACCGGACGAGGAGGGCATTCTCAAGGACGCGCTGACGAAATTGCGCCGAGGCGCATGGCTTTTCGCTATCTACACGGCGTTGCACCCGCAGAATGCCTGGCCAAAGAGATTGCATCAGGAAGCCTGGACGGCGGCGCTGAGTTCCTGGTACCTGCAACCGTCGGAAGGGTGGACGGGGCTGCCCAGGCTTATTCGCGCCATCGCCCAGCATGAGAGCCATGACGTTGCCGGCAACATTCGGGCACTCGACGCGATCACAAGGACCCCGGAGAAGCTGGATATGACTCACCTCCGAGCTGGCGAAGTCAGGTCACGCGAGAATGAGTTGTGACCGTGCGAATTCCGGCCAACGGGCATCGCCGCGGAAGCGGCGGCAAACGTCGGCCAGCTCGGAGCGATCACCGTCACCGAGAAGGTCGAAGGAATCTAGCAGACAACGCAATTCGAACAGAGTCGCGCCTTGGTGACGTGCCAACTCAAGCGCGGCTGCCAGGGCGTGGCGACGTTCCTGCGGGTCGGTGAACGTGTGAGCGCGTAAGCGCATCAGCTCGGCGTCCTGGAAACGCATCCCCGTCTCTTCAGCGTGCCGCAGCGCCATCTCCAATCGTTCGCGCGCCTTCTCGGGCCGGCCGGCGGCAACAAGCAGGCGGCCGACGATCGCATCGTGAAACGTCAGATAACTATTGAGGTTTAGCAGCCGCGACCCGTCCACGATCTGCGCTATCCGCTCGGCCCGGGCAGCCAGCGTGGCTGCGTCGGCACCGGCGCTCAGCGCGGCCAGCCCCTTGGCAGTGGCGTTTTGGGCGGCACCGACCAATCGCCACAGGTCGAGCCCCGACTGCTCGCTTTGCCTGCGAAGCTCGGCGACCAGAGTGGCGGCCTGCGAAATTTGGCCGCTTTCCAACCGGACCCAGATTTCCATGAAGTAGGTATGTGCCCTGTTGTGAGCGTTCTGCGGAAATTCCAAAGTGTCGCAGCGCCGTACTGATTCGGCCAACTGCGCGTCGGCGCTGTCGAGGTCGCCACAGACCATATGCGTAAGTGCGAGGAAGATGTGTGCCGACGATATCGGGTCGACAACCACCCACCAGGCGGATTCCAGCACCCGAGGATCGGCGGCCGAGCGGTCGGCGAGCGCCCGCAGCAGATGTTCGCGGGCGACCGTGAAGTCGCCTTCCAGCCAGGTTACGGTGCCCAACGATGACGCTATGGCCGGATCACTCCAGGGCCGATCTTTGGTTATCCGGGCGGATAGCGAGTCGAGGAGTTCATGAGCCTGGCGCAGTTGGGCGCGCGGCAGGTAGTAGCCGATCAACGCGGTGAGCGTGGTGAATAACTCGTCTTGGTAGTTGCCGGTACTCGCCAAGGCCAGGCACCGTTCGAAGTCGGCAGGTCCTACGCTGCCTTGCGCGGCGGCGGCCAAAACGCCGCGTTCCAGCCGGATCGCGATTTCGTTGCGGTCGCGGGCGGCGCCCTCGGCACAGCCGGTGAGCTGATTGAGTGCGTTCGTCAGGCACGCCAGCGCTTCTTGGATGGCGCCGCGGCGTCGGGCGTTAACTGAGGCTTTCTGATAGGCGTCGACGGCGTCATCGCACTGCAGGGCTTGCTCGTAATGCCCTGCGACCATGCGCCAATCCGGCTCGACGGCGCTTGCTGCGTCGACCAGCGCGCAGGCAGCGCGCGCATGGAGATCGCGGCGCAGCGATGGTGGAGCCAGCTCGACCGCCACCTCCCGGAGCAGCTCATGACGAAATCGCCAGCCGTCGCTGCCGCGCCTTTCCAGCACCCGCGCCCGGACGAGTTCGGTGACGACGTCATCGACGTCTTCGGCGTCGCGCCCGACCACCCAGCGAAGCAAGGCGAGATCACCGGCGCGCCCGATGACGGCGGCGGCCTCGACCACCGGGACGACGTCGGCGTGGGGGTGATACAGCCCGGCGAACAGCAGCTCATACAGCGCCTCGGGTACCCCAGACTCGGCTCCGGCGGCGTCGAGTTCTCCGACGACGTGTTCGATATAGAACGGAACCCCGTCGCATCGGCCGCGTATCGCGGCCCGCTGCGCGTCGTCGGTTATCGACGGGTGCAGCGCACTGATCAGCGCATCGGACTGCTCGTCGGTCAGCGGCGCAACATCGAAAAGCGTTACCGGCCAATCGGTTCGTAGCCAATCACCGTCACGTCCGGTCACGACCACCATCAGCCGTCCGTCCGCGGTTGCGAGCAATGAGTTGAGCAGCTCCAGGCTGGACGGGTCGAACCAGTGCACATCCTCGGCGACCACCAATCCGGCTTGATCTCCGATGCAGGCCAGGACATATTGTTGAACCGTCGCGCCGATCAACTGGTAAAGGGCGCGGCCTTCCACGGCAGCCGGCTGGTAGCCGTGCTCAGGACCGACGCCGAGTACCGGCGCGAGCAGAGGTATCGTGCTCACGGGATCCATTCCGCAGGAACGCAGTTCGGCTTCCAGTAAGCGCAGACGCTCCGCGCCGTCGGTGAGCCGGGTGATGCCGCATCGGCGTTCCACGAGCCTGCGCGCCGGATGCAGGCCGGTGTCGGTGTGCAGCGGCGAACCGAACAGCTCGATCGCGGGCGCGCCTGAACTCCGGACTAGTTCGGCCGCCTCGGTCGCCAACCGGGTCTTGCCGATTCCCGGCTCGCCGCGGAATATCACGCCTGGGCTGCTCAGCACACCATCGCAGGCCCGACGCCAGCTCTGCTGCAGCCAGCTGCGCTCACGGTCGCGCCCGATCAGGGGTGGCGACCACAGCGGCGGTGCTTCCGGTCGCTCGCCGAGCACCCGGTGATGGCTGACCAATCCTTCGACACCCTTCACCGGCCCCGGCGGACGTACGTCGAGTTCGAACAAGTCACGGACCAACGGCGCGACCGAATCTGACACCGCCACCGTGCCCGGCTCGGCCAAACCAGAAAGACGGGCGGTGAGGTTAGCGGCAAACCCGTACACGTCGTCCTGGTCGGTGTCGAGGTAGACCAGGCCACGATGGATGCCGACCCGCACGTTGATGGTCACGCCGAACTTGCGTTGGGCCAGCTCGCTGAGCTGTGCCACGGCACGGGTGATGTCCAGTCCCGCCGCGACGGCACGCCGCACATCGTCCTCATGCGCCTTGGGGTGGCCGAACACCGCCAACAATCCGTCGCCCTTGATCGAGCTGATATGGCCCTCATATCGATCGACGACGCGGCGCACCTCATTCTGGTAGCGGCCGACCAAGGTGCGATACCTCTCCGGTTCCAAACGGGTGGACAACGCCGTCGAGTCGACAAGATCGGCGAACATGATTGTCAGTCGGCGGATTTCACCGTATTGAGCGGGGGCAGTGAGCAGGTCCTCAGCCTCTGGGTTGCCGTGGTCGACCGAAAGAACCTGCCCGGCCAAGGTAGTCGCGGTCGCATGGTCGCCTTCGTTGATGGCCCGCACCGCGCGGTCCAGCAATTCATCGATCGACCTACCGCTCGCGCCAGGGCTCACCTGCTCCTCCTGCCCTAGATTGGCTAAGGGTACCTGTCGGCCGCGCCATTTTCACCGCATGCCTAATAGCCTCAGTTGCTCCGGCAAGACGCAGGTCAGGTGACGCGAATCGAAAACTGGGCGACTGCCGATTCGCCCGGGCGCGCCGACGGATAGCCGCCACGGCGGAGTGCATCGGTGGGCGCCGTCATCGGCTCGAAGCAAATGACTTCTTCACCCGGCGGCGCGAAGATCTGCGCAGCCGGATAGCCCTGTTCGAAGTGAACCTCAATCCGGCGGCCGCCACCGGACACCGCGAACACCGCGCCATCGGCAACCTCGTCGTAGCCGTCGTCAAAAGCCTTGTCGCCCAATGCTTCAGTCAGGGCCGGTTGCGGTGTCGTCGCACCGGTGGGCAGTCCCCGCTCGTCGAGGCGCAGCCACCGCAACGGCGGCGTCTCGATGATCCACTGGTCGCGCGACACCCCGGGCAGCTGCAGATAGGGGTGAAATCCGAAACACAGCGGAACTGCCTTTTGCCCGGTGGGGGTCACCGCGGTGCGCACGGTCAGGCTCTGCCCGGCGAGCCGCACCGTCACCGCGAGCAGATGCGGAAATGGAAAGCTGGCCAGTAACTCTGGATCGGCGCCGAAGTCCAGCTCGACGGTGAGCTCGTCCGCCGATTCAGTCGTTATCCGCCAGCCTGGATAGGCGGCCAGCACCCCGTGGATCGGCAGTCCGTTGGGATCGGCTCGCACTCGGTGCTGGCCAGGCGTCAGCGTGACTGTCGTGCCCTCTGCCGTATAAGTGTTGGCGCCCAGCCGATTTGCCCACGGGTACAGGATCGGGATACCCATCGTTTTGCCGTTGGTCACGTAGGCGTCCAGGCCGCGGCGTTGGCCGAGTAGTTCGACGCCCGAGTCGGTCAATGAAACGCCGATCATGCCGGCGTCCGGGACGAACTGGGCCTCGAGATTCGACGACGAGTCGCGCAGAGTGACAGGGTGCACCCGATAAGACTAGCCAAGGTTAGCTGTAAAGCGGATCGTGCTGAATCCGATCCGGCGGCGCCCCTTTGGCGATCAGCGCGGCCTTGGTAGCGCGCACCATCTCCGGTCCGCCGCAGATCAGAATCTGCCGGTCCCCCCAGTTGCCGAATTTGGTGACGACGTCCATCAGCTTGCCGGTCTGGCGCAGATGCAGCCCTCGCGGCGGCGTCACATCGGGATAGTCGGCGGCCCAGGCCGGGTTGTCGTTGTGCTCGGAGACCGGTGACACTGACAGCCAGGGATTGTGCGCGGCAATCTGCCACAAGGTGGGCAGATCGTAGAGCTCGCAGGGGTAGCGGCCGCCGAAGAACATGTGCACACGCGGGTTCACACCCCACCGGGTCAGGTCCATGACGATCGAGCGCAGCGGCGCGAGCCCGGTGCTGCCCGCCACCATCAGCACGTCGCCACCATCGCGGTCGACCTGCAAGCCGCCGTGTGGGGTGGACAGCCGCCAACGGTCGCCGGGCTGGGTCTCGTGGACGATGGCGTTGCTGACCATGCCGCCAGAGACCGCCCGGACATGGAACTCGATGGCGCCGCTGTCATCCGGCGGGATCGCGGGCGTGAGATATCTCCACCGCCGCGGGCACTGCGGCACCGCCACGTTGACGTACTGGCCGGCGTGATAAGGCATCGGGCGGTCCAGCTGCAGCCGAATCACGGCCAGGTCGCGGGATATCCGCCGGTGCTCGATCACCGTGCCGTCCCACCAGGCCGGCCCCTCCTCGGCCTCCGCCGCGCCACGCATCACCCCGGTGATCAGGTTCAGCGACTGCCGGGCAGCCGCGTCGACAGCGTCGGTCCACGCCTCGGCCAGCTCGTCTCGCAGGGTCGCGTGCAGCACCTGCCCTAACGTCTCGTAGTGCTCAGGCAGCACACCGTATTTGCGATGGTCGCGTCCCAGCTGCGCCAAAAACGCCACCGGCTCCTCAGCACGCTGGGCGACGAGCTCGCCGTACACCCAGTTCAACGCATGGGCAAAAGCGGCCCGCTGGATGCCCATGTCCGGCGGGAAGAGGTCGCGTGGCGAACCGTCGAGCGAAAACCAGCGCGTGTAAAACCGGCCGATGAGCCCGTCTTCGTCGTCCGGGTCGATGGCAGCATGCAATAACGCCAGTGCATCCCGGTCGTTGAGGCTCACGTCCGACGATTTTATGCGTGCTGGAGCAGCGGATGAATTCCGTTGTAGAGCACCATCAAACCGATGAGCACCAGGACCGCGGCGAGCAGCACGGCGTTGTTTTGCTCCATCCACTCCTTGAGCCGCGCCATCGCGCTATCTAGCCGGTCACCGGCGCCCGCGTAGGCAAGGACCGGGATCGCGACCGTGGAACCGGCGACGGCGACGAAGACGGCGCCGAGTATCCAGTTGGCCGCCATGTCGTGCCCGCCGCTACCGATTGCCAAACCGGCTAACGCGCAAGAGATCAGCACCTCAGGCCTGATCACCACCAATACCAGCGCGGTAATGCCGGCGCGGGTGGGCGTGAGCGTCGAGAAAGACCGCATCCACCGTGGCGATTCGGTGTGGCTGTGGCGGGTCAGCCAGTGGTAAAGGCCGTACGCGATGAGCGCCAATCCGAGGACGATCCGCAGCCAGGACGCCCAAGTGGGCGGTGACTTGCGCAGATCCCCGAGCGCGTCGGAGGACGCGACGAAGATCGCGGTCAGTGCGGCCAGGCCCAGCAGCCAGCCGCCGAGGAACGCAAGGCCGGTCGGCCTTGGCCGCGGCGTTTGCAACGCCAGCACCGCCGGAATGATCGACAACGGTGAAACCCCGATGACCAACGCCAGCGGAATCAGCGTGGTCAGAACAGAACCCCAACTTTCTGTCACGGGCTGCATCTTCGCATTGCTGGATGACGAACGCGGCGTGAGATCCGACCGTTCAGCTAACGTTTCCGGCGCAGGCTCAATTCCGCCGCGCCTCAGCGGGCTCGTTTCTCGCCCGCATCGTTGCGGCGCAGTGTCCA
>Ga0210397_10001388_pt1 | contig 15508 bp, 18 predicted proteins | sample IncBWH2OmetaG_FD_160126 | JGI IMG/M metagenome (GOLD analysis project Ga0210397, IMG submission 160126) | Forest soil microbial communities from Barre Woods Harvard Forest LTER site, Petersham, Massachusetts, United States - Inc-BW-H-2-O ...
AGGTTCCCGGCGGCGACGCCAAGGCAGCGGGATTGGTGCTGGTCGCGATCGTGCTGGCGCTCACTGCGGTCATTGCTTCGGAATTTTTCGCCCGCCGCGCCGGCATGCGCTTTCAAGGGGAATGAGCGTGCTGGCCGTCGACGTGGAAAGGGAACTCGGCACGTTCAAGCTCACCGCGCGCTTCGAGGCGGCGGGCGGCGTCACCGGGATGTTCGGACCGTCGGGTTCGGGCAAGACCACAATCGCAAACATGATCGCCGGCCTTTTGACGCCCGATCGCGGCTCGATCGCGCTCGACGACCGGGTGCTGTTCGACGCCGCCGACCGCATCAACGTCCCTCCGCACCGACGCGGGATCGGCTACGTGTTCCAGGAAGGCCGGCTGTTTCCTCATCTCAGCGTCCGCCAGAACCTCGACTATGGACGGCGGATGAGCGGGCGCGCGGCCAACCCGAAGGAATTCGAGCGCATCGTGACGCTCCTGGAAATCGGCCACCTGGTCGACCGGCGGCCGCGCCTGTTGTCGGGCGGCGAGCGTCAGCGGGTCGCGATCGGCCGCGCCTTGCTGATGCACCCGCACCTCCTCCTGCTCGACGAGCCGCTCGCTTCGCTGGGCAGCAGCCACAAACGTGAGATCCTTCCTTATCTGACGCGGCTGCGCGACGACGCCCACGTACCGATGATCTATGTCAGTCACAACGCGGCAGAGCTGCGCCGGATCGCTACGAGCGTCGTGCGGCTCGACGCCGGCCAGGTCGTGGCTGCGGGCGGCCTCGATCTGCTCAATGACGCCGAAGCCGACGCCCTCGGCTGATAACGCGCGTTCAACCGGCCTTCGTCTGTGCAACCGCGGCGCCACGGGCTATCATGCGGCCTCGCCGTGGTGGCGCGAGGCGCCGTACGCATCGAAGGGACGCGATGACGAATTGGCTCGGTCTGCGGGACAGTACCCGATACATTGCGCGGCTGGCGGCGGTGCTGCTCATTCTCGGCGGCGGCCCGGCGATCGTTTCCGCCACGGCGGCCGAAGAGAATACCGTCCGCCTGACCGTCGATTATGGCGACGGGGTCGCCAAGACGATCAGCGACCTGGCGTGGTCGAAGGGCAACACCGTGCTTGACGCCATGAAAGCGGCAACGTCGCGTTCGCACGGGATCTCGTTCAGCTATACCGGCTCCGGCGCGTCGGCCGCCCTCACCAAGATCGAGGACGTGCAGAACCAGGGCGGCGGCGCCGGCAAGAAGAACTGGCAGTATTGGGTCAACGGCGCCTACGGCGATCGAAGCTTTGCCGCTTTCGAACTGCAAGCGCAGGACCAGGTCCTCTGGCGGTTTGCCACAGAACAGGAGAAATGAGGCCGATGCTCTCCACTTTGCCGAATACCTTCCGCGCCTGGCGCGCGTTGCGGACAGACTTGGCCGTCGTCGCCGGACTCGTCGGGCTCGACATCGCCGCGCGGCTCCTTCCGCATGCGCCCGATTTCACGCCGGTCGCGGCAAGCGCGCTGTTCGCGGCGAGCGTGCTGCGCGTGCGCGCCCTGTCCGTTGTCGTGCCGCTCGCCGGCATGATCCTCGCCGATGCCTGGCTCGGCTTCTACGATCTGCGCATCATGGCAGCCGTCTATGGGACCCTCGCCCTGCCGGCCTGCGCCGCCTGGCTGTCGAGCCGCTGGCGCCGGCCGGTCATGATCGCCCCGGTCCTGGTGTCGTCCTCGCTGAGCTTCTTCCTGGTGACGAACTTCGCCGTATGGGCCTTCAGCCCGATGTACGCGGCCAATGCCGGCGGGCTCCTCAAGTGCTACATCGCCGCGCTGCCGTTCCTGCAGAACATGCTGTCCGGGAATCTGTTCTGGGGCATCGTCCTGTTCGGCGGCTACTGGCTGGCGCGGAACGTGCGCGCAGCGAAACGCGATGACCGTCACACCATTGCCGCACGTGCCTGATCCCCGCTGCTCGCGCGCCTGAATGGATCGCGCGCCCTCTCCGCGCTCCGCGGCACTGGGTCTGTTGTGCGGCACCGGCGCCGCCTTTTTCTGGGCGCTCGGTTTCGTCGCCGCGCGCCAGGGGATTGAGGCCGGCCTCTCGCCGTTCGTCATCGCGCTCGACCGCTTCGTTTGGCCAGGCCTGGCGCTACTGCCGGTCGTCGCCGCCGACGGCTTCCGTGATCTCGGCGGGCTGGGGTGGCGGCGCGCGAGCGCGCTCGCGCTGTTCGGCGGACTACCGCTCGCGCTCCTGGCCTATATCGGCTACGTGTTTGTTCCGCTCGGCCACGGCGGGATCATCCAGCCATCCTGCGCGGCACTGGGCGGCCTCATCCTCGCCCGCCTGGTGCTGAAGGAACCGCTGCCGCCGCGGCGGATCGCCGGCGCGCTCTTGATCGTTGTCGGCCTTGCCGTGATCGGCAGCGAGGCGCTGCGCACCATGGGCGCGCAGGGCGTCCTCGGCGATCTACTGTTCGTACTGGCGGGATGCTTCTTTGCCACGTTCGGAATCCTGGTGCGGCGGTGGCAGATCGCGCCGCTGCGCGCGGCGGCGATCACGAGCGTGCTGTCGCTCGCCGGACTGCCGATCCTGCTGTTCAGCTGGGACAATTTGCTGGCCTCGAGCTTTCTCGAAAACCTGATGCAGGCCGTCGTGCAGGGCGCGCTTACTGGCGCCGGCGCGACCTACCTGTTCGCCCGCACAGTCGTGCTCCTCGGTGCCGGACGCGCGGTGCTGTTTCCCTCGCTCGTTCCGCCGTTCACGCTGTTGGTCGGGTTTCTTGCGCTCGGCGAGGTGCCGAGCGTTTCACAGCTCATCGGGCTCGTCGTGGTCGTCGTCGGCTTCCAGCTGACGCAGAAGGGGTGATGGCACTCGCATTTCGCTCGTCCCCGCGAAAGCGGGGACCCAGGCTTTGTCGAGCTGTTTGGATTCCCGCTCGCGCGGGAATGAGCGGAAGCACTACGCCGCCTTGCGGCTCGCCAAGAAATCGCCGATCCGGTCGAGCGCGCGCAGGATGTTTTCCGTCGAATTGGCGTAGGACACGCGCACATAACCTTCGCCGAGCACGCCGAAATCCGGTCCGCCGATGAGGGCGACGCCGGCGTCTTCGAGCAGCGCGCTGGCAAGCGGCTTTGCCTTCCAGCCGGTGCGCTTGATGTTGGGAAACGCGTAGAACGCACCCTTGGGCGTGGCGCAGGACATGCCCGCCAGCCCGTTGAGGCCTTTGACCACGACCTTCCGCCGCTTGTCGAACTCGGCGACCATGGCCGCCACCGCATCCTGCGGACCGGTGAGCGCGGCAAGCCCGGCATATTGGGTCGGAGCATTGACACAGGAATGCAGATTGACCGCGAGCTTGCGCGCGTAGTCGTAGAGCTTGCCCGGCCATACCGCATAGCCGAGCCGCCAGCCGGTCATGGCGTAGGTCTTCGACCACCCGTTGAGCAGGATAAGCCGATCGCGGATCGACGGATATTGCAGCAGGCAGACGTGGGTCTCGCCGTCGTAGAGCATGTGGTCGTAGATCTCGTCCGACATGATGGCGACGTCGGGATGGCGTTCGAGCCCAGCGACGAGTTTGTCGACCTCGGACTTCGGCGTCACGCCGCCGGTCGGGTTGGCCGGCGAATTGACAATCAGCAGCCGCGTCTGCTGCGTGATCAGGCTCAGCGTTTCCTCGGCGGAGAAGGCGAAATTGTTCTCCTCGCGGATCGGCACCGGCACCGGCCGCGCGCCGGTGAACTCGATCATCGAGCGGTAGATGGGAAAGCCCGGGTCGGGATAGAGAATGTCCGCGCCCGGCTCCCCGAACATCAGGATCGACATGAACATCGTCGGCTTGCCGCCAGGGAAGATCATCACCGCGTCGGGCTGGACGCCGACCTTGAAGCGCTTGTAGAGATCGGCGGCGACCGCCTCGCGCAGCGGCAGGATGCCGACCGCCGGCGTGTACCCGTGATGGCCGTCACGCAGCGCCTTGGCCGCCGCCTCGACAATGAAATCCGGCGTGCGGAAGTCGGGCTGGCCGATGCCGAGATTGATGATGTCGCGGCCCTGCGCGGCAAGCTGCATCGCACGTGCGAGCACGGCGAACGCGTTTTCCTCGCCGATGCGATCGAAAGCCGCGACGGTTTGCAGCATGCTTCTGCCCCTCACCCTGCCCCGCCGCGCGGCACTTCAGCCCAATTGTTCAGCAAAGGCAATCGACATATGTTCGCCCGGTGGGTGAGGATGTCCGGGAGACAGTAATGGCCAAGGGTAACGGTTCGCAGGGCGCGCAGCAGCAGCGCTTGCGCTCGCAATTGTGGTTCGACAATCCCGACAATCCGGGCATGACGGCGCTCTATCTCGAGCGCTATCTCAATTACGGCCTCACCCGCGCCGAGCTCACGTCAGGCAAGCCGATCATCGGCATTGCGCAGACCGGCTCCGACTTGAGCCCGTGCAACCGCCATCATCTCGAGCTCGCCAAGCGCGTCCGCGCGGGCATTCACGACGCCGGCGGCCTTGCCTTCGAATTTCCGGTCCATCCCATCCAGGAGACCGGCAAGCGGCCGACCGCGTCGCTCGACCGCAACCTCGCCTATCTCGGCCTCGTCGAGGTGCTCTACGGCTATCCGCTCGACGGCGTGGTGCTGACCACGGGCTGCGACAAGACCGTCCCCGCCTGCCTCATGGCCGCGGCAACGGTCAACACGCCGGCGATCGTGCTCTCCGGCGGGCCGATGCTCGACAGCTACCGCGACGGCGAGCGTGCCGGTTCGGGCGTGGTCGTCTGGCAGGCGCGCCAGGACCTCGCCGCCGACAAGATCGACTACAAGCGGTTCATCGACATCGTCGCCGCCTCCGCGCCCTCGATCGGTCACTGCAACACGATGGGCACCGCCTCGACCATGAACGCCATGGCCGAGGCGCTCGGCATGTCGCTCCCCGGCTGCGGCGCGATCCCGGCGCCCTATCGCGAGCGCGGGCAGATCGCCTACGAAACCGGCCGGCGCGCGGTCGAGATCGTGCGCGAAGACCTCAAGCCCTCCGACATTCTCACCCGGGCTGCATTCGAGAACGCGATCGTCGCCTGCTCGGCCATCGGCGGCTCGACCAACGCGCCCATTCACCTCGTCGCCATCGCGCGCCATGTCGGCGTCAAGCTCACGGTCGAGGACTGGGAGACGGTCGGCTACGATGTGCCGCTGCTCCTCAACATGCAGCCGGCGGGCGAATATCTCGGCGAAGAATATTATCGCGCCGGCGGGCTGCCGGCGGTGATGAGCGAACTGCTCGCGGCCAGCCGGCTCAACGGCAACTCGCTCACCATCAACGGCAAGACCGTTGCCGAGAACGTCGCCAAGGCCAAGGTCACCAACGCAGAGGTCATCCGCCCGTACAACAAGCCGCTGCGGGCGAAGGCGGGTTTCAAGGTGCTCCGCGGCAATCTGTTCGATTCCGCGATCATGAAGACGAGCGGCATCTCCGAGGAGTTTCAGCAGCGCTATCTCAACGACCCGAAGGATCCGAATGCCTTCGAAGGCCGCGCCGTGGTGTTCGACGGGCCCGAGGACTATCACCATCGCATCGATGATCCGAAGCTCGCGATCGACGAACGCACGATCCTGTTCATGCGCGGCGCCGGGCCAATCGGCCACCCGGGCGCAGCCGAGGTGGTGAACATGCAGCCGCCGGCCGCGCTGATCAAACGCGGCATCACTTCGCTGCCATGCATCGGCGACGGCCGCCAATCGGGAACGTCGGCCTCGCCTTCGATCCTCAACGCCTCGCCCGAGGCGGCGGCCGGCGGCGGACTCGCGCTGCTCAAGACCGGCGACCGCGTCCGTATCGATCTCAACAAGGGCACCGCCGACATTCTGATACCGCCGGCGGAGCTGGAGTCGCGGCGCGCGACGTTGAAGAAGAACGGCGGCTATCCTTATCCGCCGAGCCAGACGCCGTGGCAGGAGATCCAGCGTGCCATGGTCGATCAGCTCGGCGAAGGCATGGTGCTTGAGCCGGCGGTGAAATACCAGCACGTGGCGCAGAAGTACGTGCCGCGCGACAATCACTGACCAGCGGGCCTCCGATGGACAATCTTCGGCCTTCCGTCGCCGACAAGCGCCAGACGTTTCGCAAGCTCCATGAGGCCGGCTGCTTCGTCATCCCCAACCCGTGGAATGTCGGCAGCGCGCGCTATCTCCAGGGCCTCGGCTTCAAGGCTTTGGCGACGACGAGTTCCGGCCACGCCCACGCGCAAGGCCACCCCGACGGCGCACAGAACCGTAACGATGTGCTGGCGCATTTCCGCGAGCTTGTCGAGGCGACCGACATTCCCGTGAATGGCGATTTCGAGAACGGCTTTGCCGATGATCCGAGCGGCGTCGCCGAGAACGTCACCCGCTGCATCGCAACCGGGGTGGCCGGCCTGTCGATCGAGGATTCGCCGAAGAGCACGACGCCGCTTTACGACCTCGACCTCGCGGTCGCCCGCGTGAAGGCCGCGCGTGCCGCCATCGACAGCGCCGGCGGCGACGTGGTGTTCACCGCGCGCGCGGAAAACTTCATTCGCGGGGTGCCCGACCTCGACGACGCTATCCGCCGGCTCAAGGCCTACAAGGCGGCCGGCGCCGATTGCCTGTACGCGCCGGGCATCGCCACGCGCGAGCAGATCGAGGCGGTGGTCAAGGCGGTGGCGCCGACGCCGGTGAATTTCCTCAACGGCGGCGCGCTCGGCTTCACGGTGAACGATATCGCCGCGATGGGCGTGCGCCGGATCAGTGTCGGCGGCTCGCTGGCGCGCGTGGCGATGGACGCCTTCGTCCGCACCGCGACCGCGATCGCGAAGGAAGGCCGGTTCGACGGCTTCGCCGGGCTGATTTCCAATGCGGAGCTGAACAGGTTCTTCCGCGAAGACCGCAAGAAGCTTTCGTCTTGACCGCCTTCGAAGCCCATCCGCGAACCGGCCAGCCGGTCGGTCTGCCGGTCGCGAAGACGACACCGGCGCCGCGTCCCGGCCCGGTGACGCTCAAGGGCCGCTACGGACGATTGGAGAAGCTCGCGCTTGCGCACGCTACGGACCTGTGGTCGGCGTTCGCCGGGCACGATCACGTGTGGACCTATATTGCGCGCGACGGGCCGTTCGCCGACGCGGCTGCGTTCTCCTCTTTTCTGGGCGAGCGCGCAGCGTCGCAAGACCCTTATGCCTATGCGATCATCGACACCGCCGATCGCGCCGTGGGCTACGTGACATTGCTGCGGATCGTGCCGGACATGCGGGTCATCGAGGTGGGCCATGTGCTCTACTCGCCGGCGCTGCAGCGCACGCCGCTCGGCACAGAAACCCAATACCTGTTGGCGCGTTACGTCTTCGAGACTCTAGGCTACCGGCGCTACGAGTGGAAATGCGACGCTCTCAACGCAGCTTCACGGCGCGCCGCCCTGCGCTACGGGTTCGTCTATGAAGGGACGTTCCGCCAGTACATGATCGCCAAGGGCCGCAACCGCGACAACGCCTGGTACTCTATGCTCGACGGCGAATGGCCGAAGCGCAAGCGCAACTTCGAGCGCTGGCTCGCGCCGGAGAATTTCGATAGTGAAGGCCTGCAGCGCACAAGTCTCGCGGCGTTGAACGGGCAAAAGGCGTAAGGCGCGCATGAGCGGCAGGCTGCAGGGAAAGGTCGCGCTCGTCACCGCCGCCGGGCAGGGCATCGGCCGCGCCATCGCGGAGAAATTCGCCGGCGAAGGCGCCAAGGTAATCGCGACCGATCTCGACCCGAACAAGCTTGAGGGATTGCGCGCCAAGCTGCGCAAGCTCGACGCGCGCTCGCAGCACGACATCGACGCGCTCGGCCGAGACGTCGGCCGCGAATTCGGGCCGCTCGATATTCTTGTCAACTGCGCCGGCTATGTGCATCACGGCACGGTGCTCGATTGCAGCGACAAGGACTGGGAATTTTCGTTCGATCTCAACGTGAAATCGATGCACCGTACAATCAAGACTTTCTTGCCGGCCATGCTGGAAAAGAAGGCCGGGTCGATCGTCAACATCGCCTCCACGGCCTCGTCGATTCGCGGCATTCCCAACCGCTACGTCTACGGCACCACGAAGGCCGCAGTCATCGGCCTCACCAAGGCTGTCGCCGCCGATTTCATCAAACAGGGCATCCGCTGCAATGCCATCTGCCCCGGAACGATCGAATCGCCCTCGCTTGAGGAGCGCATCACCGAGCAGTCGCGCCAGACCGAGCGCTCGCCCGATCTCGTGCGCCAGGACTTCGTCGCGCGCCAGCCGATGGGCCGGCTGGGGCGGCCCGAGGAGGTCGCGTGGCTCGCACTCTTCCTCAGCAGTGACGAGGCGAGCTACATTACCGGGCAGGCCTATCTTGTCGATGGCGGCATGGCGATGTAACAAAGGTCGCCGGGCTCCGGCATCAACCCTAGATCCCGAGCATAAAGCGCCTCCGTCGCCTGCCGCCGGCGCTGATGTGCTGTGATGCGATACAGTTCAACCCTCATCCCCGGCACGCTCGCCCGCCGCTACAAGCGATTCCTCGCCGACGTGGTGCTCGAAAGCGGCGAGATGACCACGGTCCATGTCGCCAATCCGGGCGCCATGACCGGCCTCGACCGGCCGTTCTCGCGGGTGTGGCTGTCCGGTTCTGACAATCCGTTGCGGAAGCTCCCGCTAACGTGGGAACTCGTCGAGACTGACCTCGGCAGCGGCATCGAGTTCGTCGGGGTCAACACCCAGCAGCCCAATACGCTTGTCGCCGAGGCCCTCAAAGAGGGGCTCATTCCGGAGCTGCGCCATTACACGTCGGTGCGCCCGGAAGTGAAATACGGCGCCAGATCGCGCGTCGATTTTCTGCTCGAAAGCCCATCGCGGCGGCCCTGCTGCCTCGAGGTCAAGAACGTGCACCTCATGCGCAAGCCGCGTGTGGCCGAATTTCCCGATTGCGTGACCGACCGCGGCGCCAAGCACATGGAGGAACTCGCCGCGGCGATCGGAAGCGGCGCGCGCGCCGTCGTGCTGTTCGTCATCCAGATCGCGTCCGCGGATCGCTTCGCCGTCGCCCGCGACATCGACCCGGCCTTTGCCGCGGCCTTCCACGTGGCGCGCGGGCAAGGGGTGCAGATGCTGGCGTGGCGCTGCAATGTGAACCTCAACGGCATCGAGATCGCCGCGCCCGTTCCGATCATCGACGAGTAAATTGCGCCTCCAGGCGGGCGCTCCTGCAGCGGTCGCAGATTGCTTGCGTTGGACGCGCGCATGCTTACATTGCGGGTCGAGCGGCGGCTCGCGGCCGCTTTCGTTGCGGCTGAACCTCCAGAGCGTCATGACCTATGTCGACGCGGCCCTCGCGCCGCTGCGCAAGACCGGACAGATCAAGATTCACGGCCCCGCCGCGTTCGACGGCATGCGCAAGGCGGGAGCGCTGGCGGCCGAATGTCTCGACATGCTCGCCGGCGAGATCAGGCCCGGCATCACCACCGAGCGGGTCGATCGGCTGGTCTACGAGTTCGGCCACGACCACGGCGCCCTGCCGGCAACGCTCATGTACCGCGGCTACCGCAAGGCGACTTGCACGTCGATCAATCACGTGGTCTGCCACGGCATCCCGGTCGAGAAGCCCCTGCGCGAGGGCGACATTGTCAATGTCGACGTGACGCTGATCCTCGACGGCTGGCACGGCGATTCGAGCCGCATGTACTCGATCGGCGAGATTCCGCGCCGCGCCGAGCGCCTGCTGGAAGTGACCTACGAAGCGATGATGCGCGGGATCGCCGTGATCAGGCCCGGCGCCACCACCGGCGATATCGGGCATGCCATCCAGACCTACGTCGAGGCCCAGCATATGAGCGTGGTGCGCGATTTCTGCGGCCACGGCCTCGGCCAGCTGTTCCACGACGAGCCGAACATCGTGCACGTCGGCCGGCCGGGCGAAGGTATCGTGCTCAAGCCCGGCATGTTCTTCACGGTCGAGCCGATGATCAATCTCGGCCGCCCGCACGTCAAAGTGCTCTCCGACGGCTGGACCGCGGTGACCCGCGATCGCTCGCTGTCGGCGCAATTCGAGCATTCGGTCGGGGTTACCGACACCGGCGTCGAGGTCTTCACCCTCTCGCCCAAGGGATACACCCGGCCGCCCTACCCCACGTGAGCCCGGCGCGCGCCGGCGCCTCGCGCGAGACGATTGCAAAATGCGCTGATCCGGTCATGCTTGGCAGCGTTGCCGCGCCGACGCGGCGGCACGATCGCGACATCGCGTTCGATCCCATGGACACAAAAAACCCATGGACGCAAAGAAGCGCGAGAGTGAACGGGAGCCCGCCGCAGCGCTGCCGCACTATCACGGCCACCGCGAGCGCCTGCGCGAGCGCTTCAGGACCGTCGGTCCCGATGCGCTCTCGGACTACGAGCTGCTGGAAGCGGTGCTATTCCGCGCGCTGCCGCGGCGCGACGTCAAGCCGCTCGCCAAGACGCTGATCGCGACCTTCGGTTCGTTCGCGGAAGTGATCGGCGCACCGGCGGCGCGGCTCGCCGACGTGAACGGTATGGGCGAGGCCTCGATCACCGAGCTCAAGATCGTCGAGGCCGCAGCGAGCCGGCTGCTGCGCGGCGAGGTGAAGAAGCGGCCGGTCCTCTCGTCGTGGTCGGCGGTGCTTGACTATTGCCGCAGCGCGCAGGCCTTCGCCGACCGCGAGCAGTTCCGCGTGCTGTTCCTCGACAAGCGCAACCAGCTCATCGCCGACGAGCTGCAGCAGGTCGGCACCATCGACCATGCGCCGGTCTATCCGCGCGAGGTGGTCAAGCGCGCGCTCGAACTGTCGGCGACTGCAATCATCCTTGTGCACAAGATGCCCATTGTTAACTTTACTCGTCCTACGCGCCACGCGCCTGGTAGAGAATGATCTGGGTGCAGCGAAAAAGCGCGATGGTCTTGCCGCTCGCCTCGCTTTTCACTTCGGCATCCCAGACCTGCGTGGTGCGTCCGCCGTGCACCAGGCGCGCCTCGCAAGTCAGGCGCCCCTCGAGCGCCGTGCCGATGAAATTCGCCTTGAGTTCGGCGGTGGCGAAGTTCGAGGCGCCTTCAGGCAGCGACATGAAGCAGCCGTAGCCGCACGCGGTGTCGGCAAGCGCGACGACCGAACCGGCGTGCAAATAGCCGTTCGGCGCCAGATGCTGCTGGGCGATCTCGAAGCGGCCGAACGCATAGCCGTTGCGCAGTTCGACCCAGTCGAAGCCCAGCACGCCGGGAAGATAGCCGATCTGCCGGGTGTTGAAGGCGGCGGCTGCAGCGGCCTCGCTCATGCTTCACGCTCGGAGCGCGGATGCCGGCGGGCGCCGCTCACGCGCGTCCGCATCCGCCCATGCGGCATGGTGCGGTCGCGACCTTCCGAATATTCGTCCGACGATAGCGCGCGGGCGATTAGAACCTGTACACGAGTTCGGTCCGAACAGTCTGCACGACGGGATTGACCGTAATGACGTCCAGAACGGCTCCGCTCGCAGCCACCTCCGAAATGTTGGCGCTCTTGTAGGTCGCATAGCGATACTCGACACGCGCGAACCAGCCGTTGCCCAGGAACGGCAGCGCGGTCTCCAGGCCGCTGCCGAGGAACCAGCCGTTGTAAGTATGCGACCCCAGCGTCGCTACCCCGCTCATATTCGCGCCGGAAAAATTCGCCTGCGAAAAGGCGACGTTATAGTAGCTCAGGATCGTCGGCGTGATGAGCCAGCCGCCGCGGAGACCGGCCGCCCATGACGATCGTTCCGACATCGAGCCGGCGAGAGAGCCGGCGGGATTCGGATCCTGGAAGGTTCCCCTTATATTCGCGAAATCGAAATCCGCGAATGCGCCCGCCACGAGTCGGTCGGTGAGCTGATAGTCATATCCGCCGTTGACTGTTCCGAACCAGCCGCGTCCACCATTGGTGGTGCTGGCAAGGGGAACGCCGCCCGGCGACGACAGAGCGGTCGAATATGCCGCCCACGTGCCATAGCCGCCACCGCCGGCGACGTACAATCCGGTCCAATGCGAGGGTCCGTGAGGCGCCCTGAGGAAGTCGCCGAACGAGAACCCCGCGCCCGGAGCGGTCGTGACCCCGGAGTTGAATTTGTAGATCAGCCCGGCGGTGACCGCCTGGACTGCGGGACGAATCGACTGAAGGTCGACGACGGCACCCGCCGCGTTCACCTCCGCCAGAGTAGCGCTACCATATTGCGAATAGCGGAAGTCCGACCGGAAGAACCAGCCATTGCCCAGCAGCGGGAACGTCGTGTCGACGCCGATGCTGGCGAACCAGCCGCTATAATTGTGCGCCGCCAGCGTCGTTCCGTTGCTCAGGCTGAAGCCGGTAAAGTGCGCTTGGGTATAGCCGCCGCTGACGTAGGCGAGGAACTCCGGGTAGACCAGCCAGCCGAGCCGGCCCCCGGCCGCCCACGAGTACTTTTCCTTCATCGTGCCGGTGCCGCCGGTGGCCGGGTCCAAATACCCGCCGGTCACGCTGCCAAAGTCGAAGTCCCCGAGCACGCCGGCGACAATGTGGTCGCTGATTTGATAATCGTAGCCAACGTAGCCTGTTGCCAACCAGCCCTTGCCGCCCTGCGTCGAGGTCGCAAACAGAGGCGCGCCCGCGGGGTTCTGCACCGACGTATCAGCGTTGAATACCGCAAAACCGCTGCCGGCTCCGAGGTAGAAACCGGTCCAGTTGAGGGGCGCGATCATTGGCGGCGGCGCCTTGTAGACAGGCGCCACCGGCAAGTCGGCCGCCATTGCGGGCCCTGCGGCGACAAGCAGCGCTAGCGCCGAACCCGCAAGCCAATATGTCTTCGCGACCATTCTCGCCCCCTCGCGTTTTCAAGCGCGGGCGGAATATAGCATCGGAACCCGAGCCGCGGTGTGACATTATCCCCACACTCGCGATATATCACGCTCATTCCTGGGATTTTGCGCATGGCGCGGGTTGCCCAGCCGGCGCGCACGCGGGCGTTGAGCGTGCCTGACCCGACCCGCCTGGGGATGCACCACGCCCTAGGCCAATGGCTCGGCACCGCCGAGGTATGGCTAACGGCGAAGAGGGCTTGCGGCCGGCGCGGCCAAATCGGCCTGGTTATTGCCGGACCAGCAGGACCGGGTTGGCGCCTTCCGGCACGCGCTGCCAGGTGCTGGCGTCGTTCTGTTCGAACCGCCACGTCTGCCCGCGCGCCGAGAGCAGGACCAGTTCGCCTTGGTTCATCCGCCAGCCGGTCGGGCCGAAACGGGCGACGAAGGCATCGCAGCCGGGCTTGACCTTGAGCGCCAAAGTATCGCCCCCCGGCGGATCGTTCACCAACGTGAGCACGCAGATCGGCTTGCCGGTTCCGCGCGCGATCGCCCAATCGCCCACCATGTCCTCGGCGGTGTGCATGGGCGGGGTGGCTGCGCTTTGGAGCACGTAGCGGCCTTCGCCGGGAGCAAAACCGTCGTAGATGCCGCTCTCGGCCTCGGTAAGTTCGATCACCGCGTTGCCGTGGGCGTCGAGCAGGCGCAGTGCGCCGTAGCTGTCGAGCGACCAGGCGACGATGTCCTTTGTCGAAGGAAACAAGCTCGGACAATTCCGGTCGATGTCGAGCTTGCTGCCGCCGGCTACGGCATCGCCACGGAAGTTGAAATGGCACACCCTGTCGTGATCGGCGTTGGAGAATTCCCAGGTGCCGATCATGGCGCTCCCGGCATCGCCTGGGGCCGGCGCCGGCGTCGGCGCGTCCTCCGCCGCGAGCGCGGCGCCGCAGAGGGTAGCCATGACCGCCACGCCGACGAGCGCGCCGCGACGAAGGTCAAGACCGCTGGCCGTCATGCGTAAACGCTAGCACGCCGGGGCCCGGCCGTCATGAGCAAGCGCAGGCGGGATCGTTTCAGCCTTAATGTTGACACCGCGCCGCTCCGTTTTCCCCCTCTGCAGCCAAGATCTGGCGGCGGAACATTGAGTCGGCTGTAGCCGTTCTCCCCCGGCGCGGACAAATGCCGCGAAATGCAAATGCCGGCACGCCGGCGGGCGCGGATTATCCATGAACGATGCATCGGATCACCTCGGCGGCGACAGAAACGAGAACCCCGATCGTTACCTCGTGGTTCTCGGCGCCGCCGCCGACCTGTGGAGCAACTGGCCGCAGGAACTGCAACACACACTGTTCGAGCGGGCGATCATCCTCGGCCACAAGGGCGAGCGCGACGAGAGTCTGCGCGAGCAATTGGCCAAGTTCCTGCACGACCGCCACCCCCGCACCCTCCCGCGCTGATCGCGCCCAGCGACGGCCGTTGCCCCGGGAGTCCGGTTGTCATTGCCGCGGCAGCGCTTAGATTCGTGGCGCGCCGGGCGCGCAGAAAGTCGATCCGCCATCATGGACGATGGAAAGACACCAGAACGGCCTCGCGTAGAGCCCGAGATCATCCCGCCGGATCGCACACGGTCCGCGCGGCGCGACCCTTCATATGTCGAGATGGGCGGGACGCATCGCGTCTTTGTCACGCGCATCGGCCCGCTCGGCGGCGCGCTGCTGCTGCTGGTGATCGCCGTGTTCGTCGCGGCCGGCGGCCTGTTGTTGTTCGGTGCGCTTCTGATCTGGCTTCCGCTCGTCGCTCTGATCCTCATTATCGGAGCCATCACCGCTCTGTTCCGCCCGCGCCGGTGGTGAGCGCCGAAGGGTCTTCATCGGACTGTCACAAACGGTGCGCAGAGTTGGGCTCTGAGCGACGAGGAGGCCCATGACCGACATTGCGTTACCCGGCTCGATCGAACCCGCGCGCAAGGGACCTGACCCAGCGGCGCCATCAACCCGATAACCGGCATTATTTTCGGTGGCATCGTTGCGGCCGTCCTGTTGTTCGTTGCCTACAGCATCTATTCCGACGTCGATGCGGCCGGCACGAAGGTCACGAACTACCTGCCGTTCCTGCTCCTCTTCGTCGCGCTCCTGATCGCGCTCGGCTTCGAATTCGTCAACGGCTTCCACGATACCGCGAACGCCGTGGCGACCGTCATCTACACGCGCGCGCTGCCGGCGAATATAGCGGTGGTCTGGTCCGGCGTGTGGAACCTCGCCGGCGTTCTCGCCTCCTCGGGCGCGGTCGCCTTCGGCATCATTTCGCTGCTTCCGGTCGAGCTAATCCTGCAGGTCGGCAGCCACGCCGGCTTCGCCATGGTTTTCGCCCTCCTGATCGCGGCGATCATCTGGAATCTCGGCACCTGGTCGTTCGGGCTGCCGGCATCGAGCTCGCACACCCTGATCGGCTCGATCATCGGCGTCGGCATCGCCAACGCGCTGCTGCACGGCCGCGGCGGCACGTCGGGGGTCGATTGGGGAAAGCGAAGGAGGTCGGCGAAGCGCTGCTGCTCTCTCCGTTGTTCGGCTTCGCCCTCGCCGCCGCTCTGTTGCTGCTGCTGAAATCCATCGTCCGCATTCCGGCGCTCTATGCCGAACCGAAGGGCGAACAGCCGCCGCCCTGGTGGATCCGCGGCATCCTCATCCTGACCTGCACGCTGGTCAGCTTCTTCC
>Ga0210397_10001397_pt1 | contig 15459 bp, 14 predicted proteins | sample IncBWH2OmetaG_FD_160126 | JGI IMG/M metagenome (GOLD analysis project Ga0210397, IMG submission 160126) | Forest soil microbial communities from Barre Woods Harvard Forest LTER site, Petersham, Massachusetts, United States - Inc-BW-H-2-O ...
GGATCCGGCTATTACCGGCGCGATCAAGGCTCCGCGCAAAAACGATGGTGCCGACGATGCCGCCGAAATTCAAAAGAGCGGTGAGCAGAATAGCATTGCTGAGCGATAGACCAGCTTGTTGCAGCAGCAGCGGCAGCCAGTTGATCAGGAAATAATACAGCAGAATATTTGCGAAGACCGAAATCCACAACATCAGCGTTCCGAGCAAGCGCCCGTGCGAGAACAATTCGCTGATCGCAACGCCGGCTCCCGTGTTCTCGCGGATAGTAAACGTGCTCGATTCCGTCGCTTGAACTTCCGGCGCGATCTTGCGCAGCAGCTTCAGGATGCGCTTGGGCTCCTTGCGGCGAACGACCAGATAACGGATCGACTCCGGTAAGATGGCCGCGAGGATCGGAATCAGGATCAGCGGAATGCTGCCGCCGACATAGAAGACCGATTCCCAACCAAAGGTAGGAATAATTCGCGCTGAAAGCAACCCGCCCAGCATGGCGCCGAGGGGAAACCCGCAAAACATGGCTCCGATCGCGGTCGCCCGCCAGCGCGCTGGCGCATATTCGCCGCTTAGCGCCACACAATTGGGAAGCGCGCCGCCGAGACCGATGCCCGTCAGCAGGCGGACCACCATGAGGCTTTCTATCGACGTGCACTTTGCACTCGCCAGCGTGAAGATCCCCATGAACGCGATCGCCAGGATCGCTGCGACCTTTCGCCCAAAGCGATCGGCGATCGGCCCGAGACTCAAAGCGCCGATCATCATGCCGACCAGGCTAGCGCTGAAGACAGGACCAAAGGCGGCAGGAGCGACGTTCCATTGCTTTGCAAGAACCGGGGCAACGAAGCCGATCGATTGGGCGTCAAATCCATCGATCAGGGTTACGACTCCGCAGATCAGGACGGTCGCCGTCTGAAACGATGTCCATCTTCCTTTGTCGATCGTTGTATCGACCTCAATTATCGCCGTGTTCTGGGTCATGTCAGCCGCCTGTTGATACATCTCCTGCCCCCAGGAGATCACGCGTTGAGAGCCACCTGTCCTCGACCCGCGCTCGGCTCATACGCGGGTCTGCCACCATTTCGACGCGGCCTTCATCGGGCCGACTGGGCCCGCGTTGTCAGTGTCGTTGCGTCAAAGCCGGCAACTTTCTGGTAGTTCTTGGTGATCGCGTCGATTTCGGCTTGCGAAATCAGCGCGGCGATATCGTCTTCGGGACCACGCACGCGCTGGCGTGCGAGTTCGAGCACGGCTTCCGGGCCCTTGCCCCGATTGCTCGTGACGACTTGGGCCGTGGCGGGTAGTCGCCGCTGCTCGTAAAGCGCAAGGGCTGCCTCGGCATCCGCGCTTTCGTCGAATGCCTGGCCGAGCGTCGCAGCGTCGAGAATGGCTTGCGAGGCACCATTCGCCCCGATCGGGTACATCGGATGCGCAGCATCACCGAGCAGAGTAACCCGCCCACAATTCCAGAAGGGCAACGCGTCGCGATCGACCATCGGATAGACGAATATGCGCTTGCTGGCGTGAAACAGCCGCGGAATGTCCAAAAACGAAAAACGGAACCCCTCGAACGTCGCGGCGAATTCGTCGAGGCTTGCGAGACGGCTCCAGTCTTCTTTCTGATAGGAAGCGTTCTTGCCGATATTGATTTCGGCCACCCAGTTGGTCAGAACGGGATCGCCACCCTTTGGAGCCTCGATCGGATAGACGACCGTTTTGGTGTCATGATGCCCGGCGATAACCATGGTTTCGCCGTCGAGAAAAGGCTCAGCTTCGACCACGCCGCGCCACATCATGGTGCCCGAGAAGACCAGCGGTGCCGCGTCGGGATGAATCTGCCGGCACACGGTCGAATGGATACCGTCCGCGCCAATCAACAGATCCGCCTTGATCGTGACCGATAGATTGTCGGCACGCCGGCGCAGAACGGCGGTGACGCCGTCGGCACCATTTTCGAATTGCTCGAAACGGTGTGCCACGAGAACAGCAGAAGGCGGTAAGGTAGCGCGGACTTTCTCGAGCAGAACGGCCTGCAGCTTGCCGCGATGGATGGAATATTGCGGCCATGGCGATCCCGCATGTCGGCCCCGCGGGTCTCGCAAGATCAGTTGCCCATACTGTGTTCGATATTCGATGGCCCGGGTTTGCAGACTCACAGCCGCAAGCTGCGGGCCCAATCCGAGTTCATGAAGAATTCCCGCGCCATGCGGCAACAGATTGATGCCGGTCCCCAGTTCGGAGATTTCGGCAGCGGCTTCCACTAACGTCACGTTCATGCCACGGCGATGAAGCATGAGCGCCGTGGTCAATCCGCCGATTCCCGCTCCGACGATCAGAACGCGCATGCCGTTATCCCCGTCGTCAGCTCCGTTTCGACCTAAGCTCGCCTCGCAAGAATTAGGCCATTTCGTCCGCTATCCATGCATGCGACCCCAGCGGGCGCGGTCAACCCGCTAGCGGCAGTTTCGATTTTGCCGCTGACGCCTCGCTTGATCCTTTGACGTCGTATGAGCCTTCGAGGCGATCGACCATCTCGACCGCTCGATTCCAGTCGAAAGTACGGAACGCGTGAGCTGTGGTGACGTGGGCACCGCCGCCGTAGAACATTTCGTACTGCAGATGACGTGATGCGAATTCGGATCCGGTCGCATCCCATGCAAGACGGAAGATTTTCACGCGCTCTTCGGCGCTGCGTGTCGTCGAGCCTTGCGTCGCCTCGATGATCTTTTTCAGTTCGGGTGTGGCGAAGTCCTCAACGGAGGATGGCAGCATGATTACAGCACCGCCCGCGAGTTCGCGGATGGCGCTGATGACCTTCGGGTACATTTCCTGAGTTAAAACCTGCGCCGCGTAAAGCTGCTCGCGGTTGGGAATGAAGTATTCACCGTGATGGCGTCCAGCCGCTTCCATGCCGTTCACCAGTGCTTCGACCATGGTGGCGTGCGCGGATATGTAGCCAAGCTTCGATTTCACCGGCGGCATATCGAACGTGCCGTTCGTCTCCGTGATGCGCCGCGCGATTCCAGTCAGAAACCGCAGCTTCACCATCAGCCGTACCTGCGACTGATAATTTTGGAAGACATGCGTCGGCGTCTCATGCCATTGGGCACGCGCAGCCGCGACGTCGCGGCAGACGAACACGCGTTCCCATGGGATCTTGACGTCGTGGAAATACACGACGGCATCGTTTTCATCGTAGCGCGTCGAGAGCGGATAATCGAACTCGCTTCTCGCCTCGGCCTCATAGGACTTTCGCGACAGCAACTGCACGCCCTTGGCGGCAAGCGGGATCACGAAGCTGAGCGCAAAATTGGCTTCTTCCTTCGACAGCGGCGCAATCGCGCCGACGAAAATCTCGTCCGACATCACTGCCGATGTCCCGAGCGTCTTGGCACCGCGCACGGTGATGCCGGTCGAATCCTCATCAACCACGGTGGCAGCTATATCGAGCGTGCTCTGCTGATCGGCCCGTTTGGCGCGATCGATGGTGGGGCTCTGCAGAACGTAGCTGATGAAGAGGTCGCGCTCGCGCGCGTAGTGATAGTAGTCCCGTACCGCCTTGGCGCTGCGGCTCCCAAACCGCTCGAACACGTCCAGGCCCATAGCCATCCCGGTGATTGTCGAGGCGACGTGGTCGGGCGAGCGGCCGAGCATGCCAAAGTTGACATTCGACCAGGCTTCCAGCGCGTGCCGCCGCTTGACCAGTTCCTCATGGCTGCGCGGCATCTGCCAGGCGCGGTTGGTGCGTCGACCTCCGCCGATGTCGAACGTCATCAGCTCGAGATTTTCGGGCCTCGACTGGAAGTCGTACATCTTCGCAAACGAGGCTGTGGCGTTAGCAAACGCGTGATGCGCCCGCACGTCTTTGACCGCTCGGCCCTCGAAATAGACGCTTCTGTCATCGCCGAGCGCCGCCAAATAGTCGTTGCCGCTTCGAACCGTCATAAGCCAACTCCATCCCAGAATGGGAATGGAGCTTTTGCGGTAATTTCCTGTGTGTCAAGAACTTGAATTTACTAAGATGCTGTTTTCGCTGCCAAAAGATGCGTTGCGCTGCGGCAACTTGCTCAAAATTCAAGCATTTTCATAAATGGGTGGATATTTTCAAGCGAACGGGTTATTCGGCAATTCCATTACGCGAGACCTCTTTTCATCATGCCGTTTACACCCGCGATCATGAGAACCGCCGAAACCGACGGCAATGACACACCCGTCGGCAATTCGGGCCTTGGCGTCCAGTTGCGCCACGCGCGGCTGGTAAAAGGACTGCGGCTGAAGGATCTGGCCGATCTTGCGAATTGCTCAGAAAGCATGATCTCGAAGATCGAGAACAACAAGAGTACGCCGTCGCTCAATACGTTGCACCGGATCGCTAAGGCACTTGATACCTCAGTCGCGGAGCTTCTACAGGACCGATCCACGATCGGACAGGTCGTGCAGCGTAAAGGCGAGCGGCAAATTATCTCGGAGGCAGGTGGCGACGGTGGCAGCGCCGAAACAGAGGTCATGATCCCGTTCGGTTTGAGCTCAATGCTGCAAGCCTTTGTTGTTCGACTTGAGCCAGGCCGCGGCAGCGGCGGCAATTTACAGCACGAAGGCGAGGAAGTGGGTTACGTGAAAAGCGGGCAACTGCTTTTGACGGTGGCGGGCGTTTCCTATCACCTCAACGAAGGCGATTCTTTTTTCTTCGCGTCGTCCTCGCCGCACAGCTTTGTCAATCCCGGGACGTCAACAACCGAGATCATCTGGGTCAACACGCCGCCGTCGCTTTGACGTTCGCTTTCGGCAGGAGACTCAACGCTGGTTAGTAGGTGCGCATGTCCACTATTGGCCTTTAGAGGACGCTTTTCGAAAGCCGCCGGGATGTCCGTTTGCCACCGCAATCGTGAGTGCTGCTATCCCGCACATTATTGTTACACGGCTTCGAGGACCCTAAGCCTGTTTCCGAGTGAAGGTAGTCATGACGAGTATTATCCTGCCGCTTCCCGCATCATCACCTTGAGCATTTCAGCGAGCACGCTCGCGATGGCGCTACCGCCGCGCTCATGGCCTATCAGTATCAGGGCCTGCGCATCATGGGCGAGTTCCCGGACCGCGACGTAAACGAGCCGTCCCGCGCGGCGCTCGAATTCGATATCGAACGGCGTTAAAAATGTGATGCCGTTATTCAGCATCGCGGCATGACGCATGATCTCAATGGCGTTGGTTTCGATGACCGGTTGCAAATCGATGGCCGCGCGGGTGAAGGCGGCGTTGAGATAAGGCCGGATCGCGCTGCTGCTGTCGGCGATCACGAGCGGATAGTCGATGCAATCGGAAAGACGAATATTTGCGCGCTTGGCGAGCGGATGGTTCGGTGCCATCACCGCTCCGAGCCGGCCGACGGCGCGGGCGAGAACTTTCAGATTGCCGTCCTTGGTGAAATCGAAACCGATCCCAAGGTCGGCCTCGCCGTTAGCGACGGCGGACTGGATTTCTTCACCAGTATTAAACAACGTCAGGCTGAGCTTGACCCGTGGATTGGCAACGCGAAACTCTTTCACCGTGCCCGGTACGAGGTTTGAGGCCAGTCCGCTCATCATCGCGACAGTGATCTCACCGCGCCGCAGACCCTTCAGCTCTTCGATCTTGCCCTGCGCCCGCGTCAGTTCCTTGAGGGTCTGGCGTACATGGCCGATCAAGACCTCGCCTGCCGCGGTCAAGATCAGCTTTTTCGGCAGCCGATGAAAAATCGGCGTTCCCAATTGGCTCTCAAGCGCGAGTATCTGGCGACTGATCGCGGATGCTGCGACGTTAAGATGACTGGCCGCCTTGCGGATCGAGCCGGTGCGGGCAACCTCATCGACATAGTTCAATAATCGGCTGTGCAACATGTGTCCTGGCTCGCAAAGGGTCGGGGCTGAGAATGCCGTCACGTTGCCTAAAAGGCAACGGATCTGCCGAATCTAGGCGCTTTCAAGCGATGCGGTCGGCGTGCAAAATCGATCCCGTCTTGGGACAATCGCTCGCTTAGTCTGTCAAAGGTTCGATTCACGCATGGTCTCTCGCTGGTGGTCGGATTTAACGACCCGCGACTTTGCCTCGCTCGATTCGGAGCGGACGGTCGCGATCGTTCCCGTCGGCGCCGTGGAACAGCACGGGCCGCATCTGCCGGTGGGGGTCGATGCCGCGATCAATGCCGGCATCGTCGCGCGTGCGCTCGAACTGATGCCGCAAGCCTGTCCGGCGCTGGTGCTGCCGATGACGTCGGTCGGCAAGTCCGACGAGCATCTCGCCTATCTGGGTACGCTCACGCTGTCGCATGAGACGCTGGGCAGGGTCTGGTACGAGCTTGGCGCTAGCGTGCATCGCGCGGGCCTGCGCAAGATCCTGTTTTTCAATTCACATGGCGGTCAGCCGCAGGTGGCGGAAATCGTCTGCCGTGACCTGCGGGTCAAGCTTGGCATGTTCGCCGCAAGTGCGATGTGGCCGCAACTGATCGATATGCGCGACCTGTTCGACGCAGCGGAGATCAAGCACGGCATTCATGGCGGCCAGATCGAGACCAGCATAATGCTGCATCTGCGTCCCGAACTGGTCGACATGACGCGTGCCGAGAATTTCACGCCTGTCACGGTCGAAGTCGAGCGTGACAGCGAATTACTGGGCCGGGGTGCGGCCTATTTCGGTTGGCAGGCGCAGGATCTGCATCTTTCAGGCGCCAGCGGCAACGCTGCCAAGGCCACGGCAGAACTCGGCAAGGAACTGGTCGAACGTGCGGCGAGCGGACTGGTCAAGCTCGTCGAGGAGATCGGCCACTATCCATTATCGCGGCTGAAAACACGCACCGCGTTCGACGGTACATAAGCCGATACAGTCAAGAGGGACGTCGCATGTCATTCAGTGTTGCTGCGCTCGCACAAGCCAAGGCGTTCCGGATTTCGCCAAAGGACACCAATTATTTCGTGATGCTGTTCGATCAGGCGACGGATAACATCAACAATATCTTCGTGGTCGAGATTTTCCGTCCCGGCGGCGCCACGCCACCGAACGAGCATGCCGCAGCGCACGAATTCTTTCATGTGCTGTATGGCGAGGGTATCGCGCGCTGCGACGGCAAGACGGTGCCGATTCGCAAAGGCGACTCGCTGCTGCTGCATCCGGGCTCCGAGCATGTGATCGAGAACACCGGTGCGGGCAAACTCTATACCTTGACCGTGATGACGCCGAACGAAGGCTTTTCTGAATTAATTCGTGGTGGCGATCCGGTCGAACTCGATGCGGAGGACATCCGTATCCTCGGGGGATTGTAGGCGATGGATACCCGGTCACAGCTAGGTGAGGGCAATGAACGCTTGCGGCCTCTCGGCCCGAGTGACCGCAATCGCTGGATGGTCTCGGAAGCCACCGCCGATCTGGTGCGGCGGCCGGTCCCGCCGCGGCCGCTCGCGGTGCCGGCGGCAAACAAGCAAATCACGTTCGATCTCGCTCATACCGCCATCGTCATCGTCGATATGCAGAACGATTTCTGCCATCCCGACGGCTGGCTTTCGCATATCGGCGTAGATGTCAGCGCAGCGCGAACGCCGATCGCGCCGCTCCGGCGTTTGTTGCCGGCGTTGCGCGGCCGTGACGTGCCGGTGGTCTGGCTCAATTGGGGCAACCGGCCAGACCTGCTCAATCTCAGCCCGGCGCTATTGCACGTCTATAAGCCAAGCGGCGCCGGCGTTGGACTCGGCGACGCGCTGCCGGGCTCCGGCGCCAAGGTGCTAGAACGCGGCAGCTGGTCGGCTGCCATCGTGGACGAACTCGTGGTCGATCCGTCGGATATTCATGTGGCCAAGTACCGGATGTCGGGCTTTCAGGATACCGAACTCGACAGCATCCTGCGCAACCTCGCGGTGACTACCTTGCTGTTCGCCGGCGTCAATGCCGACCAGTGCGTGCTGTGCACGCTGCAGGATGCGAATTTCCGTGGCTATGACTGCCTGCTGCTGGAAGACTGCGCCGCCACGACTTCACCGGATTATTGCATGGCCGCGACCCTTTATAACGTTCAGCAGTGCTTTGGCTTCGTCGTCCAATCGGACGTGATTACCTCGGCACTCGCGCAAGCGGAGACGCCAGGTGAGTGATGTCCAGTTGAATGCGCTCGACAGCCTGATCGCCGATCTCGGGGACATTCCAGTCATCACCGAATCCAAGGTCGTGCGTCGGCGCTCGCGCGATTTCTTCTGGTACAGTCCGATCCTGAACGAGCAGCTCGACGGCAAGTCGGCTGATCTCATCGTTGCGCCACGCCATGAGGCCGATGTCATCCGCACCGCGGCGGTCTGCGCGCGGTATCGCGTGCCGATCACGGTGCGGGCGGGGGGTACCGGCAACTATGGTCAGGCGGTGCCGTTGCAAGGCGGCGTGCTGCTCGACATCTCGGCTTTGGACGATATCGAGTGGATCAAACCTGGGATGCTTCGCGTCGGCGCGGGCGCCAAGATGAACGCGATCGACGCCGAGACGCAAGCATCCGGCTTTGAGCTGCGGATGCATCCTTCCACCAAGCGCACGGCCACCATCGGCGGCTTTGTTGCGGGCGGATCTGGTGGTATTGGCTCGGTGACCTATGGTGGGTTGCGCGAGCACGGCAATATTCTGGCGGCGCGCATCGTCACCATGGAGGAGGAACCGCGCGTGATCGAGTTGCGCGGCGACGCCGCGCAGAAGATCAACCGCGCTTACGGCACGACCGGCATCATCACGGCGTTGGAAATGCCGCTCGCGCCCGCCTGGAAATGGATCGATGTCGTCGTCGCGTTCGACGATTTCATGGACGCCGCCGCATTCGGTTTTGAGGCCGCGCTCGCTGACGGCATTGTCAAGAAACTGCTCGCGCCGGTCACTTGGCCGCTGCCGTCTTATTTCGGCGCGCTGAAACCTCATTGTCCTGACGGCAAGAGCATCCTGATCGCCATGATCGCGGAAGCCTCGCTGGAAAGCCTCAAGGCCCTGTTGGGCGGCCGCGGCACGATTACGCTGGAAACGCCGACCGACGACAGCGCCGGCCAGGTCCCGCTATACGAATACACCTGGAATCACACCACATTGCAGGTGCTGAAGTCGGACCGCTCCGTGACCTATCTGCAATGCCTTTATCCGCATGATCGGTTGCTGGAAAAGGTCGCGGAAATGCGCGCGCTGTTTCCGGATGAAGTCCTGCAGCATCTGGAGTTTATCCGCTTTGGTGGCCGCGTCACCTGTAGCGGGCTGCCGGTGGTGCGCTACAAGGATGCCGACCGCCTCAGCGAGATCATTTCGCTGCACGAGCAGCGTGGCGTCTATATCGCAAACCCGCATGTCTACACGGTCGAGGATGGCAGCCGTTACAAGCGGGCGGATGCTGATCAGCTCGGCTTCAAGCACGAGGTCGACCCACATGGCCTTCTCAACCCCGGCAAAATGCGGAGTTTTGTGAGCTCCAGAGCATGATCCGGAAAAAGCGTGAAGCGATTTTCCCTTGCGACAAACGCGGCAAGCGTTCGCGCGGAGATATGCGCCATTAAAAGGCTGATGATGCGCGTGCTCTATGTCTATTGCCATCCGCTCGACAACAGCTTTCACGCTGCGATCAGAAAAGAGGCCCTGGCCGGGTTGGCGGAGGCAGGCCATGAGGTCGACCTGCTCGATCTCTATGCCGAGGGTTTCGATCCGGTCCTGACCGCCGAGCGTCGCCGGGATTACCACGACCCCGAGCGCAACCGGCGCAACAACGAAGTCTATGCCGATCGCCTGATGGCCGCCAACGCCTTGGTGGTGCAGTTCCCGACCTGGTCGTTTGGGCCGCCCGCGATGCTCAAAGGCTGGTTCGACCGCATGTTCGGTCCGGGCATTGCGCTCGACCTTTCCGATCCCGGCCACGCGAGGCCGATGCTGCAACATATCGAACGCATCAGTGGCATTACGACCTATGGCAGGCCGCGTTGGCAGGCCATCGGCATGTCCGATCCGCCGCGCCGGATCATCAAGCGCTATCTGCCGTGGTTTACAGGCCGCGGGACGCGCGTGCGTTATCACGCGCTCTACCACATGAACGTCGCCACCGCTGAAACGCGCGGCCGTTTTCTAGTCAAGGTCCGCCGGGAAATGCGTCGTTTCTAGCTTGGGTTATTCCTGATCGGGAGCGGCCGCGATCGCTTCGATTTCGACCACGAATTCTGGCCGCGTGAAGCCGGAGACGATCATCAGGGTCGAAGCGGGCGGCGTTCCCGGAAATTGGCGGTCGCGCACGCGCATATAACCGGCCATGTGTTCGCGGCCGGTGACATAGGCGTTCAGGCGAACCACGTCGGCGATGGTCATCCGGTCCTCGGCGAGGATGGCGGCTATATTGGCAAAACAAAGCTGGGCCTGCGCTTCGCAATCGGCGGGAACTTGCGCGTCGGCGCCGATGCCGAGTTGCCCGGAGGTGACGACCAGCCGGTAGCCGGCCGGCACGGCGATGCCGTGGCTATATCGTGCGAAGGGTCGCGAGATCGACGGCGGGGAAAGAGCGCGCAAGGGAGATGGCTCCGCAAAAGTGGACTGAATGCTAGGCCGGCCCAACGTTTTCGTCATCGGAAAATTTGCGATAGTGGCCGGCGCGGGACATCGATGATTTAGCCCTCATTGCCCATGAAAAAGGCGTTGCCTGAAAGGCAACGTATCGCTCGAATAAAAATGCTTTGAGGCGACAGCCAGCCTGTGCATCCTTAACTCTCCACAACGTCTCTTTCCCGCGCTCACCGGCCGAAACCGGTGCGATTTAAAGGTGCCTGGCATGGCGATGAAATTCCTATCCCGCATGATCACAACCGCGCTGGTGGGGACTGTGGCCGTGGCTGCGGCGCTCACACCGGCGATCGCCGCCGACAAGGTGACGTTCCTGACCAGCTGGTTCGCGCAGGCTGAGCATGGCGGCTTCTACCAGGCCAAGGCGACCGGGCTTTACGACAAGGCCGGTCTCGACGTGACCATCAAGATGGGCGGTCCGCAAGTGAATGGAACCCAGCTTCTGCTTGGTGGCGACGCCGACTTCATCATGGGCTACGACATCCAGGTGCTCAATGGCCGCGAGCATAATCTGCCGCTGGTGACGGTGGCGTCCTCGTTCCAGTTCGACCTGCAGGGGATCATGGCCCATGACGACGTGGCGGATCTCGCCGCGCTCAAGGGCCGGCCGATCCTGATTGCCGGCTCGTCGCGCGCGACGTTCTGGCCCTGGCTGCGAGCCAAATACGGCTACACTGACGACCAGATCCGTCCCTATACCTTCAACCTGCAGCCGTTCTTCGCCGACAAGACCATGGCCCAGCAGGCCTATCCGTCGTCCGAGCCGTATCAGGCCGAGCAGCAGCACGAGAAGGTGAAGTTCTTCCTGTTCGCCGATGGCGGCTACCCGCCCTATGGCTCGACCATCGTTACCACCGAGAAGATGATCGCCGAGAAGCCCGATGTAGTCGCGCGCTTCGTCAAGGCATCGCTCGAAGGCTGGCGCGACTATCTGAAGAATCCGGGTCCGGGCAACACGCTGATCAAGGCCGACAATCCCAAGATGACCGACGGGCAGATCGAGTTTGCGCTTGTGAAGATGAAGGAGATGAAGGCGATCGAGCGCGGTGACGCGGCAACGCTTGGCGTCGGCATCATTACCGCGGACCGCTACAAGCAGATCTACGATTTCATGGTTGCGGGTGGCCTGCTCGACGCCAAGGTCGATTGGCACAAGGCTTTCGACGATCGCTTCGTCAAGGACTTGAAAATCATGAATTGAGGGACGGGCATGAACGCGCTGTTGCCCGCAGAGCCGTTCGATGAAAACGGAAGGCCGATGACGGCTATCAGCGGGCGGCCGCCGGCCGTCGAGGTGCTATCGGCCGAGAAGGTCTTCAGCAACGGCACGCGGGGGCTGGCGCCGATCGATTTGACAATCGCCGACGGCGAATTCCTGACATTGATCGGCCCGTCCGGCTGCGGCAAGAGCACGCTGCTCAAGTTGATCGCGAGTCTCATCGAGCCCTCCGACGGCCGGCTGTTGTGGTGGCGCGGCGACTTCGCACATGTCGGCCAGGAGGGACGTCGCCTTGCTTTCGTGTTCCAGGAGCCAACCTTGATGCCCTGGGCCCGGGTCGAGGCCAACGTGCGGCTGCCGCTCGAACTTGCCGGCGTGTCGAATGCCAAGGCTGATCCGCTGGTGAAGGACGCAATTGCGAATGTTGGGCTGTCCGCGTTCAACCGGCATTTTCCGAGGCAGCTTTCCGGCGGCATGAAGATGCGCGTCTCGATCGCGCGCGCGTTGGTGACCAATCCAAATCTGCTCCTGATGGACGAGCCGTTCGGCGCGCTGGACGAGTTCACCCGTAATAAGCTCGACGACGATCTCGTCAAACTGTGGTGGGAGCGCAAGTTGACCACGGTGTTCGTGACCCATTCGATCTACGAGGCGGTGTTCCTCTCGACGCGGATCATCGTGATGGCGGCGAATCCCGGACGTATCTTTCGCACCATGACCATCGACCAGCCGCAGCCGCGCGATCAGGGATTTCGCGACAGCCCGAAATTCGCCGCCTATTGTCGTGAATTGTCGACCTGGCTTGCCGAGGCCTCGCTGCCGTCAGCCGGGGCCGCATCGCCTGGACGTGTCTCATGAAGCCGCTGCTTGAATCCGAAACGTTTGTCCGTATCGCGGCACCCGTTGCGGTAGGTATCGTGCTGTGTGCGTTGTGGGAGGGCGGCTTCCGGCTGGCGTCGGTTCCCGTCTATCTCTTTCCCAAGCCAAGCGACATCTTCGCAAGCCTCACGCACAATGGTCCCTCGCTGCTGCGCGCGCTTTTGGTAACCTTGCGCGTGACGTTGCAGGCGTTCGTTGCAGCCGTTGTCCTCGGCACGCTGATTGCGTTCATGTTCGTCCAGAGCCGGGCCATCGAGGTAAGTCTATTTCCATATGCGGTGCTGCTGCAGGTGACGCCTGTGGTTGCGATCGCGCCGCTGATCATCATCCTCGTCAAGAACACGCAAGCGTCGCTCACGATTTGCGCGACCCTTGTGGCGCTGTTTCCCATCATCTCCAACACCACGCTTGGCCTGCGCAGCGTCGATCCGGGCCTCGCTAACTACTTCCGCATGAATCGCGCCAGCCGCCTGAAGACGCTGATCAAGCTCCGCATCCCCGGCGCGCTACCCTATTTCTTCGGGGGTTTAAGAATCTCAAGCGGGCTGGCGCTGATCGGCGCCGTAGTCGCGGAGTTCGTGGCGGGAACCGGTGGCCGCTCGTCGGGGCTTGCTTATGAAATCCTCGATGCCGGATTTACGCTCGACATTCCCCGCATGTTCGCAGCACTTTTCCTGATCACATTGACCGGCGTGGCGCTGTTTGCGGCCATGGTTGCGATATCGCAGCTTGCATTGTCGAACTGGCACGACAGCGAGACGAGGGCTGAAACATGAGCGCGATGCTGATCGACAACGCCGCGGGTATCTTCACCGGCCTTCCCGGTGCGGCGATGCGCAGCGCAGGTCAAATCCGGATCAAGGACGGCGTGATTGCCGAGATCGGCGCGCTTCAACCGAGGCCTGGCGAAGTCCGGCTCGATGCCCGCGGCGGAGTGGTCTATCCGGGCCTGATCTCAACCCATCATCATCTGTTCCAGAGCGTATTGAAAGGCGTGCGTTCCGGCATCAACCTGCAGCTTGCCGGTTGGCTACGGGCGGTACCATATCGGTATTGGTCGAAATGCGACGAAGAGACGCTCGCGGTCGCTGCACGGGTGGGGTTGGTGGAGCTGTTGCTGTCGGGCACGACGACGGTCGCCGATCATCATTATCTATTCAGCGATACCTTCCGGTTTGATCCGGCCCAGGTGATCTTTGAGGTCGCGCGCAGCCTGGGCCTTCGCCTTGTGTTCTGCCGCGGCGGCGCCACCGTCGCGCGCCATGTCGCGAACGATGAGAACGCGGCGCAGCCGGTTGAAACACTCGACCGCATGCTGCAATCGGTCGAAGCCTGCGCCCAGCGTTTTCACGATGCCTCGCCCGCAAGCCTATCGCGGGTCGCGCTGGCGCCGACCACGCCGACCTGGTCGCTCGATCCCGGCGAACTCAAGGAAGTAATCGCTGCCGCGCGACGGATGGGGGTGCGGGTGCATAGCCATCTCTCCGAAAGCACTGATTACGTCGATTTCTGTTTGTCGGTTCACGGCAAGCGTCCGGTGCATTGGCTGGCTGAGCATGACTGGCTCGGCGACGACGTGTGGTTTGCGCATCTGGTGCATCTCGACGAAGATGAGGTGCGCGTGCTTGCCAACACCGGCACGGGCATGGCGCATTGTCCGCAATCCAACTGCCGCCTCGGATCCGGCATCGCACCGGCGGACGCGCTGGCGCGGCTCGGCGGCGCGGTCTCGCTTGGCGTCGATGGCGCGGCCTCGAACGAGGCGGCCGACATGCTCTGCGAAATGCATAGCGCCTGGCACACCCACCGCGCGACGAAGGGGGCAGCCGCGGTGACCGCGGAGGACGTCGTGCATTGGGCGACCGCGGGCGGGGCGCGCGTGCTTGGCATGCCCGATGTCGGAACCTTGGCGGTGGGACAGCAGGCCGACATCGCGATCTTCAACCTCGATGAACCCCGGCATTTCGGCATGCACGATCCGCTGATTGCGCCGGTAACCTGCGGAGGGTCGGCGAAGCTTCGTTATCTTTTGATCGGAGGGCGCATTGTCGTCGAAGACGGCGCCATTCCCGGGCTCGACCTGCAAAAACTGAAATCGGATGCCGCGCGTGTCGTGACGCGCCTGGCGGCTTGAACCAACGCGGAGGAATACCATGCTCAACACCAAGCAACCCGTGCTGCGCCGTTTCTGGTACGCGCTGATGCCAATCGAGCATCTCAAGGACGGACCGAAACCCTTCACGCTGCTGGGTGAGCCGATCGTGCTATTTCTCGACGCCAAGGGCGAACCGGCAGCGCTCGAGGATCGCTGCTGTCACCGGACCGCGAAACTGTCGAAGGGCTGGTGCAACAACGGCAACATCGTCTGCGGCTATCACGGCTGGGAATATGATCGCGACGGCAAGCTGGTGATGATCCCGCAGTTTCCGTTCGAACAGGCCATACCGGACGCGAAGGCACGCTCGTTCCGCGCCAAGACACGTTACGGTTATGTCTGGGTCGCGCTCGATGAGCCCTTGGGCGACATTCCCGACATTCCCGAAGACAGCACGCCGGGCTATCGCCGCATCAACCAGTTCTACGAAAAATGGAACACCGCGGCGCTGCGGTTGATGGAGAACTCTTTCGACAACGCGCACTTCGCTTTCGTTCATAAAGGCACGTTCGGCGACATCAATCAGCCCAAGCCCGAGAAATACGAGATCACCGAGACCAATGACGGCTTCGACGCCGAGACAATCATCACGGTCCGCAATCCGCCGGGCGCCTACCGGATCACCGGCAC
>Ga0210397_10001399_pt1 | contig 15448 bp, 11 predicted proteins | sample IncBWH2OmetaG_FD_160126 | JGI IMG/M metagenome (GOLD analysis project Ga0210397, IMG submission 160126) | Forest soil microbial communities from Barre Woods Harvard Forest LTER site, Petersham, Massachusetts, United States - Inc-BW-H-2-O ...
AAATTTTACTCTACAGCCATTGGCGCGTACCAGGCCCTCAACACCAGGGACGCGCTGACAAGTTGGCGGCAGATTGGTGGGTTCGCGCCCTGACGGCGACGAGTTCCTCAGTTCACCAACACATTGCTAAACTGCCACGGATCAGCGCTGTCGACCACTTCCGGAAACAAGTGATTTCGACCGCTAAGCGGCGTCCAATCGGTATAGTGCCCGACCACAGGCCCAAGATACGGCCGCTGAATCGAGAGGCAGCGGCGGAAGTCCATCTCATCCGCCTCGACGATGCCCCGATCGGGATTCTCCAGCATCCATACGATGCCGGCGAGCACCGCCGAAGTTACCTGCAGACCGGTGGCGTTTTGATAGGGCGCGAGCTTTCGCGTGTCCTCGATCGAAAGCTGGGACCCGTACCAATAGGCATTCCTGGCGTGGCCATAAAGCAAGACCCCAAGCTCATCGATGCCATCGACGATGTCGTCTTCGCTGAGGATGTGCCAAGCCTGCTGCGGCCGCCACGCTGCACCAGCCATTTCGTGCAGCGACAGCACGGCATCGTCGCATGGGTGATAGGCATAGTGGCAGGTTGGCCGATAGACGAGATTGCCGTCCTCGAACAGCGTGAAGTAGTCGGCTATTGAAATCGACTCGTTGTGCGTGATCATCCAGGCGTGCTGAGCCCGCGCAGTCGGCGTCCACGAGCGGACGCGGGTGCCCGCGCCGGGACGCGTCAGGTAGATCGCCGAGTCGCAGCCGAAATCATGCCGATGTGCGCCGGGTGGCAGCGACTTCTCGTGCGTGCCCCAGCCGAGCTCGGAGGGCTGCAGGCCTTCCGCGATGAAGCCTTCGACGGACCATGTATTGATGAAAGCGCCCCGCCGTTTGGGCGCATTGGCGCGCTGCGTATCGCGCTCGGCGATGTGAATGCCCTTGACGCCGGCGCGCCGCATCAAGCGCGCCCATTGCTCGCGCGACTGCGGCTCGATGAAATCAAGTTTGAGGTCGCTCGCGATGTCGATGAGGGCCTGCTTGACCATCCAGGACACCATTCCGGGATTGGCCCCGCAGCAGCTTACGGCTGTGACGCCGCCCGGCCGGCGGCGGCGCAGCTCGAGCACGCCTTCGCGCAACGCATAGTTCGAACGCTCCGAGATCGAGCGCCCCTGGTCGGTGTAGAGGCCGGGCCAGGGCTCGACCACGGTATCAATGTAGAAGGCGTTGAGGTCCTTCGCGAGCTCCATCAAGTCGACCGAGGAGGTATCGACGGACAGGTTGACGACCATGCCGCGGCCGGGTCCTGCCGTCAGCAGCGGGGTGAGGACCTCTCGATAGTTGTCGCGCGTGATCGCTTGCCGCAGGAATTTGATCTGCCGCTCCTCGAGCAGGTGGCAGTTGCGGTCGTCGGGTGCGATGACGACGAACTTCGACCGGTCAAATGTTACGTGCCGCTCGAGCAAGGGGAGGGTGCCTTTGCCGATCGAGCCGAAGCCGATCATGACGATGGGTCCGTCGAAACGGGCAAGCAGGGACAAGTTTTTCATTGATACTACTCCATATGATCGATTTTCGGATGTCAGGCGGCACGCTGCACGGGTGCGCTTTGCGCACCGCCGCCAACGCCGGCGATCAGCCGGTTGAGATCGGGCTTCGGCTCGAACTGACCGGTCGCGGCGATGAGCCCGCGCGCTTCGGCGAGCGCGCCTGATCGAAGCTCGAGCGCAAGGAGCCGCCCGCGCTGAAAACGACCAGGCATCCACAATTCGCCTGTCGACGCAGCGGTGAAGCCGAAGCGGCCGTAGTACGCGCCGTCGCCGACCAACAGAATCGCATGATGTCCGGCAAGACGCGCGCGGGCGATCCCTCGGCGCATCAACGTCGCGCCGATACCGCGATTGCGATGCTGCGGGTGAACGGCGAGCGGCCCGAGCAGGAGCGCCGCCCGCCGCGGCCCGGCGGTAACGTGCCAAAGCCGAACGGTGCCGACGAGCCGGCCGTGATCGACCGCGACGAGTGACAGTCCAGCCGCCGGCAGGCGCCCTTCGCGCAGCCGCGCGGACGTCTTGGTGAAGCGATCCGACCCGTAAGCCTCGTCGAGGAGAGCCTCGCGCGCGACGGCGTCGCTCAGTTTTTCTTCCCGGATGGTCACCATGATCCGCTCCTTTCGGCTGCTGCGCCCCGGCGCGTCCGCCGTCGGGCGCGCCGGAGCAAGAAGGGTCAGATGTGGTAGGTGCGCAACGGCGCGAAGCCGTTGAAGGCCACCGCTGCGTAAGTCGCGGTGTAGGCGCCGGTGCCTTCGATCAGGACCTTGTCGCCGATCTCGATGCTGATCGGCAGATCATACGGCCGCTTCTCGTAGAGCACGTCGGCGCTGTCGCAGGTCGGACCCGCGAGCACGCAAGGACCGACCTCATCGCCATCGTGGGGCGTGCGGATTGCATAGCGGATCGACTCGTCCATGGTTTCGGCAAGGCCGCCGAATTTACCGATGTCGAGATAGACCCAGCGCGTCCGGTCGTGCTCGTTCTTCTTCGAGACCAGCACTACCTCGGCCTCGATCACGCCGGCATTGCCGACCATGCGGCGCCCGGGTTCGACGATCGTTTCCGGGATGCGGTTGCCGAAGTGCCGGCGCAAGGCGCGGAAGATCGAGCGCCCGTAGGCTTCGACCGCCGGCACCTCCCGCAGGTACCTGGTGGGGAAGCCGCCGCCGAGATTGACCATCGACAGGTTGATGCCGCGGTCGGCGCAGGCGCGAAAGATCGCCGCCGCCGACTTGAGCGCTTCGTCCCACGCGGCGGTCCTGCGCTGCTGCGAACCGACGTGGAAGGACACGCCGCAGGGGTCGAGCCCGAGCCGCTGCGCATGGTCGAGCACGTCGACCGCCATTTCCGGATCGCAGCCGAACTTCCGCGACAGCGGCCACTCGGCGCCGGCACAGCCGAACAGGAATCGGCAGAAGACCTTCGCGCCGGGGGCGGCGCGTGCGATCTTCTCGACCTCCGCATTGCAATCGACCGCGAACAGCCGCACGCCGAGCGCGTGGGCGCGGGCGATGTCGCGTTCCTTCTTGATCGTGTTGCCGAAGGAAATGCGCTCGGGCGTGGCGCCGGCCGCGAGCACCATCTCGATCTCGGCGACCGAGGCGGTGTCGAAGCAGGAGCCGAGCGAAACAAGCGACGCCAACAGTTCGGGCGCTGGATTGGCCTTGACGGCGTAAAATATGCGGCTGTCCGGCAGCGCCTTGGCAAAGGCCCGGTAGTTCTCGCGCACGATGTCGAGATCGACGATGAGGCACGGACCATCGTCGAGCCCCTCGTCGCGACGGCGGCGCAGGAAGTCGTGGATACGCTCGCTCATTGGAGGCGCTCCTTCCTCTCAACGGATTCAAGGGCGGCCGACCGCGCAAGCGGGCAACCGGCGTCGCGGACGAGAACCCTGGCGCCGGCCGTGCGATGGAGGCACGGGCGCAAGCGCGCAGGGTTCTTCACCCGAAATGCTGCCTTGGATTGGAGCGGGAACTCCCGTTCCGCACGGCCGGCAAGATGGACAAGCCTCTTCGGTGCTGAGGGCCAGCGAGACCAAAAAAGCCCGCTCCGTCGTTGCTTTAAGCCGCGTCCCCCGTTGAGCGCGGGGTGCGCCGGTTTCGCCTCCGGCTGCCGATCACGTAGTGAGGCTGGAATTCCAACCTCAGGCGACTGTCCGGCCTCTTGTCCGGATGCCTACCGATCGACACACGGCCACAGGCACGTGCGAAATTGGGCGAGCGGCACATAATCGGATCGAACGTGCATTGCAAGAGAATTCGACAGGCGTGCGATTTCTTTTACGCACCCGCTTCTGTTCTCCCGGCGCAAGCGAGCCGCTGCGAGGCATTCCTCGTGCACCGTGACGTCATTGAGATCGCGCAAGCCCTCCTGTAGGCGCTTGAGTACGGATAGGAATTGTTTGCGCTGATTCTCGCCTGCTCGGTTTAAGCGCGTTTCGCATCAAGTGCGGTGAGGGGGCACAAACGGCCCACTGTGCCCCATTGCACCCCGAGTCTGGTACCGAAATTGTCCAACCCAACGATGGCGAGCGTAGTCGCCGAGCGAAGGATTGTGGGATGCGAGGGCGACCGCCCCCGCGGTCGCGAAGCTGCTGCGGCCCTTGTCGAGCAGCGAACGGAAATGAGGTAAGCTCGATCGCCCGAAGGTATTGGCATTGTCGAAGAGCGCGCCCTTGCACCAAAGAAGGACGGTAGTCGCCTCGAGCCTTCCGGCGCTCAGCCTTTCTGCATTGGGCGTAGTGTTCGGCGACATCGGCACCAGCCCGCTTTACACGTTCAAGACGGTCCTCGGCCTCACCGACGCCAATCCTGATCCCGTCGCCACGCTCGGAGCGCTGTCACTGGTGATCTGGACGCTGATCGTCGTGACTTCGATCAAATACGTATCGTTTGCGATGCGGGTCAACAACGACGGTGAGGGCGGAATACTGGCACTCATGTCGCTTCTCGGCGTGAAGCGGCAGCACCGTCCGATGATCGTAGCGGTCGGGCTGTTCGGGGCTGCGCTGATCTATGGCGACGGCGCCATCACGCCGGCGATCTCCGTTCTTTCGGCACTCGAAGGCCTCGACATCGTGACGTCGACTTTTCGCCCGTATATCTTGCCGGCCGCCGTAGTGATCCTGGTTGCGCTCTTCGCCATCCAGCCGCTGGGCACGACGCGGATTGGCAACGCCTTCGGCCCGATTATGGCGTTGTGGTTCCTGGTCTTGGCCATGCTCGGGCTTTGGGGGATCGTACAGCATCCCACCGTGCTGTTCGCGATCGATCCGCGCGCCGGCTTCGCCTATTTACTTACCGGCGGACAGACCGGCTTTCTTGCGCTTGGCGGCGTGTTTTTATGCGTGACGGGTGCCGAAGCGCTGTATGCCGACATGGGGCATTTCGGCGCCAAGCCCATTCGCCTAGCCTGGTCGGCCCTCGTCTTTCCGAGCCTCGTTCTCAACTATGCCGGTCAGGCTGCGCTCGTTCTCGAAGGTGCTCCTACCGCTGACAACATTTTCTACCGCCTGTGTCCGCCATTCATGCTCCTGCCTCTGGTGCTCCTTGCGACGATTGCCACAATCATCGCCAGCCAGTCCATCATCACTGGCGCCTACTCGATGACCCGGCAGGCGATCCAACTCGGATGGCTGCCACGGCTGCAGATCACGCAAACATCCGAACAAGGATACGGCCAGATCTATGTCGGTGCCGTCAATTGGCTATTGATGATCGTGACGCTCGGTTTGACGATCGGCTTCGGCAAGTCTGACAACTTGGCGGCGGCTTACGGGATAGCGGTCTCGGCCACGATGCTGATGACCACCGCGCTTCTCTTCATCGCGATGCGGGAGATTTGGTGCTGGACCCTGCCTGCGGCTGCTGCCGTTGCCAGCGCATTCTTCATAGTCGATGCGGCCTTCCTCGCAGCCAACCTGGCCAAGGTCGCCGACGGCGGATACGTGCCGTTGCTGCTCGCCGCCGCAGTCTACGGCGTGATGCTCATCTGGCACACGGGCGCGCAGGCGGTCTCGGCCCGGCTCCAAGAGACGGTGGTGCCGATCGCGACCTTCATGGACCGGATCGCCGCGGGCAGGATTCCGCGCGTGCCGGGTACTGCGGTGTTTCTCACCCGGACCGAGCGCGACGCCCCGCCGGTGATGGTGTGGCACTTGAAGCACAACCGCGCCCTGCACGAACGTCTCTTCGTTCTGACTGTTCGGACCGAGGCGGTGCCGTGGATCGAGGACGCCACGCGTCTAACTTTCAAAGAAATTGCGCCCCGCTTCTGGCGCGCCACTGCCCGATACGGCTTCATGGAGCGGCCCGACATCCCGGCCTTGCTGCGGACGGCCCGCGCCGGCGGCTGCGGGGTCGGCCTGGCGGATGTGACCTACTATGTCGGGCACGAGACCGTGGTGCCGAGCGATAGCGAAAAGGGACTGCCGCGATGGTTGGAGGCGCTGTTCGCCGCGATGCAGCGCAACTCCGTTCATGTCAGCGACTACTTCAAGCTACCGCGCGACGCGGTCGTCGAGATCGGTCGGGAAATCGCAATCTGAGGGCCAGACGCGTTCGCACGGATATGCTGGTGGCTTTATCCAAACTCGAAACGGGTCGGTGAGCGCATCGCGAATGCTCGGACTTGGGTCCGCTTGAATATCGAGCATGAACGAGTTGGGGGTGGTGGCGGTCGGTGACCAATTTTGCGGACTTATTTTCAATAATTTTCAATAGGCTTTCTAGTCGTGAGTCCTTGGCGGCTGCGGCAGACGAGCTTAGGATTATGCACCTGCGCAAAGGCTTCGGTTGCTACTGGTCCAACTTCTGCGCCGCTACGGCAGGTGGCCGCATTCCCGGGGCGTCCAGGTGTGCCTTACCGGAGAGTTCGTTTGCGACCTCATGTTCTTCCTACTTTCGGCGCGTTTAGCCGGCAACGGCTGGCGATCGCTGGTCGTCCATGCTCCTGGCGCGCTGCAGCGGTCGCGCCAAGCCGAAATGCCGCCACGCCTCATCGGCACCGCCCGCAGCTCAACAGCTTCAGCGCAGATGAGAATCTGACATGCGTTACGCTACACTTGCCCTCGCCCTAGTCAGCGCCACAGCACTCGGCGGCTGCTCCGAAGGTGTGCTCGATCCGCAAGGTCCGATTGCGTCGGCGGAGCGACTTCTCCTGATCAATTCGACGGCTATCATGCTTGTCGTCGTGATTCCGGTGATCGTTGCCACCTTGGCGTTCGCCTGGTGGTACCGGTCATCCAACACCCGCGCCACCCGCGACACTGACGAGTCTTATGAAGGGCGCGTCGAGTTGGTCATCTGGTCGATCCCGGCGCTGACCGTAATCTTGCTTGGCGGGGTCATTTGGATCGGTTCCCATCAGCTCGATCCGCGCACGCCGATACCCGGGAACGTCGACCCGTTACGCGTGGACGTCGTGGCGCTCGATTGGAAATGGCTGTTCATCTATCCCGATCAGGGCATCGCCGCGGTCAATCAGCTCGTGATCCCGGCCGGAACTCCCGTCGAATTCCGACTCACCTCGGCGACGGTGATGAATTCGTTCTTTGTGCCGCAGTTGGGCAGCCAGATCTACACGATGGGCGGCATGACCACGCACCTCAACCTCTTCGCGGACAAGCCGGGTGAATATCACGGCTTTTCGGCAAATTTCAGCGGCGACGGCTTTTCCGAGATGCGGTTCGTCGTCAAATCGGTGCCGGCCGGCGATTTCGATACTTGGCTCGACCAGGTGCGCGGCGCCGGAGTGGCTCTCGACGATGCCGGCTACGCCGAGCTGGCAAAGCCGAGCCGGGCCGTGCCGCCCACAACCTATCGCTCGGTGGAGCCGAAGCTGTTCGAGCGCATCATCGACCAGACGGTGGCAGGTCCCCGAAAGGTGGGCATCGGCGGAGCCTACTCTCCGCCGCCGCACCAGGCGGGAGGTTGACATGCTGGGAAGGCTGAGCTGGGCGGCAATTCCGTTCAACGAGCCGCTGCCGCTGCTCAGCGGAGCAGTAGTCGGCATCGTCATTCTGGCGGTCCTCATAGCCGTCACCGTAAAGGGCTGGTGGCCATATCTGTGGCGCGAGTGGCTGACCAGCGTCGATCACAAGCGCATTGGCGTCATGTACGTGACGCTCGGCCTGGTCATGCTGCTGCGCGGCTTTTCCGACGCGATCATGATGCGCACACAGCAGGCGATCGCAGTCGGCAGTGCACAGGGATACCTGCCTCCGCCGCACTATGACCAGGTCTTCTCGGCGCACGGCACGATCATGATCTTTTTTGTAGCGATGCCGCTTGTCATCGGGCTGATGAACTTTGCCGTGCCGTTGCAGCTCGGCGTGCGCGACGTCGCCTTTCCCGTGCTCAATTCCGTCAGCCTGTGGCTCACCGCAACGGGCGCCCTGCTGATCAATCTGTCGCTCGTCATCGGCAATTTCGCGCGCACCGGCTGGATGGGCTATCCGCCGCTCTCCGAGCTCGCCTTTTCGCCCGATGTCGGCGTCGACTACTATCTCTGGTCATTGCAGATCTCGGGCATCGGCACGCTGCTGACTGGCATAAATTTCGTGACCACGATTCTCAAATTGCGCGCTCCGGGCATGACCTACTTCCGCATGCCGGTGTTCTGCTGGACCGCGCTCGCCGCAAATCTGCTGATCGTCGCTGCATTCCCGATCCTGACCGCGACCTTTTTGATGCTGCTGCTCGACCGCCACCTCGGCATGCATTTCTTCACCAACGATGCCGGCGGCAACCAGATGATGTATGTCAATCTGTTCTGGGCGTGGGGCCACCCCGAAGTCTACATACTGATTCTGCCGGCGTTCGGCATCTTCTCCGAAGTGGTCGCGACCTTTTCCGGGAAGGGCCTGTTCAGCTATCGCTCGATGGTTTGGGCGACGCTCGGGATTTGTATCCTCTCTTTCATGGTCTGGCTGCATCACTTTTTCACGATGGGCGCAGGCGCGGACGTCAATGCTTTCTTCGGGATCATGTCGTCGATCATCGCGGTGCCGACGGGCGTCAAAGTCTTCAACTGGCTGTTCACGATGTTCCGCGGCCGGATCGTGTTTCGGACGCCGATGCTGTTTGCAGTCGGCTTCATCGTCACGTTTGTCATTGGCGGCCTGACCGGGGTATTGCTGGCGGTGCCGCCGGTCGATTTCGTGGTCCACAACAGCGCTTTCCTTGTCGCCCATTTTCACAATGTCATCATTGGCGGCGTCGTGTTCGGCGCGCTGGCCGGTATCAATTACTGGTTCCCGAAGGCGTTCGGGTTCACCCTCGACGACCGCCTGGGCAAGGCCAGCTTCTGGTGCTGGCTCATCGGCTTCTATCTCGCCTTCATGCCCCTTTATCAGCTGGGCCTGATGGGCATGACCCGGCGTCTGCAACACATCCCCGACCCCAGCTGGCAGCCGCTGCTGCTGGTCGCCGAGGCGGGGGCGATCGTCATTTTCTGCGGAATCCTCTGCCAGCTCGCCCAGCTCTATGTCAGCATTCGCACGCGCGAGCGCCGCCTCGATCTTAGCGGCGACCCTTGGAACGGTCGAACCTTGGAGTGGTCGACCTCTTCGCCGCCGCCCGCCTACAATTTCGCGGTGCTGCCCAGGGTCGAGACGATCGACGCGTTCTGGTACATGAAGCGCGCAGGGCGGCATCCGGCCGAGCCGGCCTACGAGGCGATCGAAGTGCCGCGCAACAGCGCAGCCGGTTTCATTACCGCTTTCTTTGCAGTGGTGATGGGTTTTTCGCTGATCTGGCAGATCTGGTGGTTGGCGGTCCTCGGCTTCCTCGCCGCCGCCACCGTAGTCCTGATAGCCGGCTGGCGTATCGAGCGCGAGCACGAAATCTCGGCCGCCGAAGTCGCGCAAATGGAACGAGCAAGTGAGGTGAGGCATCCCGCGTGACGATCGCAGCAATCGATAGAGCTCCAACCGAGGTTCCGACCGAGCTGGCGCGGGGGCGCGGCGGCGGCGGCCCGGCCTCAAAGCGCGTCGTCGTCGCTTACGGGTTCTGGATCTTCATCCTCAGCGACATGGTCATGTTCTCGGCGTTGTTTGCGGCCTACGCAGTCTTGCGGGGCAATACCGCCGGCGGACCGACCGGAGCCGAGCTGTTCGATCTGCACAGGGTCTTCATCGAAACGATATGTCTGCTGTTGTCGAGCTACACATGCGGGCTCGGGGCGTTGTCCGCCGAACGGCGGCAGCCGGCGCGCTTCTTTACCTTCGCAGTCCTCACATTCGTGCTCGGTGCGGCTTTCCTGTTCATTGAGGTCTCGGAATTCGCCCACATGGTGGAGAAGGGGGCTGGCCCTTCGCGCAGCGGCTTTCTGTCCGCGTTCTTCACTTTGGTCGGCACGCACGGGGTTCACGTCGCGAGCGGGTTGATCGCGCTCATCTATCTGACGGCCCAGGTGATCGCTAAGGGCCTGCAAGCCACCACGCTGCGGCGCCTGTTGTGCTGGAGCTTGTTCTGGCACGCGCTGGACATCGTCTGGGTCGGGGTATTCACGTTGGTCTACTTGATGGGAGATTAGCATCGATGGACGCTCCCGAGCACCTGTTCGACGACCGCACGCCGGGCGTCGAGGAGCATGAACCCACGGCCAGCTACCAGTCGTACACGGTGGGGCTGGGGCTTGCGATCCTGGCGACGATCGCCTCTTTCGTCGTGTCGCAAACCAGTTTGCTGTGGCCCCCGGGCATCCCGGTCGGGTTGATCGTACTCGCCTTCGCGCAGATCGGCGTTCACCTCGTGTTTTTCCTACATCTGGGCAGCGGGCCCGACAGCACGAACAATATTCTGGCCCTCGCGTTCGGCGTCCTGATCGTCTTTCTTGTCATCACAGGCTCGGTCTGGATCATCGCCAATCTCAACAGCAACATGATGCCCATGTCGATGCAGTAAGCGGGGAAGGCCGTCATGGGCGTTGGCAGCGCTCGACGGCCTGGCTAAGGCAGCCGAGTGCGCCGCCGGAGAGTACGACAGCGATCGTGATGAGCCTGCTCCGTGACTTTCCTGCGCTGGTCTAGGCTTGGAGCTCGACCTGGACCATGAACGAAGCCTTCTTCACCGATTTGTCGACATGGCTCACGCAGGCCGGCCTGGCAGGCATGCCGGAAATCGATATCGTGTCTGGATGTTGCGACCGTTGCGTTGGAGCCGGACTGCCTCTGGGCCGGACTCTGGTGTTTGTCGACACGCTGCATCCCGTTCACGAGGGGCGATTGTTTCGCTGGGGGTTTGGCCAAGGCGAACCTTCCCTCCTCGACTACGGCCGCACCAGCCCGGACGCGCTCGCCGGTCCTGATCCCCTGGACACCGCGGCCATCGAACGCTGGCGACGCAGCCCATTCTACAGAATGCTGCAGACGGGCGATTCCGTCTTCCGCCGCCGCTTGAGCGTCGCGACCGCGGAGGAGTTTTCGCCGTTACCAGACTTGCTCGCCGCGGGGATGACCGATTACGTGGCGATCATCACCCGCTTTGGCGCCGAGGGCGCTATCGGCGAGATGGACGGCGTGTACTCGTCATGGACAACAAGGGCACCCGGGGGATTCGCCGATCGCCACATCACCGCCCTCGAGCGCATTGCACCGACCCTCGCGCTTGCCATCAAATCGGTATCGCTCGCGCGGATGACCGGAACGTTGATGGAAACCTACCTGGGCCGTGACGCTGGTCAGCGCGTTCTCAGCGGACGGATCGTGCGCGGGATTGCCGAGCGCATCGACGCCGCTATTTGGTTCAGCGATCTGCGTGGATTCACGCGCATTACCGACGCCGCACCTGATCAGGTAATTCCACTCCTGAACGACTACTCGGACGCTATCGTCTCGGCAATCCACGCCAATGGCGGTGATGTAGTCAAGCTAATTGGCGATGGGACGCTCGCCATCTTCACCGCCGAAGATCGCATGCACGCGTGCGAAGCGGCATTGTCGGCCGCGACCGCCGCGCGGCAAAGCGTCGCCGAATTGAAAAAGCAACGGACTGCGGCTGGCAAGCCGGTAACCGACACGTATCTCGGCTTGCACGTCGGCGAAGTCTACTATGGCAATATCGGAAGCCGGGAGCGGCTCGATTTTACCGTGATTGGTCCGGCCGTAAACGAGGCAAGTCGTATTGCTGCGATGTGTCGTTCAGTCGATCAACCGGTTCTAATATCGTCGGCGTTTGCCGATGTCGGGGACATCAAAAGTCGGCTCGTTTCCGTGGGAAGATACGCGTTGCGCGGTGTGACGCAGCCACAGGAGCTGTTTACGCTTGATCATGATGCGTAAGCGCGGCCTGGATCAGCTATGCTATTTCCGAAACGCATCGTGAACTTGCCCGCCAAATGGGAGGATCGCTCATGGAAGATCGCATCAGGGTTGATCTGCACGAAGGCGTCGCCGATGTACGCCTGATGCGCGCGGACAAGATGAACGCCCTGGACGATGCGATGTTCGGCGCGCTCGTTGCGACTGGAGAAAAACTCAAGACGCAAAGAGGTGTCCGCGCGGTCGTGCTTTCGGGCGAAGGACGAGCCTTCTGCGCCGGCCTGGACACGCGAAATTTCGGCGAGATGGCCAGCGGGATGCACCGCGTCGACTTGGAGAAGGCTACCGGATCGAGCACGGCCACGGCGCGGACGCCCGGCGGCGCCAATCGGGCTCAGCAGGCGGTGATGATTTGGCGCGAGATACCTATCCCAGTGATCGCGGCCGTCCACGGCGTAACCTTCGGCGGCGGATTCCAGCTCTGCCTCGGCGCCGACATGCGTTTCGTCGCTCCCGATGCGCAACTGTCGGTCATGGAGATCAAGTGGGGCCTGGTCCCCGACATGGCCGGCATCGTGCTGCTGCGCAAGCTAGTGCGCGACGACGTGGCGCGAGAGCTGATCTTCTCCGGGCGCATCTTCAACGGTCAGGAAGCCTTGGGGCTCGGCCTAGCGACGCGGGTTTGCGACGATCCGCGCGGCGAAGCCCTTGCATTCGCCAAAGGGGTGGCTGCCAAGAGCCCCGATGCGATCCGCGCGGCCAAACGGCTGTTCGCCCTGGCTGCCGAGGAGCATCAACACGCAATACTGCTGGCCGAGACGAACGAACAGGCGAAGTTGATTGGATCACCCAATCAGGTCGAGGCGGTGCGGGCGAATTTGGAGAAGCGTACGCCTCAGTTCGTCGGATGACACGCTCGGGACAATAGTTGGGACTTGAGGTGGTGCAATGGAGCTTGATGGAAAGGTGGCTTTTGTCACGGGTGGTTCCGGCGATATCGGCGGCGCCATAGCGATAAGCCTCGCTAAAGCGGGGGTGGACGTTGCGGTTTCGTACGTCGGTGATTCGCAACGCGCAGCGGCGACTGTCGATGCCGTGAAGAAGATCGGCATGCGAAGCCTTGCCGTACAACTGGACCAGCGCGATTCGAACTCGATCGATACCAGCGTCAAGAAGGTTATGGCCGAGTTCGGCCGGCTCGACATCCTTGTCAACAACGCCGGTTGGAACATTGGCATTCCATTTAGAGACCTGAACGCGTTGACAGCTGAAATTTGGGACCGCGTCATGGAGACCAATCTTCGCGGACCGTTCCTGTTGGCGAGAGCATTTGCACCGCAATTGCGCCGGCATAAGGCCGGCCGAGTTGTCAATATTGCCTCGCTCGCAGGAATTGCACCGGGCGGCAGCAGTATAGCCTACGCGTCAAGCAAGGCGGGCCTGATTCATCTCACGCACTGCTTGGCAGTGGCACTGGCACCTGACGTGACAGTTAACTGCGTCGCGCCCGGCCTTGTCGCAGGAACACGGATGGCTGACCGAGTACCAGAAGACATAAAGCGCCAGGCGAGAATGCAAGCAGTTCTTGGAAGAACAGCACGCGCGGAAGACATCGCCGAGCAAGTCTTAACATTTTGCCGAACCGAAACCGTTACCGGTCAGGTGCTCGTTGTAGACGGTGGCATGCCAGCGGGTATGAGATAAAGCGGGAGCGCGCGGCGGCGCGATCAGGGAAACGTTTTCCGTCGGGTCAAGCTTGACCTAGGCCAGCGAGTTTTCCAGATCGGCCAGGCGTCGTTCCGCGGGGATCTCAGCGCCGCCGAACCTCTGTCGACCCCATTCGGCGATCGGATACAACGGCGTGTTCTGCAAAGTTGCAGTATCGCGGGCGGTTATGAAACTCCTCAAGCAGGCGAGACCTGCCGACGCCGGGCTCCCCGACGATCAGCACCAGTTGACCCTCTCCTTGCCGTGCACCCTTCCAGCGCCGCATCAGCAAGGCGATTTCTTCGTCACGGCGATCAATGGTGCGAGATGCGGTTGCCCCGCGCGGCGTCCCGCACCGCTCGCCCGGACGATCCGAAACAAAGTCACCGCCCCGGGCACGCCTTTGAGGTCATGGCCGCCGCGCTCCTCGGCGACGAGTAGACCGGCGACATGGCCCTGGACCCGTGCTGTGACCACGAGCGAACTCGGTTCGGCAAGCGTCTGCCTTGCGGCTGTTCGCAAGAAAGAATGCGGCGGCGATCGCGCCGTGTGGTCGCTCCTCTATGGAGGACTCAGCATTGCGGGTGATGCCGTGATGCTCAGCAGTCGCCACGCTGCGGCGTAGCGAAAACGGGTTGCAGCGCGCTCTATACCGCTAGGACAAATGCTAGGGCGGCGGTTGAACTGAAAACGCAAACGCTTGATTTAAAACGATAAATGTTTCCAGTTTGGCGGAGGATGTCCGCCCAAAAGATGGAAAATATGATAATTTGCCAAGTGGTTAGCAAAATACCGTCTATCCTGTCCACAAATGACGCTACAAGAGTGACGCAAAATTTGCCCGCCCCTTCGGAGGCCCTGAACCGCATCGTCCCAGGTCGCACGTCGCGCGGCACAGTCGACGGCTTTCCCCGCGCGCCCCCTCGCCGGGAGGGGGCCTCGAAATAATCCTCACGAGATCGGGGGGTGTCGGCGGACGCTCGGCGGCTCTATGCCCGCGGACGATGTGGACCTGACGCTCATGATTCGAGAGGGTCAAAACTCGGTCGGGCAAAACGACCACCGCATCGTCCCACGTCCCGCACGTCGCGCGTAGCTTGCCGCCGTCGATGCGCTCACCGGGTCGACGGCTTTCTCGCGCGTCATTCCACCCCACTCGTCGGGAGCCTCGAAATCATCCTCACGAGATCGGGGGGTGTCGGCGGACGCTCGGCGGCCCTATGCCCGCGGACGATGTGGACCTGACGCTCATGATTCGAGAGGGTCAAAACTCGATCGGGCAAAACGACCACCGCATCGTCCCACGTCCCACACGTCGCGCGCAGCTTGCCGCCGTCGATGCGCTCGACCGCGATGGTCAGGGGCCTATTCGGTGCAAGTCGAGACCCTTCGTCGCCTCCGCCACGGCGGGGACCAATATGTCCGCGTCGAGCATGTCCACGTCAATGAGGGCGGGCAAGCCATAGTCGGAAATGTGAAGACGGCTGGGTCGGGCGCGGCCGGATCGCCCGAGCAGAGCGCCAGCGGAGTGATAGCTCCGGCGAACCAGGATCGTTGATAGCCACCATGCACATCATGAACGAGAACACCATGAACGCATGCGATAGGCGACATACGATCAACAATGAAAGGGCATTTTGATGACTGACCAAATGACGGTGGGCGCTGCGTGTGACGCTGGCGCCTCGCGGGATCGGGGTGTCCGTATTGTGTCCGGGCTTTATCCGCACGCAGATCATGAACTCGCGGCGGAATCTCCCTCAGCGGTTCGCCGGTTCCGCTATTGAAGACCCTCCGACAGAAGGACCAGCCGCTGAGTTCTTAAAAATGGTGACCGATCGGGTATCCACGGGCATTGATCCGCTCTATGTCGGCGAACTTGTGCGGGAGGGCATCGAACAGGACTGGCCCTACATCTTCACTGACAATGAGTTCGAGT
>Ga0210397_10001400_pt1 | contig 15439 bp, 26 predicted proteins | sample IncBWH2OmetaG_FD_160126 | JGI IMG/M metagenome (GOLD analysis project Ga0210397, IMG submission 160126) | Forest soil microbial communities from Barre Woods Harvard Forest LTER site, Petersham, Massachusetts, United States - Inc-BW-H-2-O ...
CGGATCGTGTCTGGTGCTCGCTCGACGTGTGGGCCGCCCTCGGCTCGCTGGTCGACGTGGCCCGCCTGGTCATGCCGCCCGCCCAGACCGAACAGCCGGCCGGCTCCGCGTCGCTGGCGGATTTCCGCGGCGACGTGATCGGGCTGCCCCGCATCGTGGTCCCGACCTTCGCGGCCGGTACGTGCATTGTCGGCCCGTCGACCCTCTTCGAGTGTTACGAGGAGGTCATCGGGCTCCTGTCGGTGATCGAACCGTCGATCCTCGGCGTCGAGGTCGCCTACGGCGGTTATATCGCTAACGGCACCCTCGAGCCGACCGCCTTCGTGCCGCTCACCCCGCCCGCCGGTATGCGGACCGTCGAGCTGCCCGACGACGCCGACGCTGACGCCAAGACGGCGAAGAAATAACCAGGGTTCCCCCGGCTGATGGCGACCTGGCCGAAGCTCCCGGAGGTCCGATCGTGGTTGCGGCTCGCCCCGGACCCGGTCGAGGACCTCGTCATCGACTCGGCCCGCATGGCCGCTATCGCCTGGGGGAACCGCCGCACCAACCACAAGTACGACCCCGACGACCCCGACAACCCCGACCCGGACATCCCCGACGACATCCATCTCGCCTGTGTCATGCACGCCGGGCGGCTCTACCGGCGCCGCGACTCGGTCGACGGGTCGCTCGGCGGCGGCGAGTGGGGGATCGTCCGGGTCGGCCGGGTCGACCCCGACATCCTCGCCTTATACGACGGGGCCGCCCCGATGATCTTCGGCTGATGTCCTGGGATTACCCGTCGAGCTCGGCGGCGATCGTCGACACGTTGACGGCGGCGATCGCCAACGTCGCCATATTCGATCGGCCGCCCGCGTCGTTCAATGTGCCGGCCGTGATCGTGGCCCACCCGGCGATGGTCACCCGCAACAGCCCGTTCGGTATCGACCTTGTGCAATGGCCGATCATCTGCGCCGTCGGGCCCGACCAGGCCGACCGGCTCGCCGAGCTCCTCGACGCCTGCGCTAGCGCCCTCGAGACCGACCCGGCGCTATTCGGGATCGTGCAGTCGACCCGGGCCGTGAACTACCAGGCGTGGCGGATCATGGACGTGTCGGGCATCCAGGTTCTAGCCGCTGACCTGATTATCGAGATACGCCAGTAAAGGAGAACCCGCCCATGACCGTTGTCGAACAAGACCAACCCGCATTGCTGGCCGACCCGCCCGACTTCGCCGGGCAGTCGGTCATGATGACGTCGACGTATATCGAGATCGGCGGCGTCAACCTGCGCTGCCTCGGTCTGTCGATGTCGCTCGAGGCCGACGTCAAAACGATCGAGCAGACCAGCTTCTGCAACGTGCAGGAATACCCGGGCCCGACGAAATTCCATATGGTCGCCAAGTTCGCCCAGTCCTTCGACCCGGGCGGCACCTTCCAGGTCCTGGAGGCCGGGCTCGCCGCCTACCTCGCCAGCGGCACGCCGCTCGAGTTCAAGGTCCGCCCCTACTACCAGCGGCCGGTCTCGGCGACCAACCCGGAGTTCGCCGGGTTCCTGGTCCCGATGGAATACAACGTGTTCGGCGGCGACGCCGGCACCGCCTCCGAGGTCGACATCGACTGGACCCTCACCGCCAAGTGGACCGTGAATACCGGCGCCGTGGCCGCCACCGGGGCGACCGCGGGAACGCCCGGCAACTTCACCCCGGCCGGCGCCACCAGGCCCGCCAACCTCGCCGGGCTGACCAGCGTGACGGCCAGCCCGACGACGGCATGGGCGACCGGATCCTATGTGGTGACCGCCGACCAGCTCGGCGCCCACTGGTCCGGTACCGCCTGGGCGGCCGGCGTCGCCCCATGACGACCACCCAGACGGTCATCCTGCTCATCGAGGTCGGGATCATCGCCCTCGCCGCCCTGGTGACCCTGTTCGCCGGGATCCGCCGCTGATGGCCGACCAGGCGGTCGTGGCCGTCGTCGGCATGCAAGCGATCCGCAAGGACATCGCCCGGGCCACCACCGACGTGTCCGGGCCACTCTTCAAGGCGATCTCGGCGGCCGGCAAGCAGGCCGTCGAGCCGGTCGCGGCCCGGGCCCGCTCGGCGATACCGACCAACCCCCGCTCGACCGGCCGCCTCCACGGGTCGATCCGGACCAGCGGCACCCGGACGGGCGGGTCGGTGCGGATGGGTTCGAAGCTGGTCCCGTGGGCCGGCTGGGTCGACTTCGGCGGCACCCGCCCGGACGGATCCGAGCGCGAATTCGTGAAAGGCGGCCGCTACCTGTTCCCGGCCGCCCAGTCCCTCGCCAACGTCGCCGCCGCCGCCTATTCGCAGGCGATACAAGAGGTCCTCGACCGCGGCGTCATCTGGACCAACACCGGCACCGACCCGGGATCAATCCATGACTGACACCGTCCGCCTCGACGCCCTCGAGCTCGAGCCCGCCCCGGCGCCCGTCGTGACGCACCGCCGGATCGTGATCGACCCGGCCGCGACCCCGGTATTCCGACCGAACGATATCCGCACCGTCAAAGCGATCACCGGGCTATCGCTGATGGCGATGATCGACGGCGACGACGACGCCGACAAGTTCTGCGCGTTGGCGTTCTTCTCGCTGCGCCGCGAGGAACCCGAAACGCTCGCCTCGACGTTATGGGCCCAGGTCGAACAAGCCGACCTCGAGATCGAGGCGGCCCGCGTGGACCCTACGAGCGGCGGTACTTCGAGGGGATCGCCGCCATCTGCAAGTACTACGGGATGAGACCGAGAGACGTGTACGATCTCGACCCGCTCGAGCTCGACGGGATGATCCGGCTGATGGGCCGCGAGGCCGACGCCATCCGGGCCGCCAACAAGAAGAGGCGATAAGGGGGATGGCCGGCCCTTCGGTAATGGTCCGGGTCATGGGCGACCTGAAGGGGTTGGGCGACGCCTTCAGCTCGGCCGGGAAAACCGCCCAGGGCGCGGTCTCGAAGATCCACGGGACCTTCTCGAGCATGCTCGGCGCTCTCAACCAGACCGGCGTGCTCGGCCCGTTCGGGCTGGCCCTGTCGGGCATCGACGACGCCATCGGCAACATCATCGAGCACGGCAAGAAGATCGGCCCGGCGTTACTCGCCGCGGGCGGCGCCCTGGTCGGCATCGGCGCCGGGTTGCAGCAGGTCGGCTCGAAAGACCAGGCCGCCCACCAACAGTTGCAGGCCGCGATCGAGGCGACCGGCGGGTCGTATGAGGATTACGCCGGGCAGGTCGAAGGCGCCATCAAAGGCCAGGAGAAATACGGGACCACCGCCGACAAAACCCAGGACGCGTTGCGGTCGCTGATCCAGGCGACCCACGACCCGGCGAAAGCCTTCCAGCTGCTCGGCGAGACCGCGGATGTGGCCGCCTCGAAGCACGAGGATCTGACCACCGCCGCCGATCAGGTCGGCAAGGTTTACAACGGCAACACAAAACTCTTGAAGCCGTACGGGATCGAGCTCGACAAGACGACCGGCAAAACCAAAGACGGCGAAACCGCCCTCCAGGCTCTCGCCGACGTGACGAAAGGGCAGGCGTCGGCGGCGACCGACACGTTCGCCGGGAAGCTCGACGCGGTCAAAGCGAAGGTCGAGGATCTGACCGCCACTATCGGCCAGAAGTACGGGCCGGCGATACAAGGGATCGGGATCGCCGCCATGGCGGCGGCGTCGGTCGTCGAGGTCGCCTCGACGATCATGGCGGCCGGCTGGTTCGCCGCCTTCTGGCCGATCGGCGTCGCCGTGCTGGCCCTCGCCGGGCTCGGCGCCGCCATCTACCTTCTGGTCACCCACTTCCAAGACGTCATCGACTGGCTCAAAACGCATTGGCCGATCCTGGTCGACATTATTTTCGGGCCGATCGGGCTGGCGATAACAATGGTCATCCAGCATTTCGGCGGGATCGAGACCGCTGCCAAGACGGTCCTGGGCTGGTTCAAGACGGCATGGCAGGCGGTTTACACCTACGTGATAAAGCCGGTCGGCGACGCCATCGCCTGGGTCATCCGCGCCTTCGGCGGTCTCATCTCCTGGTTCGCCGGGCTGCCCGGGCAGATCGGGCGGATCGCGGCGGGCATGTGGCACGGCATCTCCGACGCCTTCTCGACCGCGATCATGGCCGTATACCGAGTTTGGAACGGCGTCTGGGGCTGGCTCACCGGGATCGGCGGCGACATCGCCTCCATCGCGGGCGGTATGTGGAATGGGATCCTCAACGCCTTCCGCGGCATGGTCAACGGGATCATCGACATCTGGAACGGGCTGCACTTCACGCTGCCGAAGGTCGACGCCGGACCGATCCACATCGGCGGCGAAACCATCCGCGTGCCGCAGATCCCGCATCTGGCCCAGGGCGGGTTGATAACCGGGACCGGGCTGATCTACGCCCACGCGGGCGAGGCGATCACCCCGGCGAAGGACGTCGGCCCTCGAGGCCCGGCCGTGGTCGTCCAAAACGCCACTTTCTCGACCGAGCTCGACGTCGACGCCTTCATGCGTAAGGCCGCCTGGGTGGCCCGGACCCAGAAGATATGACCGACACTTGTGTTCGGCGCGCCTGGCTGACCCTCGGCGGGTTGTCAGTCGACCTCGAGGACGTGTCGGCCGGGTATTTCTGCTCGAGTCTCGACCTGGGCTACCCCGACGTCCGGGACGTGACCAGCAACCGGCCCGACGCGGACGGGATCGACGACCGGACGGCGCTGATGGGCGGCCGGGTCATCTCGGCGGACATCACCGCGCTACGCGGCGCGGGCGCCGTGATCGACGTGGTCGCGGCCAGCTTCGCCCCGTTCATGGTCCCGTCCGCCCGGCCGACCCTGCATTACATCCTGGACCGGCTCGACAACCCGGAGAGGACGTTAACGGTCCGCCCCTCGGGCTATTCGTGGCAGGTCGCCGGGCCCGACCAACGCGACATCAACCTCCAGTGGGTGGCCGCCGACCCGGTCGCCCGGGCCGTGACCGAGCAGACCGCGACCAGCTGGTCGGGCAGCTCGACGCTGCCGGGCCGCACCTACCCGCTCACGTTCAACCGGATCTACCCGCCGGGCGGGTCGGTCGGCAATAGCGCCCAGATCCGCACGGCCGGCGAGGTCCCGATCAAACCGCGGCTGCGGATCTTCGGTCCGATCACCAACCCGAACGTATTCTTTTACATCTACCCGACCGGCACCGGGCCGCCGTTGCCGACGCCGCTGTCGATCCGGTTCACGGGCGGGATCATCGTCGGCGCCGGTCATTTCGTCGAGGTCGACGTGGCCCGCAAGACGGCGTTCGTGGATGCCGATCCGACTCAGTCGGTCCTCGCCTCGATCGACTGGATCAACACGACGTGGCCGGTACTGCCGATCCTGCCCGGCTATTCGCTGATGACCCTGTCCGGTAACTCGACCAGCGGGATCACCCAATGTCAGGCGACCTGGCGGGACGGGTTCCTGTCGTGACCTGGCCGGACGGGCGGGCCCCGGCCGGGCTGGCCGTGGCGCCGCGGGCCGCCAACCCGCCGGGCACGTTCCCGGTGCCGGCCGGTCGTGGCCGCTGGCGGCTCACGTTGCATAACCGCCAGTGGATCGGGACGACCTCGACGGCGTCGACGCTCATCGCCGAGCTGGTCGACGCCCGCGGCCGGCGGCTCGACCAGGCTTGGAACACCGCCGCCCAGCTGACATTCACGCTCAACGAGGACTCGCCCGCCGCGAAAATGATCGTCGAGCTCACCCAGGATGTCATGGCGTGGCGCTGGGATGACCAGACCGGCGCGGACGTGTGCGTATTCCGGGGGATCATCACCCAGGGGGAGGACGAGCTCACCGAGCAGTCCGCCACCGTCACGTTCACCTGCCACGATTACCTGAAAATGTTCGAGCGGCGCCTGGTCACCTCGACGATCGCGCTCACCGGGTTCGATCAGGACACTCTCGCCAACGTGCTGATCGGCCAGGCGACCAGCCCGCAAGCATCTAACGGGACGTCGTTCCTGCCCGGCGGATTCCTGCCCGTCTATAGCGTGGCCGTCAACCCGGCCGGCGCCTCCCGCGGCGCCTCCGGAATTCTCCGGGACCGCACCTACCCGCCTCAGACGGTCATCTACGAGGCGCTCGACGACCTGGCCCGGGTTATCAGCGGGTTCGACTACGACATCCTCCCCGCTGCCGGCCGCCCGCCCGTATCGCCGTGGCCGTACCTCGACGCCCTCCGGATCTTCTACCCGTACCAGGGGATCCTCCGGTCGTCGCCGGCCCTGGTCTACGGGTCGACGGTCTCCGGGGTGACCCGGACGGTCAACTCGGGCGATTACGGCAACTACTGGCGGGTCCTCGGTAACAACGGGAGCTCGGACCCGGCCGCCCCTCAACTGTTCTCCGAAGCGTGGAACGCCGATAGCAACGACATCACCCGGATCCCTATCGGAACCTGGATGACCGGCGACAACGCCGCCGATGTGAGCATCCAGTCGACCCTCGACCAGCAGGCCCAGGGGGATCTCGCCCTCGCCGGGCTGGTCGTGCCGTCCTATTCGCTGACCCTGCGGCCCGGCGCCTACTCCTGGGGGAACCCGAATATGGGCGACGTCGTGCCGCTGGTCATCCAGAAGGGCCGGCTCAACGTGTCGACCACGGTCCGGGTCCTCGGGATCTCTTACGACATCGGCGACGACGGCGAAGAGGACGTCTCCCTGACCGTCGGCCGGCCGCAACCGTCGTTCCTCAAGCTCATTACCGCCGCCGACCGCGACGTCGACGCCCTAACCCGGAGATGACCCGATGACCCGTTTCACGCCGCAATGGTTGCAATCGGGAACGTACGCGGGGGCCCAGGATCGCCGCCTGATCGGAGCGCTATGGCCGGCGGCCGCCTCGAGCGGCTGCGCGGTCGCACCGATCGGCGGGTCGATGAGTGTGAGCGTGGCCCCCGGATCGGTCGCGGTGCCGACACAGAACAACTCGGGCTCGACGTTGTGTACCTCCGACGCTTCGGAGACCGTGACGCTCACCGCCGCCCCGGCGTCGGGGTTGAACCGGATCGACGTGATTATCTGCCGGCCGCGCGGCGGCGACCTCGACGGGGGCGCCAACAACGATTTCATATTCGATTTCGTGACCGGCACCGCGCTAGCCAGCCCGACGGTACCGGCGACGCCGCCCGGGACCGTCGCCCTGGCCCAGATCGCGGTAGCGGGCGGGTCGGCGGCGATCGCGGCCGGGAACATCACCGACGTCCGCCCCGGCAACCTGGCGATACCGTCGCCGGCCGGCTCGCAACTGGCCGCGTTTCAGGTGGCCGGCGCCACCAACCAGCCCATTGCTGCCGGTGGCGCGTGGGTGCTACTCAATCCTCTATGGGCGGCACCAAGTTTCAATCGAGGCGGCGGCGTCTGGGCCGGCGGTGTCTACACCGTTCCTCACGACGGCTTTTATCGGATCACTGGCAATATCGGCTGGGGGCTGGCAACGGCTTTCACGACGCCAAACGTCACGTTCATCGGGGCCATCTGGCTCAATGGTGCGACCCAGCTAGCCAGCAACGCCTTTATGGCGGTCAACATCAGCACCGGGACCAACCTCAACTGCCACGTCACCAAGACAGTGTTTCTCAGCAAAGGACAGACGGTCGACCTCCGAGCCAACAACGGTCACGCAAGTATCAACTTTTCCATTCTCGGCAACTCTGCACAGTCCTTCCTTGAGATCATCGAACAACCAGCACCCTCGCTGACCTAGGAGACCTAATGAGCTATCTAAGCATCGCTCAGCTAACGAACGACCCGACGTTTAGTAGCCGCTCGCTGGCGTGTGCCACTCAGCAGGCCGAGACCTACAAGGACGACCAGCGGCCCGATTTCGTGGCCGTGGCCGAGAGCGTGCTACGCGGCGAAAGTATGTGCGCGAACGCGCTGAACCGATTGAGCGCGGCCGGGCCCGGGATCGGCGACAAGGCCGACAACGGTGACGGCACGATCGACCAGAGCAACGTGACCGACGCCGACCTGTTATCGCTGACTCAGGCGAACTGGCAGGTCGCGGCGTCCCTGTTTTTCGCGTCCGATGGAACACCGATAGGAGGAACCTAAATGAGCAATCCCGAGCCCCAACCCCAACCCGATCCCGAGCCGGCGCCCGAGCCGGCCGCCGAGCCGGCCCACGGCGACGGCACGCCCGACGATGGCGCTTAGCCGCCAGTGGATGCCCAGCCCGTGCTACTCGAGCCGCGGCGGCTCGAAAGTACGGCTGATCGTGGTGCACACGAGCGAAGGCGCCCAGTCGATCGCGTCGCTCGGTAACTGGTTCGCAAACGCTAATAATCAAGTCTCGTCGCACACCGGGATAGACAACGCGTCGAGCACGGTGATCGCCGAGTACGTCAAACGCGACCAGAAAGCTTGGACAAGCGCTAACGCGAACCCGGTGGCAACCCAAACCGAGCTGTGCACGCCGTCAGGCGCGGCCCAGGGCTGGTCGGCGGCGACGTGGAACAGCAAAACCAACATGCTGGCCGCCTGTAGCGCGTGGATCGCCGAGGAAGCTGCCGCGTTCGGGATCCCGATAGTGAAGCTCACCCCCCAACAAGCCCAAGGCGGCTCGGCCGGTGTGTGCGGTCACGGCGACCTCGGATCGTGGGGAGGCGGACACACCGACCCGGGCCCGAACTTCCCGTGGTCGTCGGTCATCGCCGCCGCGAAGGGCGGCTCGGCGGTCGGCCCGACACCGCCTGCCCCGACGCCAGCACCCCCGGCGCCCGGGAAGGGCCCGGCGTGGCCGTACGGTCCGAACGACTATCTCGGCCAGCCCAGCTCCGATCCGCTGTGCCATTCCGGCTACTACGGCGGCGCCGACCAGACCAACGTGCGGACCTGGCAGACCCAGATGAAGGCGCGCGGCTGGAACATCGCCACTGACGGAATGTACGGGCCGTCGAGCCAGTCGATCTGCCAGCAGTTCCAGGCCGAGAAAGGGCTCTCGGTCGACGGGCTGTGCGGCCCGTCGACGTGGTCGGCGTCATGGTCGGCGCCGGTCACCTGATCGTCGCGGTTGCGGTCGTGGCCCTCGGCGCGGCCGTGTTCATGGCGGCCGCCTATCTGACCGCCGCGGCGCTGCTGTGAGCTGGCTGGTCGCGTTCCGGCTGGCGTCGTATCTGCTCGGCGTGGCCGTCATCGTCGACGCCCTGGTGACGCCCGCCACGATCGCCCAGTGGGTGGCCGGGCTGGTCCTGGTCGGCATCGTCCCCCCGGAGGCCGTGATCGCCCGTATCCGCCCTCGAGGCCGGCCGTGACCGATCTGCGGGGTCTGGTGGCGATCGTGCTGGCCGCGGGCGTGGCGATCTGCGTCGTGTCCCTGTCGCTCGGTATCGCGGTGACGACGGGCCCCATATCGCAGGAGGACTCCGCTCTACTGTCGACCGTGCTCGGCGCCGCTATCGGCGCGGTAGCGACCTATCTCGGCGGCCGGGCCGTGACCGCCCCTCGGGACCCGCCCGTCGAGCCGCCCCGGGTCGTGATCAAAGACTCCAGCCAGTTACCCGCCGACCCGCCCGGGCCGGATCCTGAGTGACCGTGACCAACGGCTCGCCATGCTCGCCGCCTGGGTGGCGATCGCGGTCGGGTCGCTGGCGCTGGGCGAGCTGGTCTATGTGGTCGTCCGCCGGGTGTTCGGCCATTGATTCGCCTTCGTGGACGCGAAATGGACGCGGACCAAAGTGAACAAGGGGGATATTCAGGGGTACAGGGGGGTGGACAGGGGTGAAGGGTTTTCGGGTGTTTCCGCAGGTCAGAGCGTGTTTTCGCTGGTCAGGCGGGGTGTCGCGAAAACAGGGGGGAATGTTTCCGTCGGACATGGCGACCAGCCGATTCCGCCCCCTCTGACCTGCTACTTCCTGATAACTGGAGGCCGCTCGGAGGCCCGTGGACGCGAAATGGACGCGGCCGGAACCTCCCGATGGGATTTGCGGGCCGCGATGGACGCGTCGACCGCGTCCCTGGCGGCATCAAACGAGTTCCGGAACAGATGCCCATACGTGGCCGTGACCCCCGCCGACGACTGACCCAACATCGCCCCGACCTCGCGCTCGGGCCGCCCCGCGGCGATCAGAACCGACGCGTAGTAGTGGCGTAGATCGTGGAACCGGACGCCCTTGGGCAGACCGGCCCGGGCCGTGGCGTTGACCATCGCCTGGTCGATCAGGTTCCGCCGGACCGGCGCGCCGCTCGATGTGGCGAATACCAGCTCGGCCGACCCGCCGCCGATCCGGTCCTCGGTCCTGGCCCGACGGTAATGAGCCATGTGGTCGGCGAGCGCATCGAACACCGACTCGCCGACCGGGACCTCGCGGACCCGATCCTCTTTGGGTAGCCGCACGTACATCGCCTGGCGCTCGAGGGTTATCAGCTGCCGCTCGACCCGCAGGATCCGCCGCCTTCGGGCGGGCAGGCCGACCATGCCCACCGTGAGCCCGAACACCTCGCCGCCGCGCAGGCCGGCGTCGGCGGCGAGGACGGCCGCGGCCCGGTAGTGGCCGGGCAGGCCGGCGATGATCGCCTCGACCTGATCCTCTTCCAAGGCCACGAGCGGCGCCCGGCGCGCCGTCGTGGCCGGACCCAGCCCGATCGCCGGATTGCTCGTCAACATCCGGGCCCGCACCGCCGCGGCCAGGATCGCGGCCGTGCGCCGCCATATCCGCTCGACCGTGGTCGGCGCCAGGCTCGCCTCGAGGCCCCGCAGGAACCGTTCGAGCTCGAGCGCGGTGATCTGGCCGATCCGATAGCGGCCCAGCGCGGGCAGCACATGGCAGCGCAGGTCAGAGTCGCGGGTCCGAGCCGTCGTGTCCTGGTGGCCGACCGTGGCGACCCATAGGGCGGCCATCTCGGCGAAGGTCGTCCGGGGTCCGGCCGGGTCGATATAGGTACCGGCCCGGCGGTCATGCTCGACGCGCGCCGCGAAATCGTCAGCGCTGCCGCGCCGGTCGAACCGTCGCGATGTCTCCGACCCGTCCGGGCGGCGGTAGCGGACCCGCCAGCGTGGCCCGTCCGCGCTCTCTTCACGTTTTATGCTTGCCATGTCACAACCTCCTCCAAGTAGTTGTGGCCGTGCCCCGGGCAGCGTCTCACTGCGCCGGGGCGTTTCTGTGCGTGCAGGGACAGGCTAGGGCGGCAGGGACTGGCGCAGCCGTTCGATGGTCGCCATGATCAGATTCGCCGACGCCGAGACCTCGCCGCGCAGGAGCGTGATCTGCGTCTCGAGGCGTGCTACCGCCTCGGTCACGTCGACCGTCGCGGTCCCGGACCGGGCCGCCTCGATCTCGGCCCGCTCGGTCTCGTCGAGGTCGAAAGTGGCGACCAACCGCTCGAAAACGTCATCCGAGAGCGACCTGACACCCCGCTCGACCTTGCTCAGATTGCTGGCCGTCACCTTGTGGCCGCGCGCCTCGGAGATCTCCTCGACCTGGGCCAGCGTGAGTCGACCGTGGGCGCGCCGCATCTTTTTCAAGGCGTCGCCGACGCTGGTCATCCACAAAGTGTTGCCCCTTACCCAGTCACAGAACCACCCTCAGATGCCCTGTGCGGCCCTGTGTGTCCATCGTAGCGAAATGGGCCCTAGATAGGACGTCGCTGTGCCCTGAGCGGCCCTATTGACACCTCAGCGCCCATAGGCGTACAACTCAGCAGGGGACGGGGTTATCAACAGGAGCGGAGACGACCGATGGCAGAGGCGCACGAATCGCCCTTCATGACCCCCGAAGAGACTGCCGAGCGCTACCGGGTCAGTCCGAAGTTCGTCCGACGGATGGCCCAGACAGGCCAGTGGCCGTCGCACAAGGTCGGCCGACTTCTACGCCTTAACCGGGACGAGCTCGACGCCCTGATCGTGGCCCGGCATGACTCCTGATCCTGATCCCATGACCCAGGTCGACCCCGGCTCGCCCGCCGCTCGGTCCCTGGGCATGGAGCGGCCCGACGCGACGACGATCCGCCACGACGTCGCGTCGGGCCCCCATCTGACCAGCTGCGAAGAGATCCGGTACCGGTTCTGCGCCAGCCTGTCGAACGGCCGGGGTCGCTGCCCTAAAGGGACCTGCTTCCTCGACGACACCCTCGAGCCCGTCCCGCCCGACGTGCGAGACAACCAGCCCGAGGCATCCGACCCGCCCGAAGGCTACCGCTACGACCCCGACGACGGGCCCGCCTTGACCGACGTCGAGACCGACGAGGTCGGCTGGTGATCGACGACCAGCTCGAGCCCTACGTCGACGACGACGACGAACCAGAGCCGACTCCGTGGCAGGTCAAGCTTTTCCTCTGGTTGGCGACCGCCCTGGCCGTCGAGATCATCGTGATCGCCTTCCTCGGCGGCGGGCTGATATGACCGACGATCCTCGAGCTCGAGCCCGGGGGATGGTCGGTCTCTGCCGGTCGTGTCATGCCCGGGTCATCTGGTTAACGATCCGCCCGGGCGGTCGGCGGATGCCGATCGACGTCGACCCGGTACCTGACGGCAACATCATCGCTGATCTGGCCCAGGCGGTCGGGGTCGTGGTACCGGCCGGCGCTCTCACGTTTCTTGACGACACCCCCGACGAGGCCCGCTACCGCTCCCACTTCGCCAGCTGCCCGCAGGCCGCGGAATGGCGGCGATCATGACCGCCGATAAGAACCGTTATCCGGAAGAACGAAAGGCTACGAGGATGCATTGGGCGATCCGACTGCGGAAACGGTTGCTGATGCCGTTCCGATGCAAGTTCAACGGGTGGGTTCGAGGCACTACGGCGTGGCTGGAGACTCATGTGTAGTTCTAATGCCGACTCCGAGATGCTTATAGATCCGGTCGAGCCCGAAAGTGCGCGCAGAAATCCAGATCGGATGACAGTTTCGGGTCGAGCGATGTCTAGTCCGGATAATCCGCATTATCGGTCCTGGCGCTGGATGCGGCCACGATTCAATGTCTACCGACCGGCCGACCGCCGTTCTCGTGTCCTGCTGAACCGCTACCCAGATGCGGTGATCGGCGTAGCGGCTGTGGCGTTCGGCAGATGTTGGGGTGTCAGGTGGAAGCATGGCTGGGATGGCCTGAACCCGCCATACCGGACCATCGTTGCCAATCCGCCCTGCCGGTGCGTGTTGGATCACACGGACTCCTGCTGCCCTGTCATCTGCGAGTCCTGCGAGAACGACGACCACGGGCACTGCGAGGAGCGCTGGGCGTCGTGGTGCGACTGCGAATGCAACCTTCTCAAATGGGCCGAATCATGACTAGTCCGGATAACCCCACTTATCAGGAGCAGTCGCCTAGTCCCGATAATCGCGAATCACATAACGCCGACACTGGGCGCGGTATCAAGTACTGGCCGTTCCGGTGTGAGCTATGCGGCGGAACACCGGGCGAACACCGACACTGGCGCAACCCGCCGCCCGGAGCGGTGAATCCTGTCTACGCCGCGCAGCCGAAACTCGGCTGGCCGCGACATCGCGTGATCGGCACCTACTGCCCGCTTGTCAAGAGGCCGTCCCCGTGACCCGGGCCCGCCCGGCGACCCTGTACGACCTCGAGTCAGAGGACGGCTTTAAAGACTGGGTCATCGGCCAGGCCCGGGTCGACGGCTGGCGGATCGCTCACTTCCGGCCGGCCCAGACGGCGCACGGCTACCGGACGCCGGTCCAGGCCGACGGGAAAGGTTTCCCGGATCTGGTTCTGGTTCGCCCGCCGCTGGTGATCTTCGCCGAGCTCAAGTCCGAGTCGGGCCGCCTCGAGCCCGATCAGAAGCTATGGCGCGACGCGTTGCAGGGTTGCTCTGGTGTCGAGTGGTTCGTGTGGAAGCCTCACGACCGCGACGAGATCTGCGGCATTCTGCACCGCAACGCCGGATGGCATCCGGCGATGGGCACGACGCCGTGAGCTATCCGCGTGACGTCACGCTCACGCTTTGCGACGTGTGCGGTAAGTACGTCGAGAACCTGCTCGACCATTACGACCGCTTGCATCCGAGCTCTGACGAGGCGCTAACCCGGGCGATGAAACGACAACGGGAGAACAAGCGCAACGCCGAAGGCCGCGGCCGCCGCCGCCAGATGCGCCTCGAGTTCGACCAGTGAGTCGGCGCGGATCTGTGGGCAACCTAGTGAGCCGACCAGTGGTCGCCATTGTGGACAACCGTGGATTCCGGGGGAAACCGCCTCAGGGGCGCCTTCGCCATGTGGCGCCTGGCGGTTCCCGGATCCTAGTAACGGCATCCAAATAAAGACAAGAGGCAAATGATGACTCGGCGCACTCTCGCACACCTGATCGTCGGGTTGTGCTTCACGGCCGGCGCATTGATCCTGATCTGTGTCCACTAATGGCCGTATCCTCGAACCGTGTCAGGCGATCCCGTACTCGAGTCGGCACGCTGGCGTGCGTTGCGATTGTGGATACTCGACCGGGATCGCCTGACCTGCCAGATACGCGGGCCGCGCTGCACGCACGCGGCGACGTGCGTCGATCACATCGTGGCCCGTGCTGATGGCGGCGCGGTGTGGGATCCGACGAACCTGCGTGCTGCGTGCCAGACGTGCAACGGATCCCGTGCCGCAGATCGGACCAACGCGGCGCGCGGCTGGGGATACCGCAACGGCGTCGCCGACTATGTCTCACGATTCTGATTAGGTAACGCCGATACGGACAGGCCCTCGAGTGACCGACCCTACCGACGAACAACTCGACCTATTCGCGGAACCTCCGCCAACTCGGCCGATCTGCGCGCCGTGCGGCAATCCCGCCAAATGGCGGATCAAGAGTCGAGACTGGGCGCGGTACTGCGGGGGCAGCGCGTGCGTGTCGCCTACCCGGATCTGTAAGAACCCTGAATGCAGGAAAACATTCGACCGCGATAGCGGCGGCACTCGCTATTGCGAACCGGCATGCCGGGAATCGCACCACAACTCGGTCACGCGCTGGCCGACCGCCGTGTGCCCGGTCGATGGTACCGAGCATGAAGGAAAGAATCGCTGGCATCTGTGCGGCGACTGCTTCGCCACGATTCGTCCCGTCGTCCGCGCCCTCGAAGATCACCACGTGCCTGCTGACATGGTCGTCGGTCTGATTAAGGATCCTTACTGCCCGTTCTGCCGGCGCCCCATGCTCGAGTACTCCGGGCCGCGTGGTCGGCTGGCTACGACCGTCGACCATGACCACGCCCACCACCCAGGCCCGAAAGGCTGTGACCTATGTGTGCGCGGTCTGGTCTGTTGGAAGTGCAACGCGACAATGGGCAATGCCGACGATGACGCCGACCGCCTCGAGGACATGGCACGCTACCTTCGTGGTTGGCATGATCGACCCTGACGACCTCGAGGCGATGGTCGAAGCAGAGTTACGCCGTCGTGCGGTCCCGCCGTACCTGCCGCGCTATGAGTGGATCGTGTGCCGTGGTTGTGGTCGGCGTAATGTATGACGATGACGGGCGGCCCGTC
>Ga0210397_10001403_pt1 | contig 15431 bp, 14 predicted proteins | sample IncBWH2OmetaG_FD_160126 | JGI IMG/M metagenome (GOLD analysis project Ga0210397, IMG submission 160126) | Forest soil microbial communities from Barre Woods Harvard Forest LTER site, Petersham, Massachusetts, United States - Inc-BW-H-2-O ...
CCCAATTGATCATATCGTCGAAGTCATAGCGGTTATTCAGCCGCATCAGCTCCTGGTAGCGATCGAATTCATCCACGGCAGCCCGAAGTTTGTCCATCCTTTCCACTTCCTCCGCGATCCTGTCTGTCCGTATCTCGCCTTTTTTGAATGCCGCAGTTGCCCTTTTCGCGATATACTCATCCCGCTCAGGCAACGAGGCCACATATTCGTCTATTTTGCCCCGGATGAAAGCCGGACTCCAGCCCTCCCGTTTCATCGCGGAGAAAAGGTTTTGCATGTTGTACATCTCGAAATAGACGTCCCCGCGATATCGTTTCAACGGATGGTTTTTCGCAAACCGGTCGATCAGGGTCTTGAACAGCTGTATCCGCTCCAGCTCGGAGATGGGATCGAGGGTGGTTTTGTCGAATAGCGACAGGTTCTCCTGGATGATCTCGTTGCAAAAAGAATGAAAGGTATGGATATGAACCTTATAGGCATCCGGACCGATAAAAGACAATAGCCGGCGGCGCATGGCGATGGCGCCGGCATCGGTATAGGTCAGACAAAGGATATTGCCCGGGAAAATATCCGTATCCAAAAGGATCTTCCCGATACGGGCAGCAAGTATCTGCGTTTTACCCGTTCCGGGTCCGGCAATAACCATGACGGGGCCTTCCGTAGTATCCACGGCAAGACGTTGCTGCTCATTTAGTTGCTGATATTCCTCCTGAAACCGCTGTCTCAGCTGCTCCTGGCTTGTCGACATAGTTCAAAGATAATCATTTGCCTCCTTCACCTTTTGGGTAAGTAATTATACCTACCTGGCCTCGGGTTTCGTCTTTATTCGCTTAAAAGAAGAATAATGAATTGGAAAATGTCTAATTATGGGAATAAATTCGCTGATTCAGCGTTAGATTCTTATCCTATACAATCGTAGTTTATGAAAAACCATCACTCTTTTAAGGTCTTTATTGTAGAAGATGACGTCTGGTATGGCTCGATGCTCCAGCACTATCTCTCCCTGAACCCGGAATATGAGGTTAAAAGATTCGAATCTCCCCGCGATTTTTTTGCCCAGCTTCACGAGAACCCCGATGTGGTGACGCTCGACTATTCGCTGCCGGACTGCGACGGAGCGGAGGTGTTGAAGAAGATCAGGGAACATAACCCGGACATCCGGGTCATCGTCATTTCCGGCCAGGAAGACGTAGCTACCGCCATCAACCTGCTGAAAAACGGCGCCTTCGACTACATTGTAAAGGATGATGACACAAAGGACCGCCTCTGGAACAGTATCCTCCACCTGCGCGAGATAAGCAACCTGAAACAGGAAGTAGAGACGCTGAAAAGCCAGGTCAGCCGCAAATACGACTTCTCCCAGATGATCATCGGAAAGAGCGAACAGATCCAAAAGGTGTTCTCGATGATCGAAAAGGCTTCCAAAACCAACATCACCGTCTCCATCACTGGCGAAACAGGTTCTGGTAAGGAGATGATTGCCAAGGCAATACATTATAATTCAGACCGTCACAAGCTGCCTTATGTGGCCGTCAACGTGGCCGCTATTCCCCGGGACCTCATCGAAAGCGAGCTGTTTGGTCATGAAAAAGGAGCGTTCACAGGGGCGGTCACCCGCAGGATCGGGAAATTCGAGGAGGCCGACAAAGGGACCCTCTTTTTGGATGAGATCGGAGAACTGGATATCAACCTGCAAGCCAAGCTCTTGCGTGTATTGCAGGAACGGGAGATCACCCGTGTCGGGAGCAACGGCGTGACGAAGATCGACGTCCGCATCGTGGTCGCCACCCATAAAAATCTGCTGGACGAAGTGAAAAATAAGGCCTTCCGCGAAGACCTCTACTACAGGTTGATCGGTCTGCCGATCCAGCTGCCGCCCTTACGAGAAAGGGGGAACGATATCCTGATCCTGGCCAAGCATTTTATAGATGGCTTCTGTAAGGATAACAAATTGGAAAAAAAGACCCTTTCCCCGGAGGCCCAGCAAAAACTGTTGCAGTACCCCTTCCCGGGTAACGTGCGCGAGCTGAAGTCGGTGGTCGAACTTGCTTCTGTGATGGCGGACGAGGAGATGATCCAGGGGGAGCATATTACGCTGAATACTTCGGCGAGCATTGCCGATCTGTTGAACAAGGAAATGACCCTGAAAGAATTCGAAATACAGATCCTGCAGCATTATCTGGACAAATATGACAAGGACGTTCTGCTCGTGGCCAAAAAACTCGATGTGGGTAAGTCCACGCTTTATCGCATGATTCAGAACGGCGAGCTAAAGATGAAATGACGCAAGATCAAAACCCCTGGTATGCATTTAGAGAGCAACTTTTTTGAGGATATCCTCGACAAGGTTCCCGCGGAGATCATCGTGGCGGACGCGGAATACCGTTTCGTCTACGTAAACCCGAGTGCCATACCGGACCCCTCACTTCGGGAATGGATGCTCGGGAAGACCACCGAAGAGTTCTGCCAGCATGCAGGACTCCCCGCCGCTATGGCCAGGGCGAGACGGATGGTCTTTGAAAAGGCGCGGCGAACCCGCAACGTCGTGGAGTGGGCGGAGTCGGTCCAGGACAACGAAGGAGTCGTACAGCATTTTCAGCATCGCGTATACCCCATGTATGATGAAGGGGATATCTTCCGCGGAGTCATCGTATATGCAGTGCGCATTACAGAGACAAAGGAATTCGAAGAAAAAGTAAAACTCAGCGAAAAAAGATACCGCGATCTCTTCAATCACAGCCAGGCGCTCATCTGTACGCACGACCTCGATGGGAAACTGATGACCGTCAACCCGGCCATCTGCCGGGTGCTGGGTTTCGAGGAACAGGAAATGCTCGGCCGCACCATCAAGGATTTCGTCCCGGAAAAGCACCGCGAGCGGTTTGAAGAGGAATATATCAAGGTCATCCGGGAAGCCAGCAATGCCGTTAGTGGCGAATTCTGTGTGCTCAGCAAAGAAGGCGAGGAGATTTACCTGTTGTACAAGAACTACCGGATGGAAGAGCCCGGCCTGGATCCGTATATCATCGGGTTCGCGCAGGATATCACCGAAAGGATCAGGACCGAGAAAGAGCTTCGGCTGACCAAACAGCTCACCGACGAGATGGCGAAGGCCAAAGAGTCCTTTTTAGCCCATATGAGCCATGAGATCAGGACGCCGATGAATGGCATCCTCGGGATCGCCAGCCTGTTGAACAAGACGAAACTCGACCCCCAGCAAAGGAATTATCTGAAGCTGATACAGGAGTCCGCCGGCAACCTGCTCGTTATCGTCAACGACATCCTCGACCTGGAGAAGATAGTGGCGGGCAAACTGCAACTGGAACGCATACCCTTCAAGATCGTTGACAAGATCGCCACCACTATTCAGTCCTTTATTTACAGGGCCGAGGAGAAAGAGCTGGGTCTCATTTTTCAGAATTCCATTCCCGGCGATATGGTCGTCGAGGGCGATCCCTACCGTCTGAGCCAGGTATTGAACAATATCCTTAGCAACGCATTGAAATTTACCGATGCAGGCCATATCAACATCCTCACGGGGATCAGCGAGCAGAATGAGGAAGGCGTCGTCGTGGAGATCACCATCCAGGATACCGGCATCGGCATTGGGAAAGATCAGTTACGGACGATCTTCGAACCGTTCGAACAGGCCGACGCCACCATTTCACGCAAGTACGGCGGCACCGGTCTGGGATTGGCCATCTGTAAGAACATGATCGAAATGCAAAATGGCGAGCTTCTTGTGGACAGCGAAGAAGGCAAGGGATCGGCCTTTACCATACGCGTCCCCTATCATTTGAGCATCGAGGCAATGCAGGACAACGAGGTCAGTCAGGAAATAGACTATAAGAGTCTTGGAAAAAGAAAGGTATTGGTGGCGGAGGATGTGGAACTGAACCAATTTCTGGCCCGGCATATCCTCGAATCCTGGGATTTCGAAGTGGTCATCGCCGCCAACGGCAAAGAGGCCCTGGAGGCCATGGAACAGGCCTCCTTCGATTGCGTACTGATGGATGTGCAAATGCCGGAAATGGATGGGATCGAGGCGACACAACGCATCCGGCGTTTGATGGATCCGAAAAAAGCAGCCATTCCGATCATTGCCCTCACGGCCAACGCGCTGAAGGGAGACAGTGAGAAATATATTGCCGCGGGTATGACGGACTATCTGGCCAAGCCTTTCGACGAGGCCAGGTTATTCCGGGTCATTTCACGCAATCTTTCGCGCCGGCAGGAAGCGGCCGCCCCAAGAGCGGTGGTGGCGGCAAAACCCGGCTTGAATACGCACCTTAACAACCACACTAATATGACAGTTGAGAACTCAAGGCTTTACGATCTATCCATGGTACAATCCGTGTCCGGAGGCGACGAGGGTTTTATTCAGCGGATGGTCACACTTTTTATCGAGACGGTACCGCAAAACGTAGAGGACCTGAAAACGGCTATGCACGAGGAGAATTGGGATCAGGTTGGCAAGACGGCGCATAAATTGAAGTCCACCATCGACTCGATGGGCATTAAATCCATACGTCAGGAGATCCGCACAGTAGAGGCAAATGCCCGCCAAAAAGAGTCCCTGCAGGATATCCCATCCCTCGTCACTAATATCGATACGGTGATCCGCGAATGTATCGGACAGCTGCAGGCGGAGGTGCTCAAGTGATTCCCAGGCACAGCCCGGATTTCCCAAATAGAGAGTGCGAGATGCACGTTTCCGGCTGTTCCCTATTGATAATCAATTAAATATTATAATTTTTTTTCTGGCATTATTTTCCATTGAGTTACACCGCAATACAACCCAATGGAATTCAAACAACAGCCCGTTATTTTTGTCGTGGAGGACAATGTCCTTTACCAGAACCTTATCGCAAAGGAGTTGGAATCGCTAAGCACCAACCTTCATTTCTATACAAATGGAGAATCCTGTTTATCCGACCTGGATAAGCATCCTACCGTCATCGTCCTGGATTATAACCTGGATGGCGAGATGAACGGATTGGATACGCTGCAACGCGTGCGGGACATCGACCCGGATGTCTATGTTATCTTGTTCTCTAGCCAGAAGGGATTGAATACCAAAGAGATATTCCTTCAATATGGCAGCTTCGATTTTCTGGAGAAAAACAGTCTTTCATTACAGACGCTCCGGCAGATGGTCGATTGCGTCACTTCCAGGCCCTTCGGCAATTGATCCCCTCGTCTTTCTTTCTCATTGATCCCCCTCTCTAACTGCTTCACTACATCGTCCGCCTCTCATCCGGGTATCCGTTCCATTCCCGCCCGCCTATCCGGGTATCCTCGAAATATATTTTTCGATTTGTTTGATCTGATCCACGATCTGTGGCGTGGTGGGTTTCAACGCCTTTGCCTTGCGGAAGAAATCCTTCGCCGCGCGGAACTCTCGCTTCGTCATCATGATCGAGCACAGTTGAAGGAAAGCCGCGGCCTGATTTTCCTTGTCGGGAAGACCTTTGCGGATAGCCTGCCGGATATAGCTCTCACCCTGGCGAATATCGTTTTTCTGCATGGCCAGCATACCCATCTGTAACAGACTGGCTCCTTCTGCCTCTTTCATAGGCATCCCCAGATCCAGACCCTTTTTCATGTGCTTCTCGGCCCCGGCGAAGTCCTGTTTCATCATGGCGATATTGCCCTTCAGGGTATAATATACTGATCTGATCGGCTTATAAAGCAGATTGGGAAACCGGACGGAATTCAGCACCTTTTCCGCGGCTTCCATATTTCCGGATTCCATGTGTTCCTGGATGAGCCGCAACGGACCGAAAAAGAAATACCCGAACAGGAGGATCACCGTAAGGAGGTAGGGGAGGAAGGCCGGCCAGAATCCTGCATATACATTGACGGCTATTCCGATGATCAGGAAAGCAATGGCTATGGGGAGACGGTACTTGATGACGACGTTGTAAAACTTCATAGGTTGGCAAAGTTAGGGTTTTCGGCCCCGTCAGGGACCGCACTGCTGCTAAAATTTATCGTCATTGACCTCGATCCAATATCCGTCGGGGTCTTGCAGGTATACCTGTTTTACCTTATCGGGTCGCAGCTGCGGAGTTTTGCTATCCTGCGCCCAGTTACCATATTTTACATGTTCAGCATCCAGGTGGCTGGTAAAAGCCTCCATATCAGGTACGCTGAAAGCCAGGTGAATATTGATATCATGCGCAACATCCTCCTTCGCACCCGAGACGACATGCAGCTGACCGTGCTCCGAAACCCTGAACCAAACGTGTTTCCCGTCGTGAAAAGGCTCGGATATCCGTTTCAGCTCCAACACCTTTTCATAGAAATTCGCAGCCCGGTCGAGGTCCGTCACATAAATGGTCTGATGGCTAAAATGCGGCCCTTGTGCCCGGCCCGCCAACGCCAGCAACAAGGGTGCGGCCACCAACAACGCCCAACCACGCACCCGCACCTGCCCTGCCCGTTCACGCAGTCTCGATAGATTCATATCTCTTTTTTTGAAGGAAGTAAAGTAAGCTTTTCCCGGCGGCTAAAAAAAAATGCCTTATTTTTGCGGCCCTGCCATCGGTCGCCCGGCTCGCCGTATATCCCGGCGTCCCGCGGCCCGCACGTTTCGCCTTCCGGCTCCGCGCGTCATGGCATTTGGTCCTGTAGTTCAATGGATAGAATAGAAGTTTCCTAAACTTTTGATACAGGTTCGATTCCTGTCAGGACTACATCTTATTGCCGACGGTAAACTTCTTTGGAAGTACCTTGACCACCATTGCCATCGTCTTCTATCACTCGGTCAATCGTTAGCGTCTTACTGTCGGGCGACAGCGTCCAGGTTTCAGTCGCCTGGTACTTTGCATTGTGCGCATCGTCCGTGTAGCGGGACTTTTCGACGAGCGCCTGACCGGACCATTTGATCGAGATACCGCTCTTCTGAGTGCCATTCGCGGTCGTCATCGTTTTGCCATCAAGGGGTAGTTTGTCTGTAGAGGAACGAGTATCACCCCGGCCTGTGCGCGTAGTCCGTTGAATGCTGATTGTATCTGTTGTCTGTTCGATTTTTATAGTGACGGCCGCGACGAAGCCCCTGAAATTACTCTTTAGTGAATCGACCTGCCAAATTCCGGAAAAATTGACTTTTTGGAGGTTTGTTGAACAACAAAAAACAGCTAAAAGCATCAGTGCAAAAACACTGGTGTAAACCGATTTGATCGTTTTGCTCCGGAATCCGCCTGGCAAGATCTTAAGATTGCTCTTGACCATATATACCGAATTGTAGCTCTTTCACTTCAAAATACGGGTTTTATCAATTACCTTTTCAGTAAATCCCCATACAAACATAATCGTTACTACGACAGCAAACAGCAGAGGAATCAGCCAAAAGGTCTGCCATTGTGATGCAGAGCTATCGTTACCGCTCATAATACTGTTGAAAATAAATCCTGCGACAAGTGTTCCCAATCCCTGGCCAACTCCGTATGATACCATTACGAAAAAACCCTGCGCCTGCGCCCGGAATGCGAGAGCGACATTCTTATCAATATATAACTGAGAAGCCACGTACACAAAGTCATAGCAGGCTCCGTGCATGAGTATGCCGGCAATCATCATCCATGTGATCGCGCCTGACGCCGAGACGGCGAAGAGTCCATAACGAATCGCCCAGGCAATAAGACCCAGAACCAGCACCCACTTGATCCCAAATCGCTTGAAAAACCATGGCATAAGAAATAAAAAAAAGACTTCCGATACTTGGCCAAACGTCATTTTGAAAGCAGGATCCGAAATGTTTGCAGACTTCAGGAAGATGGGAACGTAGGCAAAGTAACTCGCAAACGGTATGCTGATCAGGAACAATCCCAGCAAAAAAATGATATATGGCGCTGATGTGAATTGCTTCAGCACATCAAGTCCCAGTATTTCACGCACAGAAATCCTGACAGCAGCACCCTTCGGAGGCATGTGTGGAAGTGAAAAGCTATAGATTCCCAACAGAAGGCTGCCGGCGCTGGCGACAAAGAATGGGGCGGCCGTGCTGTCTCCCTGCAAAATATAGCTGACAATAATTCCCGCGGTGATCCAGCCAATTGTTCCGAAAACACGGATAACCGGAAACTCTTTTTCCCTGTTGCCTGCGAGATGGAGAACCGTGGCTGACGCAAGGCCCACGGTCGGCATATAACAAAGCATGTGGAGAAACATAAGGCTGAGAAAGACTGCGGGGTTTGCGGCGCCAAACGATGGAGCGCAAAAAAGAAAGAGCCCGCTTAGGAGATGCATGACACCCATCAATTTCTCAACAGCGAAAAGACGGTCGGCGACCATACCCAGAAAAAAAGGTGAGACGATTGAGCCGATAGGACTGGCAAGATATACAATATAAATAACCCCGCTCATCCCGTGAGCCTTCATATAGTTGCCGCCGGTGGCGTACCAGGCCCCCCAAATAAAAAATTGCAGGAACATCATTAGCATCAGGCGCCATCTGATAGATCTACTCATAGGCCCAATGCATGCCCCTTACATGTTTCATCTTTCAATAAATATTTGATCAGGCAATTGCGGTTCCGGAGCTTGCTAGCCTCGGTTGTGGTATGGTTTTTTGCACCAGCTGCTTCATATATTGTAAACCTCTGCGTGTTGCCTTGTCGATTTCATCAATGCCACATACTTTGTGATTACGCAACACCGGGAGGCAATATTCCGAAGCAAGATACCCATCATAGCCCTGTTGGGCCAGCGCATTGATAAATGTTTCGTAATTGATCTTTCCGCCGTGACTGGGAGCCGGATCCAATACAATGTCCCCATTCTCCGTTTCACTGAAATTCCACGCTCCATAATGAGTATAACGAATGTAGTTTTTACATTTTTCTACGGCCTCCCGGACATAGTCGGTGCGTTGCCGATCAAAAAACATCGGCACATCCAAACATATCTTGAGGTTCGGGCGGTCTACCTCCTGTGTCATGGCGAGTACGTCCTCATAACCCGGGGTCAGGACGGGTCCGTGATTTTGCAAGACGACTGTAATGCCGAGGTCAGAGGCCCAATCGGCCGTTTCCCGTATGCCCTCCACTGCCCGGTCCCAAAGCTTAAGATCGGGAGCAAACATGGGTTTAAAGTAGTTCCCCCGATCATAAGGACCATACATCGCGGGCATATCGTCATTGATAATGCCGGGCCAGGCAGCGAATACTTTGACCATCCTTACTCCAAGGTCATGTGAAAGCTCAAGGGTATGACGCATCATGGCCAAATTATTTTCTCGCTCCTCCATGAGATTACTGCAAAAATTGCTCAGGCTTTCTACCGCAACAAGCTCAATGTCTTTATCAGCAGCCAACGACCTGATCCGTGCCCTGTCGGCCTTCGAGAGATCAAGTGGCGATGCCACCGGTCTCTTCGCCTCAATTGACAAACCGTCAAACCCCAGCTCCTTTGCCTTAGAAATCTGTTCATCAAGGCTGAGCGCTTTCCCGTCATAAAATAACCCGGAATACGTGACGCTAAAGAGTGCAAATTTCATGTTGGTAGCAATTAAATTGTTAATAAGGATCTAAGGCTAAGTTAACAATAAGAGATGAATTAAAGAGTGGACTGCAAATAGCACCGCACGCAAATCTCAATTTTCCCCCCCGGCACCACGAGGAAAATGCTTCACCACCCGGAAAAACCCAAAACAACCCAACAGGAATATCGAAACCCACACTACAAAATGTAAATCGATGCCGGTTCTAAAAACAGTTTCCCGGCTAAATCCGCCGAAAAGATCCGTCCACCATACCGAATAGTCAAATATATCCAGAATGGAATGTCCTATGATCCCCGGGACCAGGGAATTGGACTTATAGGCGAGAATGCCCAGCAATATACTGGCAAAAAAGATCTGAAGCGGGATTTGTTGAGCCCATCCATGCGTAAGGTGTACCAGGGTAAAGATCAACGAGGTGAGCCCGATAGCCGGCGCCGACCCATATTTTTTCTCAAGCGGCTGCTGCATGTATCCCCTGAATCCGGCCTCCTCAACAATCCCTGCCACCAGCGAGCTCATTACGATGATCGAGAGTGCCGACCATAGCGGAAGAGTGTCCACTCGGAGATAGTCATGCATGAATATTGCCCGGGGGAACCCAATCAAGCGAAAAGTGATCATCAGACAGGATTGGAAGATCACCACAAACAAAAGCGCGCCGGCTATGCCCCAATTCCAAACAGAAGAGGACAATTTGGTCAGGCGAAAGTTTTGTCTCTTAATACCTGAGCGGGAAGCCGACCCCCAATCACCGCTAAAAAATTTCCAAAACACCCATAAAGCCGGGATCATGGGCAGAATAGCGATCGGGGAGAACCTGATAGCGAGAAGGCCGCCCCATACGGCCACGCCAATCGAACTCACAAAAAAACCGCCGAGAATCGCCCTGATAATCAGCGGCATGCGGTCCCAAATTTGATAGATGGGGTTGGAAGTCATTGCTTGCTTCATCATTTGTTGAATTTTATGAAGCAAAGATTGGATTGACGGCGATCACCGTCGACCGACTACATGAAGTCGTACTGATTTATTTGGTTCGACTTTCTACAGCTTAAAGCAAAACCTCATCGTTCCTGATTTTTCCGGTACTCAGTTGGCGTAAAACCTGTGTATTTCTTGAATAAGGTATTAAAGGATGATTTGGAATTGAATCCGACCTCGTATAACACTTCCAATACGGTGATTTTCTTATCCACGGGATTGGTCAACAGACGGGTGGCTTCCTCAATGCGATAACGGTTCACAAAATCAAAAAAGTTCTGTTTTTGTATGTCATTGATTGCCTGCGAAAGGACCCGCGGCTTTAAGGAAAGCATGGCGGAAAGTTCATTTAGCGTAAGCTCAGGTCTCAGGTAAGGCTTATTGCTTTTCATAAAGGCTATTGCCGTTTGCACGATTTTTTCCCGCTCGTCTGTTCCCGCCGGATCTTGCGATACCTTCCCGACCACCGGAGCCGGCAATACTTCCGCCATCCTCAGCGAAAAGAAATGCGATTGCTCCAAAGCCTTAAACAATACCTTGAGCACAAAAATGAGTACAGCCAACATTATTATATTGAAAACCAATAAGTAATATTTGGCCATGTCTGTTTGGGCCAACATGGAATTGAAAGTAGCCGCCATCATGACGACAATGAAAAAAATGAGCATAAAATAAAGCCAGGACACATCCATGCTTCGTGGATTGGACGAAAGATCCAGGGTCGCTTTCCTGTATTGACCCACTAGTCGAAGCGATAGTACCGAATACACCAGGAATTGCAATAAAACGATCCCGGACACCCAGGCAAAACCCCCGGCAAATTGATGATGCAACAATTGGGTCAAAAGCCTTTCCTTAGTCTCATACGGCAACCGGATATACAGGCTCTCCGTACCCAGGAACATGATAAGAAAGGGTAGGAAATGAACGGTTTTCCCGGTCGTAAGCTTAAAATCGTTATAAATGATGGATTGCGTAAAGAAGTAAAGCAGGGGCCCGAACAGGAAAGGTGTGCAGCTTCCCCAGCCTGCCCAGTCGGGATAGGTGAAATATACTCCGGCTTTTAACAGGAATAGATCCAGAAGATTCAGACCGATCGATAAAAAGAAGCTGCCCAAAAGCTGATTGGTCCTCGGCTCCCGGTTTCGCTGCGTGAATAAGAAAATGCTAAGGAACAGCAGCTGAAAGATCAGGAGTACAAAAAGCAGTTCGGTCGCATTCATAATCCAATTTAATTATAAATTCGTCGAACGGCTTAATATAACCTATATTTAGTCATCCCACCCTTTGCAAGTCTTCCTCCCAGCCCTCTTTCTTCATCATTTAAAAGCAAAATCAATGAAACACGCCGGAATCAGCATGCTACTTTGTGTAGCCTTACCTTTCTTTTTCACGTCTTGCGGCGGAGCCGGAAGTGAAAATAAGACCAGCACCGACTCCACCGCTGCCGACAGCACTAAAACCGCGGTAACACCGAAAATAACTACAATTACTACGCCTCAGGATATGATGGTAGTAAAACACAAGGTTTCCGATTATGCAAAATGGAAAGCCTCTTACGATGCGCATGATTCTATCCGGTTGGCGAACGGCATTCACAATTACGTAATTGGCCGCGGAGTACAAGATTCCAATTTGGTATTGGTATCGGTGAAAGTAGACGATATGACCAAGGCGAAAGCATTTGCCAAAAACCCCAGTCTCAAACTGGCCATGCAAAAGGGTGGGGTAACAGGCATGCCGTCGTTTGGCTTTAATACGATGGTCTTCCAGGATACGGTTGCCATCAGTCCGGACATTCTCCGGGTCAGAACCACGTTTACTGTCAAGGATTGGAATACGTGGCAGAAATCGTTTCAGGAAGGAGAGCCGGAAAGAATAGCCAATGGCATAGCCGTGAGGGCATATGGCCATGACGCCGACGACGACAAAAAAGTACTGCTGGTCACCGCTCTCATGGATTCTGCCAAAGCCTTCGCCTATTGGAAGTCGGATGCGCTGAAACAAAGAAGAGCAGCCAGCGGCATGGTGAGCGAGCCCGAACGCTTTATATACAAGGTCGTACAGCACTATTAGTCGTAATCATTCACCAATCATTCACATGGAATGTCGGACATAGAATTAATCGCTAATTTTATATAAACCTCATTTCCATGCTCAATACCATCCTGGCGAATTTGTATGAAAGAGACTTACGCACGCTGACAGAGGAAGTCACCCAATTTAAGAGTGAAGACGACCTATGGAAAACGGAGGGTACTATAAAAAATCCAAGCGGCAACCTGGTATTGCATATCACAGGCGGGTTAAATCATTTTTTCGGGGCCACACTCGCCCATAACGGTTACATCCGCGACCGCGATCTGGAATTTAGCAAAAAAGAGGTGAAAAGAACAGAGCTTCTCGCCGGACTGGAAGAAGTTATTCCAATGGTTACCCAAACGCTGAATGCGCTAACGCAGGAGGAGATGCAGGCGGAATTCCCGATCATTTTCGACGGCGAAAAAAGACCCACCATGTATGTTCTCGTACGGTTGCTGGCTCATCTGGATTATCACCTTGGACAGGTAAATTATCTTCGTCGTTTTCTGGAAAAGTAAATAAAAGGCCGGCGTTAACGCCGGCCTTTTTCTACCGACGGGTGATGTCAGCCGCCTCCTGCAAAAATCGTCTCCTGATAATACCGGCTGTCTTATGGTCCCCGGTATGGCTCCAGCCCGGAGGCATTTTTCGAACACCCCGATGCAATACGCAGTGGCGGCGATGGCAATAAACCTGCCTGCAAACCGGTTAAACACATAGGTAAGAAACTGTACTTTGTAATCGATGACCCGAAACCGCTTGTAAAAGGCAGCGCGTATCAACTCTATGATCAACAACAATGTTGTGAGTGCATTCGCCATCCTTCCCAAGATACAAAACTTACGTGCACATCAAGCCATCCCCGCCGCTCACGCCCCGCGCCATACCCATCGCGGAGTCTTTCATAACACTTGAAAGATCTGGATATTATTGCCGCAGGTGTCGTCGAATACCGCCAATTTTGCCGTCCCCATCACCGTGGGCGGCATGCTGAAAACGACACCCTTGCTTTGCAGTGCCTGATAGCTCTCCTGCACATCGTCCACATGAAAGGCCGTCAGTGGGATTCCGGCTTCGAACAGCGCCTTTTGATAGACGCCGGCCGGCGGAAAAGCAACTGGCTCCAGCACTACCTCGACTCCATCGGGCTCTTCTTTCGGTACTACCGTCAGCCATGCGTGTTCTCCCATCGGTATCTCGGTTTTCTTCACAAAACCCAGGACTTCCGTATAGAACCGGAGCGCCTGTCGTTGATCCTGTACCAGGATGCTGGTAAGGCGGATTTTCATACAATGTCAGTTTGGTGTAGGACAAATATATCGAACGCGGCCCGCACAAACCTATCGGATGTTGCTCTTTTTACGCCAGCCGAGGGCGATACGCCCGTATGCCGCCTGAATAGCGTCGAAAAGGATGTCACACTGCTAAACCCAGTACCGAAACAGGCTGCCTCTACAGTGGCGTTTTGGCAGGTGCCGTTTGGTTATCCGGGCGACTTCCTTGGCATAAAAGGTCATACGACAAATGTAGAGGCTCCCCGCCCCCCATCCAACTATTTTGCTCGCAAATGGCGAAAACATGCAGGCAGAAGTGTCATACTGATCGTGCAGCAGGCAACCCGATTCATTCCGATCCTTCTTGCCCTGATCGCTATGGCTTCCATGGCGGCAGGCCAGGACTCCACACTCCTGCACGAAAAGAGATATAAGAATGTGGTGCGATATAACCTGTCGGGCGCCCTGCTTTTCGGTATCGACAATTACATCGTGTTCGGTTATGAACGAGTAATCGGCCGCCATCAAAGCATGTCCCTCAATATAGGCAAGGCAGGCCTGCCCAAGCTATTTTCCATTGTTACGGACAGTTTTTCGCTCTCGAAAGACCGGAAGAATACGGGTTTCAATGTCTCCCTGGATTACCGCTTTTACCTCGCTAAGGAAAATAAATACGATCCACCCCACGGTCTTTACATCGGTCCATTCATATCGTACAACGATTTCAAGCGGGAAAATGACTGGAACTCTCTTCTCGGAGGTTCGGCGAATCAGGCGATCTCTACGAGCAGCGAATTGAAGATCCTGACGATCGGTGGTGAACTGGGCTATCAGTTCGTCCTTTGGAAACGCCTCGCCCTCGACCTTGTGCTGATCGGGCCGGGAATCTCCCGCTACGATCTAAAGACGGAGATCGGGAATACGCTCAGCAACGCGGCAAAAACGCAAATCCAATCGGCTATCAAACAGATTATCACCCAGCGCTTCCCGGGGATGAACTATGTCTTTTCAGACAAACAATTCGACAAGAACGGCACCATCGGCACCTGGGATGTCGGCTTCCGCTACCTGATTCACATCGGGTTCTTGTTCTAAACCATCGCGGATCATTCATTTCCACCCAGCTCAGGCCGGGATTATATCGTCTCGACCTGCTGCGGCAAAACACTCTCAATGAATTCCCACGTCGTCTTATTGGTGGGCTTCACCTGGATGGTTCCATTCGAAGTCAGCTCGACATTCCGGAGTTGATAAAATCCGGATTTATATTCGGACGGTATACTCAATCCTTCGATTTTAGCCTGCATCGGGATCGCAGCGCCATCCCCATCCGACATCACCTCGAGAACTTCGAGTGTCTTCATGGGGCAGAAATACAGCACTACCGCGCCATGATCCATGTCTAGGCGCACAGGCGAAAGATTGGCCTTGACCGTCCCGCCATGAGATAGCTTCTCCTCTTTCATCTTCGTCTGCAGGACATGCGGCTGGGAGAACGAAGTAATGGTCACCGGGGAAGATTGGGGTTGAGTAGATGGAGAATATACTTTCCCCCCGCCGAATAGGCCTTCAAAGGCTGCAAATAT
>Ga0210397_10001404_pt1 | contig 15429 bp, 12 predicted proteins | sample IncBWH2OmetaG_FD_160126 | JGI IMG/M metagenome (GOLD analysis project Ga0210397, IMG submission 160126) | Forest soil microbial communities from Barre Woods Harvard Forest LTER site, Petersham, Massachusetts, United States - Inc-BW-H-2-O ...
CAGCGTCTTGCCGAACTACCTCGCAAAGTGCAGGAGCTGCGGTTGTGAATTCGAGCCCTACACCATGATTGAGGTGCAGGGCCCGGATCCCCAGCGCTAAGAACGAATCAAGAAAACCTGCTCTCCATTCGGCCGTGGCTGCACCAAAGAAGTGTTCGGGCCTGCGATGAAGTACGTCTGAGCGTAGGTACCGTTGAAGATGGGGACATCTCCGGCGCCGATGATGTTCTCAGACCGAAGACCGCGAACCTTGCGGTCGATGTCGTGGACGAGCGCGATCAACGTAATGGGCAGAGTCACCTTCGTTGCGCCACGACGGGTGATGATGTCCTCAACCTGGCTCGCCACCAACTGATTCACAGCCGGCGGTACGTTGTTGACATAGTTGATGAGGTCCGTCCCCACCACACTCTGGTCGCTCCCGCTCACATAGGACGCGTCCAAGAAGACATAGGCCGGCAGGAAGTGCCGGAGCAGATAGTTCGCCACCACCACTCGGTCGAGGGGAGAATTGAAGAAGCGCTGGAGCTCCTCGACCAGGGGAGCGTTGTCATAAGTGATCTGAATGGTCTGCCCCGCGAGATCGATCTCATTCGAGATGCCCGGCGTCGCGCCGACAGGGAGGATGGATGGTGGGATAGTTATCGAGACCTGCTCCTGGTCTGAGAACGTGAAGATGTTATTTGCGACCGCGAGTTGGTAGCCGTCGATCTTCGCTTTCTCCTTGATGGCCAACGCGGTGTCCTCGGAGATATTCATCTCTGCCTGCGGACCATAGCCGATGACGGGCAGGTCGACGTAGTAGAGAGCACCCTCTCGTTGGAGAGCCATCGCCGTAGACGAGATACGATGCGTTCCTCCCCGTCGAACTCGGTAAGGGGCCTGGTGCTGGTAGAACGATTGGTTCGAGGTGACGAAGAAAGGGCTGGCATTGCTGATAGGCGAGTCTGATCCCTCTTCATCTTCGAAAGAGACTTGCTCTTGACTGTCGAGGAAAGTGGAGTCGGTGGGTGCGACGTCAGGCACGTGGTCGACAAGCGGGCTGCCACTGGACCACGGAATCGATATGACGCGGACCTCCGAGACAGAGTCGTAGAAGCGGCATCGAGCGTACTGGTCTGAGAGAACAGTACCACCTCCCGAGGTCGACGAAGGCGTAGTAGTCGGCGCGGTGTGGATGATCCAGTAGGCATTGACTTGCGCTGGATAGGCACCAGCAGGCGCTGTTCCCGCATCCGGGAAATTGGGTGAGCGATCAAGGACTGCATAACTACCACCGCCATCGGAGCCAACAGCGATGACAGCAAATGTACCGATGTAAGCCGTATCATCTCCGAACTTCTCGACCGCATTGTTGTCAACGGCGTAAACAGATACCCAGTCTGTATTGACCACTGCGTTTGCCATATCACTGTGATAGATGCGGCTTTGTAGAGGAGACGAAGTGGTTTTCAAGATACCTGCGGAGAAGTCATTTGGCATTGCGGGGCGGTCAGCAGTAGCTGAATCACCAGGGACGCCTGCAGTCGAGTGCGTCATCGTCTTGTCGATGCGGAATTGCACCACAGGACGGTTCGGGTTCGAACCACTTCCATCGAGCTCATCGTCGATGACCTCGGTGATGGTGTACGCCCCGATGTCAGGACCGCTGTCGATGAAGAAGAGCTGGCCCGCTTCAATGAACGTCAGGTGCCCAGGAACAGCAGGCAGGATGGCGGTGATGACGTTCGAGCCTGCCTGAGTCGCGCAGACCCAGCTCGAGCTCATCTGGTCACGAGACGGATAATCATTGATAGCCGGGTAGAACTCGAAGACATCTCCGTCCTGGATGTCTCTCTTCACGAACGCCGGCCCGGACGAGAGAAAACCGTTCGGGTCCGCAGAACCGCCATTAGCGAACCACTGCTCGGAGGTGTTGCGGTTCCACTGCCCTGGGAGGGTCTGCTGCTCCGACTCCGGCAAGATCTGGGCATCCGGCACCGCCGGGTCGAGGCGGAAGACGCGGCCAGTCTGCAGGAGATCGAAGAAGCGAGTGGGGTTGTCTCCAGAACTAAATTCTGCGGAGACGGGCTCCTGGAAGTAGCAGCGGAGCGTGCCTTTCGCTGACGGACCGACCGAGTAGCCAGTGAAGGCCAAGCTCTTGGTCAACGTATTTAGATCCTGGTTCGAGATAGTGATACTGAGCGCGGTCATGACGGCCTGCAGCTTCGTCTGCAGCAATGCCCAAAAACCACTCGCATTGAAGAAGTCAGACGAGTACTGGATGGTCTTCAGGAGGTCGGTGGCGGTCACAGCACTACCCGGTGTCACCGCGGCGATGAGATTGATCATCGTGCGAACCGGGTCACTCGGTAGCGGTGGGTCCACTTCGACCAGGGCGATCTTCTGATGTCCCGTTCCATTTATTGCCCAGATATCGAGGACGCGGTGGTCAGTGATGATGTACGAACCCTGATTGGGGCCGTCGAGGATGGTCAACGAATCACCGATTCCTGCCTCTGCCAAGTCGCTCGTCCGATTGTCTCCACTCGGGAAGGCCGTGAAGTTCGGGTCCTTCCGAGTCGTGAAACCGAGAAGCTTGTTGGTACGTCCATTGTAGAAGAATGGCGGAATATTTACTTCGTTCTGGGTGATTGGATTGGAGCCATTCTGCGTCGTAATGGGTCGGTAGAAGCCATCGAAACTCGTGATCTCTTGGGAGTAGCGCGAGTCATGGTTAGCACCGGGCGTGACTGCGACATTTGAGATCGGCCACAGGCTGGTCGCGTCAGGGAAGATGAAGAGCTGATTATCGAGAACTCGGACCTCGTTGCCCGCACCCTGGAAATTACAGGTTGGGCGCACGTCGACCGCGTCACCGTAGGGCACGGTGATGCCAGTCCCCTGATTGGTAGAGTCAAGGATCTCGATGCTCTTGATGCGAATGAGCGGCAACGTGAGGCCAGGAGAGGGAGTGAACACCTCGTAACGCAGATTCGCTGTCGATGCTCCTGCTGCCCTGTCGACGAGTGGGCCTTGCCCACCGAGGATGTTGTCGAACCCAGTGATGGTGAAATCGCCAGCATCCGGCCCGTCGAGGACACGGATGGTGTCACCAACAACCGCACCAAATGACTGGATGTTGACTGATGCCATGCGGAAGAGATTCGAACCGACCGTCGTGCTCAGGTCCGAGACTGAGCCTGTATTGAATGGCAGCTTCAGGACTTTCGGTTCAACGAGGTCGATGTGGATGTTACGCACGATTCGAGCACGAAGCTGAGTCTGGGTCTGCGTGAAGATAGTATCGAGCCGGAGGCTGAAGTTGTCCGGGTCACCGACCTTCAAGATTCGGTAAGTACCAGCTAGGGCCGATGTCTCGATGATCATCGTGTCCCCCTCTTGCACTCCCGCCACTACGAAGTCGATAGGGGACGTACCAGAGCTGACGATGACGTTAGTCGGCGCGAGTGCGGTACCGCTGATGCTCAGGTTCGCCAAAGCATCTCCAGCGACTGCCAAGACAGGACTGTCATCGGTGATGTTGGGAAGGCTGTCCTGAAGAGTCGTATCGCTGTTAGGACGGACGAAGACATCTGTGTGACCGCCCAGATGGACCGTGTCGTCGGGGACCTGCACGTTGGCAGCAATGCCGTCGGGGACACCGGAGATGGTGATGAAGCCGTTCTTGAAGAGGGCGAAAGAACCATTCGCCGGCGCTGTAATAGCAAATGTCTGATTGAGGATGAGGATGTACTCGGTAGATCCCGATAGCGTAGTGGCAGGCACGACTGTCGTGATGTGGTCTTCGTAGACGGTAGCGCTCGCGGTCGGCTTGAAGCGAATCAAATCGCCAGCCTGGATGACGATGTCTCCGTCGGGGCCGACATCCCGATAGATGAGATTCGAGATGATGAGCCACTCACCATAGTAGGTAGCGCTGCCGGCGAGGTGGAGGAAGCCCTCGCTCGTGCCGGTGAGGATGTCCCGGTCCATCCCTGGATCCCCAGCGCCAATGATGCTCAGGGCTCGGACAGTCGGGAATAGGTCTGGGATGCGAGCTTCGATGCCGCGCTCAGTGACGAGAGAGCGCTCGGTCAGAGCCTCGGGGATACGACCGAGGTAGGTGGCGTTATCTTCTCTGGGGGAGCCGTCCGTGAAGTCGGAGAGATTCGCGACCTTGACCACACCAGGGACGTCGTCGATGTTGGCGATGGCATTGGCGGCCACATTGTATTCATCGCCAGGGTTCTCCGCCTGGACGGTGATGTCCATGAAGTAGAGATTGCCCTGGCGATTGAAGAGCATCTGCGCCGTCGTGATCTTGAAGTTCTCGACAGGGAAGAAGTTGAGGCCATCGTTCGTGTAAACGCGCTTGTCCGTAGTAATGCTCGCCGTCACCGGCGCAGCAAAATAGATGCGCACCAAGCCACCAGAGACATCGCCTGCCTCGCGAGACTCAAAGAAGTTGGCACCGAGGGCGTCTGCCTCGTCATCTGCCATCAGCTCGGCATTGAGCACCGACTGATTCGTCTTGACGGTCTGGATCTCTCGCTTGAAGGGTTCGAGGAAGAGCTGCAGAGGATTGGTAAAGAGGTCTTCGAGCTGACCACCATTGTCGGCTGCAAGATCTGGGAATTCCTGAACAAGTCGATCTCGCAAGAACGACGGAATGTCGACCGAGAATGGGTCATCGGCGAAGCGACTGAGGATGGGTTGCACAATCTGCGTCTCGGCCGGAGAGCCGGGAGACAAGTCGATTGTTGGGTCGTACGCCGCTAGAAGGTTCTCAACGAAGTTCTGCAAGTCGGCTGAGGACGCCATCGGTTCTCCCGTCAGAAAGTCAGATTCGTCACAGCTTGCTGTCCAGACTGTGCAGTTATGCTGACGCGGATTGCAAGTGTGGTGGTGTTGGTGTCAAACCCGATGCCGATGACATCCGCCGATAGGAGGCGTTCGTCAGGAGGGATTCTAGGAACTTGATTCTGCAATGAGATAACCTGATCTCGCGTGCGGCCAATCGCTGAGACAGCCGAAGACGTGAGCGAGGTACCACCACTGTTCGTGATGTTCTGGCCAGTAAGGGCGAGGAGCCCACCACCGAGAGTGGGGCGGAACTTGTCTCGACCCGGTGTCTGTAGCGCCAGTTTGATGAACATCTGTACCAGTCTCTCGATACCACTCAGGCCCTTGAAGCTACGACCGACCTCAAAGAGGAAGACACTGCTTCTATCAGGTGCAGGTACCTCAGCAAACACTGCGATGCTGTTGATGATGGAGCTCTGCTGCCCAGATGGCATCTGCGCCAAGAGTCGAGTATCCGAAAGGATGATAAATTGCGGAGAGGCGAGACCGTTGATCTCGACACTGGTCGCCTGCAAGAACTCTAAGCCCGTAATGTCCAGTGTTTTGGGGAGCAGGTTTGGAACAACCTGAGCTGCCGTTATCGTCAGGAGGTCTTTTATCGCGATGATCTTCACGTCGGTCATGACTGCTCCTGACTCTTCTGGTCTGCTTCCTGCGCCAACGTCTTGGCGTCCTCGAAGGCATCATTGAATGCCTGCTGGATAGAAGCGAGAGCCTCGAGCTGAGTAGGCCGCGTCCCGATAGCGAGCGAGTCCTCCCCACTGGCATCCTGGAGAGCTCTATCGTCACCCTTGATCTGCCGCTTCGCCTCGTCGATGTAGTGGTCCAGCGTGAAGCTGGCGATTGTCTGGTTTATCTCCATCGACCGAACGAAGGTGTACGTGTCGGCGATGGCCCGACGAATCTGGTCAGACTTCTGGAGCTCGTCTGCAGACTCGGCGACTACTTCATTTGGGAGGAGGTCGTCGGCAGCCATACGGCCCCTATACTACGGCACTTCTTTGTTGGTCAGAATACTTGTGGGGTTGCTGCCTGCCGGCAGGTTTCCATCAGGCATGTCCGCTTCGACTGTGGTAGTTGGCAAGTCGTTTGTGACCACGTTCTCCATGGACTTCATGAAGCTAGTGCTCTTGGAGGCAGTCTCAGATGTGAGAGCGAAGAAATTCGAAAACTGGCACTGCGTCATGAGGTCCTGGGCCTGATCGAGCCCCCTCTCTTCGAGCGCCTGCAAGATCGACTGAGCCACTGCATCCGCCGGCTCCTGGGCCTCTGCGATGACGATAGGCGTGAGCTGGTCGAGAAGACCGATGGACCCGTCGCTCAATCGATCTCGGATTACCTTGAAAGCCCGAGTGGCGTCATTTACCTGCGCCAGACTCGGCGTGGTCAGCAGAGGAGACAAGAGCCCTTGCAAAGGTAGGACATCGTTATCGAATTGGTCCTCGAATGAACCGAGGATCTCCATGATTGTCTGCACCGCAGCTACTGTTGGAGCAACGACTCGGACTGCGGCGGAGGTGAGCGGTAGCCGTACGGAGCCATCGAAGAGAATTCGCAGCCCAGAGATGTTGAGGACATCCTCGATGAAGGTGCTCGCGTGGATGACGCTACCCACGAGAACACCGAGCGCCGCCGGGTCCTGAATCGCGCCAGAGCTGTCTACGAGCTGCATGGCTTGCGGCACTGCCACAGCACTCGTAAAGCCAAAGATGGCCATGGTGGCGCCGCTGACCTGAATACTTGAGACAGCTGGATTCGTAGATCCACTGGTGAGGGACAGGCGGTCGTCGAGCGTAATAGCTGAGACCAATCCTGTAGATGCGTAGTTGGCCTTGAAGAACCTCTGCAAGAAGATGATATCGAAGCTACCGACCGGATTGCTGATTTGATCGGGAAGGAAGCCGAGAAGGGCGTGTGCTGACGGCGCGTCCGGCGTGTAGGTGCTACCAGAGAATGTTCCTGGCCCAGAGGGCAGGATGTGGATCTCAGTGTCGGTGTTCGAGCCAACAATGATGATGGCCTTGTCTGAATGGGCGAAGTCCGTTGCGATCGGTCCACTGCTAGCGAAGACGGTGTTGATGTCAGCGATGATGTTGGTCCAGAGCTGCGCTGGGCCTGGCGTCAGCGCGATGGCATAGTGCGTGACACCATCGGACCCTGGGGACGGGCCAGGCGTAATGTTGACGAAGAGCTTCACTCCAGCGGGAACATTGAAGGTCTGCTGGCTGATGCCATTGCAGACGTAGGGACTGTTAGAGCGGCCAGTGAACGGTAGATCGTACGATGCCGGCGATCCACCATCGACTGTCACCGTCACTGACGTAGGAGTGGTCACCGTCGGCAAGATTGGCCCAATGTTGCTCTCTACCTCAGCAGAGGTGGGCTCAGGGCCAATGAGTAGATTCTGCGCCAGCGAGATGGTGTCGTCGTAGACCTTCTTGGAATTGGAGATGGATTGAAGCGAGGCGTTTCCCGCCATGAGCTCGAGCGCCGCCACTGTATTCGACATCTGACCGCTGTCCATGCCGGACTTGATTTGCTGCAGTGAGGTGCGGACACGCGCGACCGTCTGCGTGTGGACCACCTTCGATAGATCGACGCTGTTGTAATCGCTGATAGCTCCAGCCAGCGTCTTCAATCTCTGGATGAAGAGAGCGTGTGTCTGGGTGAAGAGACTGACCGAATTGAACAAGTCCTCCTTCGCCTCAATGCCAGAGCGGTTGAAGTCACCTGTGGCGTTTCTCTTCAGTAGCGGTGCGAGCTGGTCATTGAGAAAATTGGATACCGAGCTGTTGTACCGAACATATGCCTGGGAGCTCGTGTCAATGCGCCCGATACGATCGATTTCGACGAGGGCTGTCTGGGCATCCACCAAATCCGCCGTGCTCGCTGGGAAAGCATCCGGGTTCTGCGTCTCACCAATGGCGGCTGAGACGTAATCGATGAGCTCGATATCGGAGTTGATCAGCTGCTGCATGCTGTTCTTTGCGTTGAGAATAATCGACAGAATTGCCTGCGGGTTGAGCAACAGAGCGATTGCGATCGACTCGAGGATGGCCTGATTCTCCTCGGCCGTATCCGCATCTGCGTTGAGGCGTGTTCCCGTCGTCTGGCGCGAGAGATATTTGCCAACGATGGACGCCGTGTCGATATTCGATGCCGACATGTCAACCCTTACTATGAGAAGTTCCTAAGACTTCCAAGAGAGCCTTCGCGGAGCTCTTACCGCCGGCGCGCTCGAGGAATTCCATCTTCTTTACCTGCTCTCTCGTCACCTGTCTGGAAAAGACTCGAATCTTCTCGATGTCGATGTCGAGGGCGTGGCAGATGTGATCGAGGCTGTTGACCAAATGAGAGGGCTCGAAGAGCCAACGCTCGGCATCGAGGGCGAATTTTCTGAGTTTGAGGTCTCGGTGATTGCGGTAGAGAGCGTAATCGAAGGCGGCGCGGAAGATGGCCTTGATCCAGAGCAAACGGATGGGCACGTAGCGATCCAGCGGCGGTGTTGGAAGGCTGGCCGCCAACTTCTTCAACTGACCAACTACACGATTGTCACCGTCAGCGTCTCCGACGTAAACGCAGGTGGAGTGTCCCAGAATATCGACTGAGGCAGGGTTCGCGTCATGGTGACCGTTCCGGTGCCCGTCTTGTACGGGGTGACTTGGGTAGATCCGTTTGCCAGGATGATGCTGAAGAGCGCTGGATCGGAGTACACGTAATTGAGCGTCGCGAAGGGCGGCTGCTGTGTCCTGCTGGACGGTGCTGTCCCGCTTGACGACCCGTCCGAGTAGTGAATCGTTCCCAGTGTCGCTGAGCCGTCCGGCCCATCCGCGAGTGGAATGGAAATAGAGTCCTGGGAGAATTCCACGAGAACCGGAAGTGGAAACAGCAAGTTCACCAACGACATTGCTGGAAGTGGCGGGCCGATCACTGCCAGACTTGCCGGGTCGATTCCCAACTGTGGGAACTTGTCGACGCCCCGCAGATAGGCTGTGTACTTCAATCCGCGGAGTAGATCGAACTGGAAGTATCCCTGCGGTGTCGAGGGTACGTCGATTTGGCTTTGCGGTGACACGAGGAGATTGCCTCCCACCACCGTCACGTCCGGGCTGGCTCTGAACGACACCCGCAGATCGTGTATCGGCAGACCGTCCACGCCGAGGAGGTATCCCGAGATTCGGCACCGAAGTGGGTCCGGGGATTCTGGCAAGACGCTTACGTGCCCACTCACCAAGAAATCGTTTGAGCTCAGCGACGAGTTGACCACGATCTGCTGCGGTTGTCGCGGCAGAATCGAGACGCCCTGCTTGTAGAAGAGGACGTTGTAGGTCGCGTCCGGTACTGAGAATGCTGCTATGCCGCTGCTGTTTGTCGTGCCTGACGTGACGAGAGCGCCCACTGTTGTAAAGATCTGGACCACGACCCCAGAAATAGGCTGCGGCGACGGCTCGTCGTCCAAGATCCGAATTTGCATTGCGGTGGGCATTCTCAGCCCTCCCGGATGGGCATAGGGGGAGCCTGAACGATGGTGAAGGGGTCAGGCTGCGTGGAGAGGACAGTGAGGAGGTCGAAGTTCGCGTCGGGGACGACGAATTCGCGCGCGTACCCGGAGCCCTCGAAGAAGGCTCGAATTGTGGTGCCGACCGCCAACTGAGTCTGTGCATGCCCAGATTCATCAGTCGTCAATTCAATCCTATCGCCGCTAGGAAGCAAGCCGAAGTTTACACCACCGTTCGGAACCTGCTGCAGAGAAGAGGCGACCAGGATGATCCTGCGACCGATGATAGGCGCCCCAGTGATCATGGCGAGGTTGACAGAGCACGTCACGAGGGAGGCATCCGGCAGAACCTGAGTGGGGCCGCCAGCTTGCGGCGCAGAGAAGTTCGAGACAGCCCCCGTGAGGGAGTTGTAGAACCTCGTCTTATAGAAGAAGGCGGGATCTCCGTTGTAATCGGCGAACTTATAGACATCATTGAGGTTCCCCATCAATGTCCGAGGTGCTGTGCCGCTGACCTCGCTCGTAGAAAGTCCGAGCACAGACGCGGCAGAGCCAGAGACTTGAATGGTGGATTGAGTCCCGTCCGTCGGATTGGTGAGCTGGAGCTTGCGGGTATCCCCCGAGTAGAGGGTGGCAATCCCGCTCGGAGAGGCAGCATTGATGAGTACCGCCACCGTCTCGGCATTCGTGGGATCTGGCCCGGGAAAAGTCACTGTGAAGGGATCGGCACCACTAAGACTGATGTTCAAGCTCAATCCCAGGAGAGTGAAGGGAGCCTGAGCCGTACCGATGAGGATGGCAGGACCACCACTCTGGGATGTAATCTCGCTATAGGTGCCGCTCGAGCCAGTGGTCGAGCGCCAGTACTGAATACGGTCGTACAGCGCTAATGTGCCATCGACGTCATCGAGGGTCGTGGTGAGGCGAACGATCGGCATCTACTTGCCCTCCTTCAGCTTCGGCACCGGGCTTGGCTCGATCGGTCCCGGCGTGACCTGCGGACTCGAGGGCGAGCTGCTCGAGGATGGTGGCTCAATCACAGTTGATACCATCTGGGCCTCCGTCGTGGGTACAGACGACTTAGCGGAGGCGAAGATGCGAGGTCGAACCGCTCCGCTTGCTTTTGCGACCTTGAGCGCCTCAAGCCACGCAACTACTTCGCTGAGCTCGGCAACATACGGCTTGGAAGCAAGGACCGACTCGAGCAATTGCACAGTTTCGTGAAGAGGTTGAACAATTACCGCATGCAGAGATGAGTTCTCGAGAAGGGCGATCGTCTCCTGCAAGACCACAGTAATGTGTCGACTGACGGCGAGTGTATCGTTGAGTGGAACGGTCTCGCTGAGCCCCTCCACCATGCCCTGGCGGTTGCTGATTGTCTCCGAGATAGCCACCGTTTCAGCAAGGGCATTCTTCAGATTCGCAATCGCACGGATGCTCTCAGTGAGCACTACGGAATCGGATACAGAGACCTTAGCTCCAAATTGAGTGGCCAGCGACTCGGCGACGCTGACAGTCTCCATGAGCTGCGCCACCATCCCATGCACTGCTCTAACTTGTTCCTGAAGAATGACAGTCTCCGAGAGATCCGCAGCCATAATGGCGTTGGCAGCGAGAGACTCGGAAAGAGAGATGGCGGCACTGACGGGCGCAAAAAACCGAGCAATGGCATGGAGGGATTCAGCCAGAGACACCGTCTCGTTGAGAAGCGCTACTGTGGCTTTCTTCACTGCAATGCTGTCAGTCAAGCCCACTGATTCAGCCAAGCTCACAACTGCAGAGCACTGGATCGATATCGACTCCGACAAGGCGATCGATTCAGAGAGGATAACGTGACCAGCGAGTGAGAGAACCTCTGAGAGCGTCACCAGCTCCGCGATGTCTGCGACGAACCCAGCCCTCACAGCCAGTGCATCAGTAATCGCGACCGACTCCGTCAGCGACACCAGTGTGTGTTTGCTGGGGGCGATAGATTCAGAGAGAGGCACCGTCTCTGTCAGACTCGCTGTAGCAACTGCAAAGATGGAGAGGGATTCCGCAAGCGAAACAGTTTCTGTGAGCGACTTCGTGATATGGAGGCTTACCACCAACGCCTCACTCAGCGCGACGGTCTCTGTGAGAGCTATTATCGCTCCTCTGACCACTGCGAGTGATTCAGAGAGACCGACCGTCTCAGCTAGAGGGACATTGGCGTGGTAAGTGGCGATAATTGATTCTGCCAAGCTGTCCGTTTCAGAGAGCGAAACGTGCGCTCGGTAGACAGCAGCGAGTGCTTCTGATAGGGAGACCGTCTCCGAAACAGAGACGATGGCTCGGTACTTTGAAGCGAGAGATTCTGACAGCGATACAGTCTCCGTGAGAGGCGCCGCGTAGGCGATGCGCCCCATATGGAGATTCTGCATGTACCACTGAATGAGTGGCATATCTACTCAATATGACTGCAAATTGTCGCTAGGCTTCGGCTCTCGGCTTGTCCTCTGCGGGCAGTTCATCGAGCGCTTTCTCCCACGCCTCCACCAAATCAACCAATTGGCGACCAACGAGAGGAGAGGCGAAGTTCATGTCATTCACGATCTCCATGACCTTCTGATGATCACCGCTCTCGACGGAAGCGTATCTCTTTCCACCACGGATCGTAGCATTGAGTGGGTCGAATGCCTTCTCGAGACGAATGATGCGCCGGATGCCATCGCCGCCACGGCCGATACGCTGATCGTTGCAGATGCTGTCGCGTACGAAGCTCTGCATCGACACAATTATTGGCTCAGGAGTACCACCAGTCTCCTTTGTCTCGAGCGCAGGCTTACCTGTGCGAGGATCTTTGACGTGCACGTCGGCAGTAATTAGTACGTACTTCATCTTGCGTCTCCTATCCCAATACCCGAGTTTGCGAGGTTTGCGCACTAGACTACAACAAAATGTAGTTTCAAGGTACCACTCAGGGCATTGGAGGCGTGAGCATTGTAGATGGTGATGTTGAACGAGCCACCACTCACGGAGCTCACTATTGGAACAGGTGTGCCATTGGTACCGAAGGTGCCACTATAAGCACCCATCGTTAGTTTGATAACAGATGCTGCGGCTACACAGCTATTAGTGACCGTGAAGGTCGAGGTGGCCTGCGCCGCGGTCGATGCGGAGACGGTAGTGACGATGCCAGACGACGCATTTAGCGTGACACCAGTAGTGATCGATGTTGCTTGAGTGACAGTGCCCTGCCCAAAGTTGACGATAGTCCCGGCCGCACCCACCGTAATGGTGGAAGTGGTAGTGGTCCCAAGGGAGAGCGTGCCATTAACGCCTGCACCAGAACCTGCGCCACCATGAATAGAGACATTGCCACCGACGTTACCCGTACCGCCAGTCGCCGATCCCGCATTTCCACCGGCCAGCGTCGTAGTTCCGCCCGCACCAGCAGCCGTACCAGTACCGGCCGCGCCGCCGAGGCCACCATTGAAGGTGAAGCTGCCGCCGTTTCCGCCGTTGACGGAGGACGTACCGGCACCGCCGGTGCCCGAGTTCATCGTGCAGGTGCCGCCTGCACCCGCCGTCTTGGTGCCGTTGCCCGCTCCGCCTGCACCGGCGGTGATCGATATCTGGTTGCCGTTACCGGCATTGGTGACGCCGTCGCTCGCCGCGGAGTCGCCGGCCTGTATGCGGAGGATCGCGGCCGTCGTCCCCACTGTCACGCTGGGCTTGATTCGTATCGTCCAGCTTCTTTCCTGGGTGAAGCCGAATATGATGGGGCTGCCCGGCGTAGCGTTTCCGTCGATGTTGTAGACCGTCACATTGGCCGCGTTGCCCAGGCTCATCGAGGTCGCGTTCGTAGTGCCAAGATTCAATGCAGCGGCGCTATCGATCGTCAGAGCACCGCTCGACGTCGACCATGTCGATGCTGCTGCAGCAGTGACAGTGATGGCAGCGGATGTCGCAACGAGAGACATCGCCTTGCCACTGGCGCCCGCCCAGGTGAACGCGCCGGTGCTGTATGTCGCGTCGGCCGTGCCTCCCACGGACAACGTGGCCGAGCCACCAAGAGCTATGGCCGAGCTCGTGGTAGCCAAACCGGCGCCGGCCGTGACGGTGACGCTACTATTGGAGAGCGACGCGTTTGCGATGTTGCTGAGCGTATTGCTAGCGCCTGAGATCGTCTTGTTCGTGAGCGTCTGCGCGGCGGCCAGTACGGCGACGGTGTCGCTCGTGACGGCGGGAAGGGTGTGCTGCTGGCCGGTCGTCGGGCCGACGGAGGCGGCGGTGATGCTGCCGCTGACGTTGATCGACCCGGCCTGCTGGGCGATCGGCGAGAGGTTAACTGGGTTGGTGTAGAGGCCCATCGGTCAGGCCTGCTCGGTCACTTGAGCCGCACCGACGGTATTGGTCCAGATCCCTGTTATGATGACGGGGTCAATTGGCATGTCCATCCACCAGTAACCGCTCGGCGGGATCTGCACAGTGTAATCGGTGGTGGTGGCAGTGGCGCCGAACTTCAGATACAGGACCGACGTTGACTCGTTGTAGACGATCAGCCCCGTACGAGTCGTATTCGCAGCGGCCAAGGTCACAACGGTGGTGCTCGCCGCCACGCGCGTGACCGTTCGAGTGGAGCATTGCTGAATGGGACGGGTGACGATGCCGTATGCATCTCCGGGAAGACCAGCATTCTTGACCTCGGCGATCTCGGCTTGGCCTGCGCCGGTCACTTCAATGCGGGCGCGCTTACGCGTCGTAGGAGATGACCCGTAGGTCACCGCCTCCTCGTCCATGGCGTCGCCGCCAGTGCCTACGTTCAGTTGTGTAAAATCGTCGGCCATTGCCTACCTCACTAGCCGCCTCGCTTCACCCAAGCGTGATCGTAAACGTTACCTCGAGAGTATCTCCGGTGCTCAACGAGCGCTGCGTGAAGCCAAGGACGTGATTCATGGTGCCCGACGACGAGGCTGTGAAGAGGGCCGCCTTCTGCGCCGACTGCGTGCCTGTTGCCGTGAACGTGTGGTCGACCGTGGTCTGATTTCCAGAGCCAGATGGCAAGACCACCGTGCCCTGCGCCCGACTGAGACCGTTCGTGGCGATCTCATTCGAGAGGGTAGTCGACGTCGCCGTCTCGGTCACGGTGTCGTTCGAGAGGGCGATGTAGTTCAGCCCGTTCGCACCCAGACCAGACGTACCGTAGCCCTGCGTATGCAAGAAGATGCGTCCGACGTTCGTGATGAGGTTCCACGCCTCATCCTCGGAGAGAACTCGATAGCTCTCTGGATCTGGGACAAGCAATCCCGTTTCTGGGTCCGGGATCCAGTTCGTAGGCGTGCTATGGATGATACGGAGGTGCGCTCGCCCGAGCGCCATCTCCTCCTCCAATCCTTGGCGGCAACGAGCTGCGCCCAGCACGCCCTCGCTCATTCTGACAGTATCACTGAGCTTCATGGTCCAGTCTCCTTATGGCGTGGGGACGCGCTCGAAGATCTTGGTCATCGTCGGAGCGCCTGTATCGTCGAAGAGATTGCAGGTGAGGTACGGTGTTGTCTTGTCATCGTCGAAGACGACAAGCTGGTTACCGACAACCTTCCATCGGTTCGTTTGAATCTTGCGGATGATCAATGCAGCTGTGGCAGCAGCTGAGGCACTCGTGTTCGCGCTCCCAGCCGCCGTAGCTGCGGAGTTCGCAGCAGTGATGGCAGAACCAATGTCAGCAGACATCGAAGCCCCTGACGGCGTGCCCAACTTTGTGTTGATGGCGCCGAGAGAGCTGATCAAGGTATTGACGTTGGTATCGAGTGCGTCGAGCTTCGCTCCGTATTCCTCGACCAAGAAAGTATCGACGATCCCAACGAATGCCGTCGCAGCCGGCTGGATCGACATCTGCGTCGGCCCGAGCACGCCGAGAGAACCACCGCCGCCGAGGAGGACATGATAGAGCCCAGGTGCGTCAGTCTGATCAATCTCGAACCACGTGGTGTTGGTTATCAGCGTGACCGTCGTTGTGGTCCCATCTCCTTTGACAACAAATGCTCGAGTGCTGAGCACATCAGACGGAGCAATGCCAACGACAGGCGCACCGGTGCTATCAACCAAGCGGACCGGAATACGCG
>Ga0210397_10001406_pt1 | contig 15414 bp, 18 predicted proteins | sample IncBWH2OmetaG_FD_160126 | JGI IMG/M metagenome (GOLD analysis project Ga0210397, IMG submission 160126) | Forest soil microbial communities from Barre Woods Harvard Forest LTER site, Petersham, Massachusetts, United States - Inc-BW-H-2-O ...
CCCGAAACAGCGGCTTGAAACCGCCGATCAGCGCGTCGAGGTCCAGCGCCGGCGAGGTGCGCGCCAGCGGGATGAATCCGCCCGGCGGCAAGATCTTGTCAGCGCCTTCACCCTCGCCCCGCTTGAGCTCCAGGTAGCGGTTGCCGATCAGGTCGAGGTAGCGGATCTGTGCACTGGTCGACTGATACAGCGGCACCGAGCGATCGACGTTGAAGTCCACCCGCACCCGCGTGCCGCCGTCGATCAGGTGTACCGATGAGACCTTGCCGATCTCCACCCCGGAGGCGCGGACGAACTGGCCTTGCCGCAATCCGCTGATATTGCTGAATTCCGCAGAATAGCCATTGGTTCGGTCGAAACGGATCTGACCGAAAACAACGAAGATCATGACAGTCAGCAGCAGCAGCACCGCGGAAACGATGCCGAGTCGGATGATGGTCCCGGTGATTTTCATGGGTTGATCGTGTTGTCCCCTACCTGACGGCCCCACACGTACTCGATTGCGTAGGGCGAACCGGTGTCGAGGTGGTTGTACGGCGCGAGGCTGTTGCCGGTGTCCATCACCAGCAGTGGCGCCGGCCACAGATCACGGGTGATGTGCTGCCAGCAACCTGGCGCGCCGCCCGGTCCGCCGCGAGCGTTCACCCGCGGCAGGTTCTCCGGCCAGATGTAGGGATTTGGCGCCCCACCGACCACTCCTGCCAGCCCGCCGAACAGCGTGGCGATGGTGGCTACCGCCGACACGGGGTTCGCGAGAAGGCCCAACCCCGATATCAGCTCGGATTCGGTTGACAGCGAATAGCCGTTATAGCCACCGGTGAACGCGGCGACCTTGGGTTCGAGGTCGTGGAAGTTGCGGATCGTGCAGTACAGCTCCGGGCTGTAGGTGTCCAGCAGCTCGGTGGTGGGCACCAGGTCGGCGGCTCCACGCCCGAGATACGGCCCACCACGCTCGAAAATGTCCCCGCCGATGTTGCCGAACCCGGCCGCCGACAGCAACGCTTGGTCCAATTCCTTTTGCTGCTGATTGATGGTGCGCGACGTGATCACCGCGTTGTTGAGGAAGTCGAACAAATCCGGCGCGCCGTTGGCGTAGGTGTCGGCCAGCGCGGTCAACGCCTGGATGTCGTGACGGGCCTGGGGCAGCTGCGGGTTGACATCGTCGAGGATCGCGTTGCCGTTGACGATCGACTGCCCGAACCTATCGCCCAGCCCCGCCAGCGCTTGCGCTGCCGCGCTCAGTGTCAGGTTCAGCTTGACCGGATCCACCTTCTCCGCGATCGAGGTGATGGTCTGGAACAACGTATTGATCTCCGTCGTCACCGACCTGGCGTCAATCACGGTCTGCGGTGTGATGCGGTGCGGCGACGGGTTTTTCGGTGCCGTCAACGACACGTACTTACCGCCGAACACCGTGGTCGCCTTGATGTCGGCATTCACGTTGGCCGGAATCAACGGGAGGTAGCGCGGATACACGTCCAAGGCGAATTTGGCCGCCGGTTTGCCGTCTCGCACGATCGGGGAGATGGTGGCCACCCGGCCGATCTCCACCCCGTTGTAGGTGACCTTCGCGCCCGGATCCATCACCAACCCAGAACGCGAAGCCAGCAGCGTTAACTTGATCTTCGGTGTGAAATCACCCTGGAACTGCGCGTAGACCAAGCCCAGGACCAGGGCACCGACTAGAAGCGCTCCGAGGCCGGCCAATTTGTATGGCGGCCTCTGGGGGGCGTTGATCTTTGCAGGCGACGTCATGGCGGCTACACCGTGACTGCGAAGTTGGGGTTGACGCCGTACAGCGCCAACGCGGCGGCCAACACGACAACCTGCACCGAGACCAGCGAGAACCACATCGATCGAGCGGCGGCCTCGCCCACGCCGACGACCCCGCCGCCGGCCACTATCACTGGGTTGACGTCCACGTAGATGCGGTAGTCCCGTAGAAGCCCACCAGTCACGCGAAACACGTTGCAACACGGCAGATTCAGTTCACGCCCGTCTAGCCGGCGGTAGTGAACGTCCGTGCCGATGGGTAGTTCGATGGTGTCGAGATCGGACTGGCCGACGGCCTCGAGCTCGACACGAACGGTGTTAGCAGCACCGAATTGCGTGGAGGCCACTACCGACTCCTTTGCCAAGCTGCTATCGCCGCCACGGGCTCTTCTCTCGTTAAAGTGGGCGACTCATAGCGAAACATCGTATCGGCGAGATGTCAATAAATTAACGATAACTCTGATGATTACCGTATATCGTGTCCGATAACGACTGAATGACGTCGCCTCGCGGGGCCGAAGGGCCGCAGCACCATCGTGGCGTGGCGCCTAGGCCGGAGGCGGTGTCGTCACGTTGCCGGGTGCGCCGCAGTAGGCAGCAGTACATCGGTAGGTCAGCCGGCCACGGTCCGGCCCGTTTGACCCCGCGACATGCGAGGTTCTAATCAGCCTGCCGCGGTGGGCCATTGACGTCATCCAGGCCGTGCTCATGCGCGTAGGCGATCAGTTGATACGGCGCCTGCTTGATGTGCAACGCCAAAGCCTCGACGGCGGCGTCGGCGTTGCGGGCCAGGGTCAAATCCATGAGCTGACGATGTTCGACGGCCGGGTCGCGGCAGCGATCGGTAGCCAACGCCCACCACCACCGCCGATACAACTGGGCACTGGCGCGCAAGCCCAGGACAACCTCCTGTAGGCGGGCATTGTTGCAGCCCGCAGTAAGGGCCTGATGAAAGTCGTCGTGGCGAACACCCCACTCTTCACGGTACTTCCCGTTGTCATCCACGAGGGGTGTGCGCTCCAGGAGGTGATGGGCCGCCACGATCTGCGTCTCCCACCGCACATCCCCGCGTTCGATCGCCAGGCGCAGCGCCACCGATTCGATCTCCACACGCGATTCCGTGAGGCCGACGATGTCTTCGATGGAAAACTCCCGCATCCGAAAACCACGCCGCGGTCTAGCAACGACCAGGCCCCGCTTGGGCAACACTTCTTCGGCGCGGGTCACGGGGGAGTTTCTCACAGCCCCAAGCGTAGCTGATTAACGATGTATGGACTCTTTATCGATAAATTCAGTTAGTATCGTGGTTTCTTTGAGCACCCGCTTCGGCGACTTGAAGCTGGCCTTCTCACCCTCCGGATTCAGCGCCGGCTTGGACGCCCTGCGCCTGGCGGCCACCACGATGACGATCGACGATGTGAGGGTTCGTGTCGCCTGCCTGGATGACGTGATCACATCAAAGGAAGCGGCCGGGCGGGACAAGGACTTCCAAGCCCTCCGTCATCTCATCCACTTTCGGCGGAAGCAACAGAAGCTGGGCAGGGCCTCGACACGACCGGTAACCCTCTGATATCCACGAAGCCGGTTGCGGCCTCGGGCAATCCAGTCCCCCGAATCACACCTGACAATGGGAGGCGGAAGCCGGAAGGCGACAGGGCGCCATTGCAGCCAGATCTGGACGGCGCGGCCGCAGGGTCGAGGTATCTCCCTTTATAGCTTGAACCATCACCAAAATGTGGCGCTCCTATGGTCGCGACGGCTGGAGGCTTCGAAATCTCCCGATGCTTCGCATTGATAGACCGGAGGCCACACGCACTAGCAGCGATAGACAATATGCGCGATGGCTTTCGCGGATGGGCCTACTGTCTCGGCTATCGACGCGCTGTCGACAATTGGTGCTGAACGCAACGCAGGTGCTCAATGCTGGGCGGCGGTAGGCGGATGATAATTGTGAACCATCCAACAGAAGGGTCGTGAAATGCCACGTAATCGTAGCTCACCACCAGGTGACAGTGCCTGGTTATCTCCATCGCAGCTTCGCGCGTGGGTGGCCTATATGCGCGTGCAGCTACGCATGAACTATGAGATCAACCGCCAGTTACAACGGGATAATGGTCTGTCGTTGGCCGACTATCATGTGCTGAATGCGTTGAGCAATGCGCCGGACCACAAGATGCAGCTCACCGATCTGGCCGCCCTGATCGGCTGGGAACTCAGCCGGCTTTCACACCATCTTCGGCGATTGGGTGATCGCGGTCTCACCAAGCGCATTCAGTCCGAGGACGACGGCAGGGCAACCGACGCGGTCTTGACCAAGAAAGGTATGAACGCCATTGCCAAGGCCGCGCCGGGGCACGCCGCGCTTGTACGGAAGTTGTTTTTTGAGCCGCTGCCCGACGAGCTTGTTCCTTCGTTCACCGCGGCCCTGGAACACATCCAGGCGAGTCTGAACCTCAATGCGTCGCTTCCCCCCGTACCTCTATGAGCATGCGTGCCGGGATTGCTCTGCCCGCCGCGCCATATCCATCTCGAGGCCCTCGCTCGCCTTCGGTCGCGGTAGGTCGTGGGACCGCCATGTGTCGTCGGGTCGGGTGAGTGCGGTCACGTTGCTGGAGTCTTGTAGACGTCGCCAGAGGCAGTGTAGGTACCTACGCAGACCAAACTGACAGCGGTACGCTCGGATCGCGCCGGAGCTTAGGGTCCACGACCGAAGAGTCCGCCGGCTTGATGCGCGTGCGGCGTGCGAATGCTCAATTACGGCGGGGCAAAGTAATTTTGAAGACAGTGTCGGCTTTCTTCACGACCGAGCGACGGCCCTGATGGCCTGCGGTGGGGGCGAGCCTGGCGACCGGTTAGTGTCGCAGAGCATGACTACTTACGACACGCTGACGTTCGGGCAGGCCGGACCCGTCACACGTATTGTGCTCAACCGGCCGCACGCAGCCAACGGCATCAACGACGCGTTGGCCCAAGAGTTGGCAGACGCGGCGATGCGATGCGACGTTGCCGAGACGAAGGTGGTCCTGCTCACCGGCGCCGGACGGTTCTTTTGCGCCGGGGGCGACTTGAAGGCGATGGCGGAGTCGTCGTTGGGTACCGGCCGATTCGTCAAGCGTATCGCCGACGATTTGCACCGGGCGATCTCCACGTTCGCGCGGATGGACGCCGTGCTGATCATCGCAGTCAACGGCGTGGCCGCGGGGGCGGGGTTTAGCCTCGCGATGATGGGAGATCTCGTGCTGGCCGCCGAGTCCGCGTCGTTCACGATGGCCTACACCAGGGCGGGGCTCAGCCCCGATGGCAGTTCCTCCTATTACCTTCCGCGGCTGATCGGCGTGCGCCGCAGTCAGGAGCTGATGCTGACCAACCGGCGGCTGTCGGCCTCGGAGGCCGCACAGTGGGGGTTGGTGACCGAAGTCGTGCCCGACGACGATCTAACCACCCGTGCCGACGTGCTGATCGCTGAAATAGCCTCCGCTGCAAAGGCTTCCAGCTCGGCAGTGAAGAAGCTTCTTCTGATGACCTTCGGCAACGGCTTGGAGGAGCAAATGGAGATCGAAGGTCGGATCATCGCGGCATGCGCCGACACCGCCGACGGCCGCGAAGGCATCGATGCGTTCCTGAACAAACGCCCAGCGAAGTTCACCTAAAACCGATCAACCCGGCAATCGGCGTGATCAACGTGGTGCCCCACGCACCCGGCGCGGCCGGCGCAATCGCTCATGAGTTCTCCGCGTCCGATCTCGTGCGGTGCATCAATCTCATCGGTGAGGTGAAGGCGGCAAAAATGCTGGCTCGCAGGGCTCCTCGTCGACGCGGTGGACACCGCCGAGCAGGCCGTCGAGGTCACCAACCGCATCCAGTACGGGTTGACCTCATCGATTCTGGCCGACGACACCTACCAGGCGTTCGAGTTGGCGCCGAAGATCCTGCACGGCATCGTCAACGTGAACTGCTCAACCGTGACTGACGAAATCCACGCACCGAAAGGGAGGCAGCGACATCATCTGGATCAACACAACTAGCGCTGAATGGCAATTCCCGTCCGAGCTCTCGACATTGCAGGTGGCGCAATGTCGCCGACTTCGTGCGGCTGGTTAACGGTGTGCTACCGCGGGAGGGCTCAACAACGTGGCTCAACAGCGTTGGGCGCGAACGACGGTGAGATCCGCAGCGGCCTAGAGACTGGCCAGCCTCCTTAAGCGATTTACGATAACCCGTTGGGTCAGTGTGGCATCCGGGGCTACCATTTCGAAGCCGTGGGGGAGGCCGGGCATCACGTGCAGCTCAGTCGGGATCCCGGCCGCCATCAACCGCCGTGCGTACTCGATGTTCTCGTCGCGCAGGATGTCGAGATCTCCTACGTCGATGTAGGTATCGGGGAGACCGGAGAGATCCATGGCACGCGCCGGCGCCGCATACGGAGACACGTTGTCGCCGGACAACGCCGACCCGAGCAGCGCGCCCCATCCTGTGTGGTTGTCGTCGTAGCTGAACACAAGATACTCAGGTGGCAGATGCGGATCGATGCCAGCGGTTCGGTCATCGAGCATCGCGTAAATCAGCAACTGTTGCGCTAACGCCGGACCGCCCCGATCGCGTGCCATCAGGGCAACTGCGGCGGCCAGTCCACCACCGGCGCTTTCGCCCATCACCGCAATGCGGTTGGGGTCCACGCCGAGTTCTACGGCGTTGTGGGCGAGCCAGTACAGCGCGGCGTAGCAGTCTTCGACGGGGGTGGGATGAGGGCATTCTGGCGCCACGCGGTAATCGACCAACAACATCGGCACGCCGGTAGCCTCCGTATACGCTCGGATCATGGTGTCGTAAACGGGTAGCAGCGAGACGACGAAACCACCGCCATGCAAGTAGAGCACCGCGCTTCCCGGCGGCTCGGCCGTTGCTTTCCTGTACCAAGACATCTTCAACTCGGTGCCGTCGCCCGCGACCGTCGATACATCAGTCCGATCGACATCTGGCACCGGGTCAAGAGAAGCTGCGAGTGCGGCGAATCCTTCCGAGATGTTCCTGCGGCGGCTATCGACGTCTCCGACTGGTGGCCCGGGTCGTCCCATCGATCCCGACCTGCTCAGAATGGACAGAACCTCTGGATCCATGCGCAGTGCCATGGATCGATCTTATCGATGTTGTGAGTTATTAGCGATATTGTGCGGTTCAGCGATCGTCTGAAAGAGCTCCCCAACTGTCTCTGCCCTCGGCCCACATTTGGGCCGGCGCCACTGCCTCACATCACTCAAACACCACCGCACCGCTACGTCAACATTTTAACGAGATTCATATTGGATATCGGCAGAATCGGCTGCGCTGTCTAAATCCGGCGCACGCCGCCGCGCCGCCAGGCGCATTGGGGACACCGGTTCCGATGTTTGGCCGTGTCAGGCAGAACTGGCCCGAACACCGAGCAGCCTAGGCGCCGCGCGGGACTACGACGAGCCCCGGTCGTTACATCAGTATCACGCCAGGTGTCAAGCCTCTCACTGACAATCACCCATGCGATGATTTTGTACTAATAACGATAAAGCCTCATAATGTACGCATTGGATCCTGCAATCAACTATGCTGTGCCGGTGAACAGCAACTCTCCGGTGACGCGCGGCGGAGAAGTTTATGATGTGCTGCGCGCCGAGCTGCTCAACGGCCTACTCAACCCCGGTGACAAGCTGCGAATGGTGGAGCTCGCTGCCCGCTTCTCGGTGAGCCAGTCGGTGGTTCGTGAGGGACTGACCAGGTTGGCCGAGCAGGGTCTGGTCGTTGCCACACCGCAGCGCGGGTTTCGGGTGCGTGAGCTTTCCGTCGAAGACATCGTCGGGCTCACGGAATCGCGTGTGGAGATTGAATCGGTGGCACTGCGCCTGGCGATCGAGCGCGGGGATGTGCGGTGGGAAACGGAGATCGTGGCGGCCCATCATCTCCTGGAGCGCACACCGGTAGTCGACGCGGACGGACGGTTCCATGAGCCATGGGCGCCCGCGCACCATGACTTTCATCGGGCCCTGACCGCGGGCTGCAACAATGCCCGCCTGCACGGGGTTGTCCTGGCTTTGCGTGACAGTGCCGAGCTGTACCGGCGGTGGTGGTGGGCGTTGGCCGACGATCATCAACGCGACCTGACCGCCGAACATCGCCAGCTGAAGGATTTGACCCTGGCTCGCGACGCCGACGGCGCCATCGAGGCTCTGACCTATCACATCAAAGGGGCCCCGGAACGACTCATTGCCTACGCTCGTGAACACGGGCTTGACGACCTCAATACGCCACCACCGACTGAATCACCTCGCACAAAGCGTCCCGGTAGACGACGGAGCCGGAAGTGACCGCGAGGTCTTCGCCGACACGCAGGGCGCCCTGCTTGACCTGAGGGGCATCCCCCGTTGCAGCGCACGTCAATGCGGGTAATTGTGCAGGCCCTGGCTCCAGACTCGACCACCGCTTTCGAAGGCGCGTGTACCGCGGCCGGATTGGCGAGCAAGCACATTGGTAGGCGCCAGCGATGATGACGTCACCACGTTGGCAAACTGCAGCAGCTCGTTGTCGTTCCACGCAGGTGGCTTCGGCTATCGCGGTGTCCCCGCGACGCACAGCGCGAGGTAGACCGGCATGACGCGTGGCTTGCCTGCCGTCGACGTCCGCGCGCCACTGCCGCGGCGCGGCTGATCGGGTCGTGGGCGTGTGCCGACAGGAGTTGGGACTCCGCTGACCGCGTCGGACACGCAGATCTCTTCGACTGTCGCCCCTCCGTTACGGATCAACAACCGAATAATAGTGAGAAAATTGTATTTTATAGTTACAATGAGCGGGTGTCGATGAGACATCTCGGCCCCGGGTGCAGACGTCGTCTTGACGGGAATGGGAGTCCGTCCGTTGACGGACCCATCAGTGTGATCCAGGCACACTCATCGGTTCTGGGCGGCAGTCTGCCGCCAATCATTCCGTCGCAGAACAACGCAGACACGAATGTCACTGAATGGAGGTCATCATGAATACGGCATTGTGGATCATCGCGGGTGTGCTCGCCTTCGCGTTCTTCGGGAGCGGGGCCATGAAGCTGGCTCAATCCAAAGAGAAGCTCGTCGCATCCTCAACCGGGGGCTGGGCGGCAGACTGGAATCCTGGTGCGATCAAACTCATCGGCCTGGCCGAGATCGCCGGCGCGGTCGGACTGATCCTGCCAGCTGTGCTGCACATCGCGCCGATCCTGGTCCCCCTGGCCGCCGTCGGGCTGATACTCGTGATGGCCGGTGCCGCAGTCGTGCACAGCCGTCGCCACGAACTACCCAATGTCGCAATCAATGTGGTGCTGCTGTTACTGGCCGCATTTGTGGCATGGGGTCGCTCCGTGCCACTCCCATTCAGCGCGTAAGCCTGTGCCCTCCGCGCGGATTGCTGCGGTGGGTCGAGCCGCTGTGATACCCAAATCCCTGATGCCTCAAACGTTCTCGAATACCAACTCAGAGCCGGTGCTGCCCCTCGATCGCTACTCGTCGCGCAGCCACCCGATGTTGCCGATCGGCGGCACGCTGCCGCCGCGACGTCCAGGAGCACACCATGACGTTCACGGTTGATATCCACCATCACCTGATACCGGATTTCTACCGGCGCGCCACCGAACACGACGGCCAGTCGGTGGGCGGTGTGCTGCCCGCGGCGTGGTCGCAGGCTAGCGCGCTGTCGTTCATGGACGATGCGGGCATCGACGTGGCGATCGCCTCGATCAGCGCCCCGGGAGTTCATCTCGGCGACGACGCTGCGGCCCGCGCTCTCGCCCACCGGTGCAACGACTTTCTCGCCGAGATGGTTCGGTCTCGTCCCGACCGTTTCGGTGGATTCGCCATTTTGCCGCTGCCCGACGTCGATGGTGCACTCGAGGAACTCGCCCGCGCGCTGGATCAACTGGGCCTCGACGGTGTCGTCCTGCTCACCAATGCGCTAGGACACTACCTCGGTGATCGACTGTACCGTCCGCTGTTCGATGAACTACAGCGACGCGCGGCGCTGGTATTCATCCATCCCACACTATCTCCCGACCCAGGCGCCCACGGCCTGGGCATTCCCGATTCACTGCTGGACTTTCCGGTCGACACGTCGCGGACAGTGGCGCAGATGCACTACAGCGGCACGTTCGCGCGCACGCCCGACGTCAAATACGTGCTGTCACACGCCGGGGGCACCGTTCCGTACTTGGCCAAACGGTTCGCCATTATCGACGAGATGGGTGTCGTGCCCGACGAGGAAAACCGCGGCACCGCCGCGGACACGTTCCGGCGCTTGTATTTTGACACCGCCCTGTCCTGGTCGGACCCGACACTGCACACCTTGCGCGAGTTCGTCGGGCTGGATCACGTGCTGTACGGCAGCGACTACCCCTACCTGCGCAGAGACATCGCCGTGCGAGGTCGCGCCGAGCTGGAGGCGAGCCGCGAACTATCCGACACCGAGCGAACGGCGATCTTCCACGGCGCAGCTATCGGGCTGCTACCGAGGCTGGCCACTCACCCGCAGGTGACGGACGGTTCCGGTCATGACGCCCGGGCTGTCCCGCAGGGCCGCGGTGGGCATTGACACGTTTGGGGTCGAGACGCCTGGCCGTCATCCGCGCTGCCCGCGGTAGGCCTGGTCCAAAGTTCGGATTCGCCCGCGCGAAGCACCCGCTAACCGCCCGGCTGGATTCAGCCGGCGACCATCACGCTGCCGATGCTGTTGCCGTAGGCGATGAGAGCCTCACCGAGTTGGTCGAATGTAAACCTCCGGCCGACCATGAGGCGCACAACCTGACCGGGTCGTTCGTCCCGAGCATTTCATCTGGATGTTTTGTGACCCACCAGATTCGGCGCAGCTCAATAGCGTTGAATCGGGAGTCGGGATGAGCAACACTGAGGCCGGACCGACAGAGGTCGTTTGCGCGGCCGCGCCGTCAGCTGGAATGGAGGTCCTGTTGCCGCGGTCGGTTCCGCTCGGTGGTCCCCGCGCAATGCCGGTCATGCGAACATTACCGCAGCGCCAACGATCACTCATCGGAGCGTGGTGTGCCGCTGACCATTACGGCCCGCTCGATGTCGTTCGATCCGGAGGCATGGATGTGCCACCCCATCCCCATACCGGCCTTCAGACGCTCAGCTGGCTGTTTAGCGGTGGGGTCGAGCACCGCGACAGCGCGGGCGTGAGAGCGCTGATCCGGCCCGGCGAGCTCAACGTGATGACCGCTGGTGCGGGGATCTGCCATTCGGAGGTGTCGACGCCGGCGACTTCTGTGTTGGATGGTTTTCAGTTGTGGGTGGCACTTCCTTCGGCGGACCGCGACACAGCGCGTGCGTTCGAACACTATGTACCCAAGTCGATCTGCCGTCCCGGTGCCACCGTCCGCGTTTTCGTCGGAGATCTGCCAGCAGCCGGCGGGAAGCGCTCACCCGTTCGCACGTTCACGCCGTTACTGGGGGCGCAAATCGACCTTGTCGCCGACCAACAGATCATCGTCGACGTCGATCCCACGTACGAACATGGCGTTCTGGTCGGTGACGGGATCGTCGAAATGGGTGGCGTCATCTTGTCTCGCGGCGCAATGGCATACCAGGGTCCCGGACGCTCGGCGGTAAGTTTTGCCAATCCCGGCCCGGGCATTGCCCGGGTTCTGCTGCTGGGCGGGACGCCGTTTGCCGAGGAACTGGTGATGTGGTGGAACTTCATCGGCCGCAGCCATGATGACATCGTTGCCTACCGTGAGCTGTGGGAACGTCATGATGTGCGCTTTGGCAGTGTGGACGGTTATCAAGGGGGCCTTTCACGGTTGCCTGCGCCACCGCTGCCGAACGCGACGCTTCGCCCGCGGCGGGCCGCCGGGTCCGGGATGTAATCGCCTACGGTTCAAGTATTCGCTATGAGTTCCACCCCGGCATCCTGCAAAACGGGTAGCCATCTGGTGGCGGTGCGCTCGTCTCACGCTGCATTGAGATCGACTCGCATACTTGCCATTTGGGTGAGCATGTCGGCGATACGGGTTACCCGTTGCGCGTCGGCGCTCGATTCGATAGCACCCCGTGCGACACGCCTGCGGTGCCCTTTGACGGACGAGGCCCCGCAGGCGTGTGACGCAAAAGGTCAGACCTTCTTCGCGGTCTTCTTCGCGGTCTTCTTGGCGGCTGCCTTGGCGGCCGGCTTGCGACCGGCGCCACGGCCACTGACCTCGAGCAGACGCAGGGTCAGGTCCCGCTGTGCAGTCAGCACTCGGCTGGTCAGCTCGAAGTTGGCCTCGACGACCTCGCTCGGCTTCGGCAGCCGCTCGGAAAACGCCTCGTTGAGCTTGGTGAGCGCCGCGGGCGCGGGAAAGTCGGGCAGATCGACCTTGCCGCGAACGTCGTCAAGGTTTTCTGTCGCTTTCGCGATGCTGTCCTCGGCCCTCTTGAGGGCCGCAACCCACTGGTCGCCGACCTTGCGGGTGATCTCTTGGTAGCTGGTCATGATGATTCCTTTCTTTTATGGTGGGGTCGCCTTGTGGCGAAGTCGTCGGGTTTCAGGACCCGTCGACCATGGTTCGGTACATCTGAATTAGTGCTGACTTCTGAGCTTGCGACAGCCGGTCGTCAGCCGCGACGGCATCTGTCACGCTGGTCGCGATAGTGGCGTCGTCGTCGCCCGATAGCCAGCCCATCCGGCGGAACAGCGAGTCCGGCGAGACACCAAGCCCACGCGCGATGGCACTAAGCACGGTGGGCGACGGCTGGTAGAGCCCACGCTCGACCTGGCTTAGGTAGGAATCCGAAACCTTCGTCATCCGGGCCAGATGCCGCAACGAGAGTCGGGCGATCTCGCGCTGGGCGCGGATGTACCGACCGAGGTCGGCAAGGGCTTCTTCCTGGTCCGTCATCGCCGCACCTCCAGTTCCAACAGCGCATTCAGTTAACCACGCATCTGCGTGGTATATCAAGCACTTGGGCGGTGAGCTCGGTCACACGCGCGGGTGATCCGTAGAGCGATTCGGCACCGCGACGCTCGTTCCTGGCCCACCTGCAACGAAAGAGACGCTGGCCAGCAACGGTTTACGTGGCTTTGAGTGGAGGAGATTGATTAACCATCTTATTGGTTGCTACCGCTAGTGGGCGCCCGACCGTTACAAACTCGCACGGCATTCGGTCCAGGACGACCCCGATGACGCTGCGGCGCAGGCCGATCCGTTCCCGGGCTGGTTCACCGCGTTCCCGCACGACAGGCAGACCCGCAAACCCTCAACACAGACGATGAAGGCCTATCGCCAGGACTTCATCGCCATCACGAGCCTGGTCACCGGCGGTGACCCCAGCACGCATGGCCTTAGCTGAGGTAACAAGAGATTCGATGCAGGCCGCATTCGCCGTCTACGCTCAAGTCCACGAGGCCGCCTCGATCCGCCGATGTTCATCGACATGGAATGTGTTGTGCACCTTCCTCTGTAGCCGGTGATCGGCTGGCTGCCAACCCCGTGCAACTGGTCGGCCGGCCCAAGCCGGCCAAAGCCCTCCCCAAGACCCGCCCCGCACCACGGTGAGGAGCTGCTCGAAACCGTCGAGCAGGACGGAGATTCGAAACGTCAAACATATTGGGCCGAGCGAAGTCTCGCACTAGTAGGTGATATCGATCGCAGGGCGCTCGTCACGTTCTCAGGGTTGGCGTTAGCGCGGCGCGGAGGATCTGCGTGGGCTGGTTCAGGTCACTTAGCGCCGTTGCGCACGCAGGTACCAGAACGCCATTTCGACTTGCGCGCCGTCCAGTTCGCCGCGCACGGTGGCAGGTTCCAGCGACGTGATGTCCCAGCCGGCGCCGCCGAGGACATCGCGCAGCGTCTCTTCGGACACCGCCGGCCGCCACTCCTTGCCCACCGGGTTGGCGTCGGAGAAGCAGCTGAGCAACAGCGTGGCGCCCGGCCGGGTGGCCCGGTGCACCGCGGCGGCGTAACTACGTCTGCCGTCGTCGTCGAGGCTGTGGAACAGGCCGCTGTCGATCACGGTGTCGAACGCGTCGGTGTAGCCGTCGAGCTTGGTGGAGTCGGCCACCGCGAACTTCACGTCGACTCCGGCGTCCTTGGCCCGCTGCTCGGCGGTGATCAGCGCGGTGGGTGAGATGTCCAACCCGGTCACCGTGTGACCGTTCTTGGCCAGATAGATGGCGTTGTCGCCGAGCCCGCAGCCGATGTCGAGGACGTCGCCGCGGACCCAGCCGCGGGTCTGCCACGCGATGACACTCTCGCTGGGCGCCTTGGTGTCCCATGGTGGTGTGGTCACCGGCGCTATGCCTTCGCCCGGGCTTTCGCCACGGTAAAGGGCATCGAAATCGATGTGCTGCGATCCGGAGGATTCTTGTGAGGAAGTCGAGCTTGTCTTGGTCATAAACGCTACACTATTAGATTTACATGAGACGTCAACTAATTTGGTTCGGCGCGAGCGGTGAGATACGACACGTCGGAACTGGGGACGGCCTGCCCCCAGACCCGCTCTACTGAGCCGCCCCGGACTCGGGTGCTGCCAGCGGATGCGAACCGGCCGCGCCGGTCGACCCCGACCTTCATTCTCGCGACTTCGCCTCACCGGTAGGCGTGAGTGCGACAACTGGGATGGTCCGCGACGTCATGCGCTGGTATTCGGCATATTGCGGATACCGTTGCGCCTGATCGGCGTATTTCGCATCGCGCTCCGCGCCGCTCAGTTCAACGGCGCGTACTTCGAGGTGCTCGCCTCCGACTTCGATGCTGGCCTCGGGGTTAGCGGTGAGGTTCCAGTACCACGCGGGGCTGCGGTCAACACCGGCGGCCGAGGCGAACAACAGGTAGCGACCGTCGTCGGCCAGATACATCAGTGGGTGCACCCTTTCTTGGCCACTTCGTGCACCGGTCGTGTGTAGGAGCAAGACCGGTGCGCCCTCAAACGGTCCACCCAGGCGACCATGATTGCCGCGGAACTCTTCTATGTTGCGACGATTGAACTCGTTAACCCCAGTCATGATGCCTCCTCGTTGGTTTCGGTCACTTCACTCCCACTCGGCGCGGCCGGTTCGGAGCACACCCGCGGGTTCACGGCGCGTGACCTGTCAGCACGGTGTACAACTCGACGATGACGCCGTCTCGCACGATTGCGACATCGAATCCCGAGACCTCCGCCGCCGAGCTTGCCGGTTTGACCAACTGAAACGCTAAGTAGCCCAAACCCAATGTCTGATAGACGGGACCTACGGCGATGAACTGAAGATCGCCGAGCTTGGCTTGCAGCTCGGCAGCTTTGGCGTCTAACACGTCGCGACCCGTGGTCACGCCGTCGTCGTCCGTCCATCGGATATCGTCGGCATAGATGCGCTCAATCGTGGCACGCCGGCGCGCAGCGTCGCGCTCGTTGAAGACCGCGAGAAGGTTGGCGTGCATCAATTCGGCGATCGTGGCGCCCATCGGGGAGACCTCCTATTGAATAGTGCGTCAATCTGCGCCGATGCAGGATTGCGGTGCCATCGCGCGCCGCAACGTACCGCTCGTACGCCGACGCGGTGAAATGATCGATGCAGTACCGTCTTGCCTCTTTATTGTGCGTGACTTGTCACGCAATACCACAGTAAGGTAGATTCACGTGAAGTGTCAACCAGGTGCCGTGCGGAAAGCGCTTACGTAAC
>Ga0210397_10001409_pt1 | contig 15391 bp, 9 predicted proteins | sample IncBWH2OmetaG_FD_160126 | JGI IMG/M metagenome (GOLD analysis project Ga0210397, IMG submission 160126) | Forest soil microbial communities from Barre Woods Harvard Forest LTER site, Petersham, Massachusetts, United States - Inc-BW-H-2-O ...
CTCGACCTGGATGCGCGTGTTCATCTCGATGAAGTAGAATTCGCCGTCCTCGTAGAGAAACTCCACGGTGCCGACGCCGAGATACTTCATTTGCTGCATCGCTTCCGCGACGATCGTACCGATCCTGTTGCGCTGGGCTGCGTCGAGTGCAGGCGAGGGGCCTTCCTCCCACACCTTCTGATGCCGGCGTTGCAGCGAGCAGTCGCGCTCGCCGAGATGGATGGCGCCGCCACGGCCGTCGCCAAGCACCTGGATTTCGATGTGGCGCGGCTTCTGCAAATATTTCTCGAGATAGACCGAGGCATCGCCAAAGGCGGATTTCGCTTCATTGGCGGCGGTCGAGAGCGCAAGCATCAGGTCCTGCGGGGTCTGCGCCACCTTCATGCCGCGGCCGCCGCCGCCTGAAGCGGCTTTCACCAGCACCGGAAAGCCGATGTCTTTCGCAATCGCCATCGCGTCGTCGTCGGCGCTGACCGCGCCGTCCGAGCCCGGCACGACGGGAATGCCGAGGCGCTTGGCGGTCTTCTTGGCCTCGATCTTGTCGCCCATCAGGCGGATATGCTCGGCCTTGGGTCCGATGAAATGCAGATTGTGATCGGCGAGGATTTCGGCAAAGCGCGCGTTTTCCGACAGGAATCCGTAGCCGGGATGCACCGCGTCCGCGCCGGTGATTTCGCAGGCCGCGAGCAGCGCGGGCACGTTGAGGTAGCTGTCCTTTGACGGCGGCGGCCCGATGCAGACGCTCTCATCGGCAAGCCGCACATGCATGGCATCGGCGTCGGCGGTGGAATGCACCGCCACCGTCGCGATACCAAGCTCCTTGCACGCGCGCAGAATCCGCAGTGCGATTTCGCCGCGATTGGCTATGAGGATTTTATCGAACATGCGGTTCCAAAGGCGAAAGGCGAACAGCGAGTGACGAATGGCAACGGAACACTCTATTCGCTATTCGCCACTCGCTATTCGCGTCTACTCGATTATGACCAGCGGCTCGCCGAATTCCACGGGCTGGCCGTCCTCGATGAGAATCTGCGTGACGGTGCCGGCCCGCGGGGAAGGAATCTGGTTCATCGTCTTCATGGCTTCGATGATGAGCAGGGTCTGTCCCACCGACACTTTGCTTCCGACCTCGATGAAGGGCTTGGCGCCCGGCTCGGAAGCCCAGTAGGCGGTGCCGACCATCGGCGAGGGGACGGCGCCGGGATGTTTCGCCATGTCGGCTGCAGGAGCCGCGACGGCTGTTGCCGGCAGTGGCGCCGGTGCAGCGGCGATTGACGCGGCCGCGGGCACTGAAGCTGCAATGCTGACATTGCGTGCCACGCGCACCCTCAAGCCCGCGCGCTCGATTTCGATTTCGGTGAGACTGGTTTCGTCGAGCAACAAAGCGAGTTCGCGAATGAGCGCTCCGTCGCTGGTTGCGAACTTTGCGGCTGCTTTGTCCTCAGGCTGGCGCGCCATGATCTTGATCCGGAACTCTCTATCTCGTGGTTTAAGGGGCCCGTCAGGCCTCAGCTTTCGGGTCTCAGCTTTCAGGTCTCAATTTTTCAGGTCGTGGCCTTGACGCCGAGCTTGGCCGCAAGGCCGCTGATCGCAAGGCGGTAGCCGTCAATGCCGAAACCCGCAAGTGTCGCGAAGGCGGCCCGGGCGGTAAATGAGTGGTGGCGGAAGCTCTCGCGGGCGTGGATATTGCTGATATGGACCTCGACCGTCGGGATTTTCACCGCGACCAGCGCATCGTGGAGCGCGACCGAGGTGTGCGAGTAGGCACCGGCATTGAGGACGATGCCGGCCGCCTTTTTGGCGTGGGCTTCGTGGATGAAGTCGATCAGCTCACCCTCCCGGTTTGACTGCCGGCAATCAGCCTTCAGGCCGAATTTAGCGCAGGCTTCCGCGCACAACTTCTCGACGTCGGCGAGCGTGGCGTGGCCGTAGGTTTCGGGCTCGCGGGTTCCCAACAGATTGAGGTTTGGGCCGTTCAGCACGTAAATCGTGTCGGCAGCGGTCTTGGCCATCCAGATCCCGGTGATGTGGTGGTGATGGCGCGGTTATAGGTAACTAAAAGGCTGGAGGGAAGCCTTAAGCCCCGGTGGGGTGGGTCCCAAATACCTCATCTACTTGGTGAAAACCCCGATAGAATCGACGGAAACCATTCATTAACCATAAAGGACGGTCTAGCGGCCCCTCAAGCCGGATACCGGTCGGGAACGCCCAAAACGAACAGGGCGGGCCTGAACGGCCCGCCCCAGATTCGCGAATTTAGGATCGAGATCAGGCGTCGAGTACGGCGACGATCTCGAGGGTTCGCGGATCTACCACCACGATTTGGTCGCGGACGAGGAAAAACTCATAGCCTCGCCAATCCGGATAGTACGTCACGATTTCGGCCGGAAGCGGATGGAAGCCGACTTCGCGGGGAACACGGGTGCCAACCGAGATTGCGAAGTTGATGTTGGTCACAGGCGACACGTGCTGATCGCGGATGACGGTCGTGATCTTGGTGCGCTGTTCGGTGGAGAGCTTGGCTCCCGCGCCAGCCTGTCCGACGGTTTTCGAGCGGTCTTCCTCTTTCGCGCCGGCAGTGTTTTCACGGCCCTTGTCGCGGCCCTCGGCCTTCATGTTGCCACCGCGCTCGTCTTCAGCCTTCATGTCCTTACCGGCAGAGCCTTTTTCATTCTGCGTGCTCATGCCCTTGGCGCGGTCGCCCTGTTTGGTGTCTGGTCTGGCGTCTTGGGCCGATTTTTCGCCCATCGATTTTTCACCCGTTGCACCGGGCTTCATCTCCTGTTGGGCGCGCTGGTTCTTCACGCCGCCCTTTTCTTCGGACTGGCTCGCTTTCATCCCATCCGAAGAACCTTCACGGCTGGGTGCGCCAGCGGACGGCGAAGCGGCAGGCGCCGACGGCGCGCTCTGCTGCATGCCAGCGCCACCGGCAGCTCCGCCTTCGCGACCGCCCATGCCTTGCGCATTGGCAAGACCTGTTCCGGCGATCAACGCCGCGGTGGCCGCGGTGATCATCAAACGATTCATCATCGAAATTTCTCCTCACGAGTTTGCACTGCCCGGCCGACAACGAAAGGAGGGTGGCGATGTTCCGCGGTTTTGCCGGTTCCGTAAAGTTTGTTTGATGAACGGCGGATAAATGCCGCGCGCAGCAAAAAGCCCACAAAATGAAGAGGCCGGCGAAATCGCCGGCCTCTTGCTTCGAAGGATAGTGACTTGGAGTGCGACTCTGTGCCGCTGAACTAGCAGGTCGCTTTGCCGCAGCGCGCGACGCCGATTTTTTCCTTCAGGCCATCGAGGCCGATGGCGCCGACAACCACCTGTTTTCCGATGACATAGCTTGGCGTGCCGTTCATGCCCATCGATTCGGCGAGCTTGAAGTTCTCTTCGATCGTGGCCTTCACTTCCGGACCTGCCATGTCCTTTTCGAGGCGGGCGACATCAAGCCCGGCATCCTTCGCGGCTGCCAACGCCCGCGCCTTGTCGGCCGCACCGCGGCCGCCGAGCAGCTTCTGGTGGAAGTCGAGATATTTGGCGCCGCCCGGATCCTGCATCCGCACGGCGACGGCGACCTTCGCGGCCTCCACCGAACCTTCGCTCAACACCGGAAATTCCTTCAGCACCACCTTGAGCTTGGGATCGGATTTCATGAGATCGAGCATGTCGGACATCGCCCGCTTGCAGTAGCCGCAATTGTAGTCGAAGAACTCGACGAAGGTGACGTCGCCGTTCTTGTTGCCAAGCGTGACGTTGCGGGGCGAGTTGAAGATCGCGTCCGAGTTCTGGATGATGCTGGCTTCGTGCTTCTCGTTTTCAGCAGCAGCCTGGCGCTTGTTCAGCTCGTTCATTGCCTCTTCGAGCACTTCCGGATGGCTGACCAGGTAGTTCTTGACGATCGTCTCGATCTCGCCGCGCTGACCGTCGGAGAAGGTTTGCGCCAGAGCAGCTTGAGGTGCTGCAACGATTGCCAGCGCGAAAAGAGCGGGAGAGAGCAGGCGGAGCGGGGACATTGGATGATTCCTTGGGTTTTCTCTAAATCGGGTTCGTTATTGGTTCGCGTCAGAATCGGGTTGGCGCCCTGGGCCCAAAAAGCGACCCGTTCGATTCTGCGATGATCCTGTCTCAAACTGAAATTTGGGCCCGTCCTTCTTTTGTCCTGCGGGCAACTTGGCTGAAACAATATCGTCCGCTTTGACCCATCCGGGCGTGCCAACAGCAAAGCGGGTCTTGGCGCGAGAGGCGAGGTCTTTCGCTGTCTTGTTGTCTCCGCGCAAGAACGCCGACTGTGCCGATGCGAGATCGGCTTCGGCGAGGTCTCCCTTGCGGGCAAAGGCCATGGCCAGCTGAGTATAACCGATCGGCTGCTCGGTCTCACGCGCCATCGCGTTGCGCAAAATGTTGATCGCTTCCTCCGTGTAGGCCTTGTTATCGGCCGCCACGAGCGCCTGCCCAAGTAAAATCTCGATGAGCGGGGCGTTATTGGACAGAGCCACGGCCTTGCGCAGCGCCGGAATCGCCTCCGCGGGCCTCGCGCCTTCCAGCAGCGCCTGGCCGCGCAACTCGTAGAAATAGGGGTTGTTGGGCTGGGCCTGGATCAACGAATCGATTTGGCCGAGCGCGTTGTTCAGATCGCCATGAAGATAGGTCGAGATCGCGTGGGCATAGCGCGCCGGCAGGCTGGTATTGGATAGCGGATAGCGCCGATAGACCGTGTCCTGACGTTCCAGGAACCCGGAAATCTTGGCGCGCATCATATCGTGGCGCAGTTGCAGCGCGGGATCGTCCTTCTTGTCCCAATAGGGGCTGGTGCGGGCGAATTCCTCGAGCGCCGCGACGCGTTCGGCCGGCATCGGGTGCGACTGGTAATAAGGGTCGGCGCCATGCGCGGAGAAAAGGCTGTCATCGGTGAAACGCTTGAAGGTTTCGTACATGCCCTTGGGCGATTGACCGGTCGCGGTCAGGAATTTGACTCCAGCGCGGTCGGCGCTTTCTTCCTGCTGGCGCTGATAGGAAAGCATGTTGCGCATGATCACGGTCTGGGGCGCTGAAATCGCAGCCGCGCCCGCATCCGCCATGCCGGTGCCGCCACCTCTGGCGCCCGCGATCAGAGCGCCGGCGCCGAGCACCATCGCGACGATCATCTGGGTTTGGGCCTGGGCCAATTGCTCGCGCAATCGAGCCAAGTGGCCGCCGGCCAAGTGGCCGGTTTCGTGCGCGAGCACCCCGATGATCTGGTTCGGGGTTTCCGATTGCAGCAACGCGCCGTGGTTCACAAAAATGCGATGCCCGTCCGCGACAAAGGCGTTGAATACGGGCTGGTTGATGATCGTGACCTGGATATTCTGCTTTTCTAGGCCGGCGACGCGAAGAATCGGCCTCGTATAGTCGCGCAGGAGCTGCTCGCTCTCGGTGTCGCGCAGGACCCCGAGCTTTTCCTCCTGGGCGAGGGCGGCTATCGGGGCAGCAAGGAGAGCGACCGCGGTGGCGATCGCGGTCACTTTGGTGGTTTTCCGGAGCAGAGCGAGGCGCAGCAGCATCAAGCAGTCTTTATCGATTGGCGGCAGATTTGATACGGGATATGCCCTAACAATCCGCGGAATAAGGCTAGTCTGGGGCGGCAGTCCTGACACCCGTAAAAGCTCTTTCCCGCGACACGACAAAATGTCAGAGCCGGAACACCAATCCAGTAGCAGAAATCGATGCTTGAAGCGACATTGAGAGAAAGTGCCAAAGGTCTTCTGACGGCAGCGTCCGGACGCAGCGACGTTCCGCCATTCATGGTGATGGATGTCATGGCGGCTGCTGCCCGTATCGAGGCGGCCGGCGGTCATGTGATTCACATGGAAGTGGGGCAACCGGCCGCATCGGCGCCGAAAGCCGCCATTCAGGCGGCGCGTGCCGCGCTGGACTCGACGCGGATCGACTACACCGCCGCGCTCGGAACCCCGAGCTTAAGGCAACGAATTGCCCGCCATTACCGCGAAAGTTATGGCTTTGCCGTCGATTCCAGCCGGATCGTCGTTACCACGGGCTCTTCGGCTGCCTTCATTTTAGCCTTCATGGCGATGTTCGAACCCGGCGACCGGGTCGCGGTGACGGTTCCGGGTTACCCGCCTTACCGGCATATCCTCACCGCGCTCGGCTGCGAGCCGGTATTGATCGAGACATCGAGTGAAACCCGGCACGCGCTGACCGGCGAGGCTCTGCTCGCCGCGCACCGCAAGGCGCCGCTCAAGGGAGTGTTGGTCGCAAGCCCGGCGAATCCGACCGGCACGATGATGTCGCGCGAAGCGTTGAGTGGGTTGATCTCGGCCGCCGAAAGCGCCGGCATCCGCTTCATCTCGGATGAAATCTATCATGGCCTCGACTACGCATTCCCGGCGGTGACGGCGGCGGAACTTTCCGCCGATGCGCTCGTGATCAATTCGTTCTCGAAATATTTCTGCATGACCGGCTGGCGCGTCGGTTGGATGGTGGTGCCAGAACCGCTGGTGCGTCCGATTGAGCGGTTGCAGCAAAATCTTTCTATTTCGGTGCCGACACTGTCGCAGATCGCGGCCGAAGCTGCCTTCGACGGCTGCGCGGAGATGGAGGAAGTGAAGCGCGGTTATCTGGAAAACCGGCGTATCCTGATCGAGGGCCTGCCGCGCGCCGGCCTCACTAAATTTCTGCCGGCCGATGGCGCCTTCTACCTTTACGCCGACGTGTCGGACTTCACCTCCGACAGTCTCGCATTCGCGGGCCAAATGCTGGAAAAGGCCCACGTCGCCGCGACCCCGGGCGCCGACTTCGACCCTATTCACGGCCGGCAATTCATCCGCTTGTCCTATGCGCGGTCGGCGCATGAAATGCGCGAGGCGGTGGAGCGCATCGCCCGTTGGCTGAAGTGACGCGGATTAAAATCAGCCCATACCATTGACACTCCCGGTGCAATGGATTTTGGCTTGAAATCAAGAACGTTGATGAGGGGGAGTGAGTTCGATGGCGCCAACGACTGTATCCGTACCAGCGCCGGTCCGCGCGGCCAAACCCTGGTACACGGTTCTTTATATCCAGGTCCTCATCGCCATCGTGCTCGGCGCTTTCGTCGGCTGGCAGTTCCAGGATTTCGCGACCAGCGACTGGATCAAGGCGCTCGGTGACGGCTTCATCAAGCTGATCAAGATGGTGATCGCGCCGATCATCTTCTGCACCGTGGTGTCGGGCATATCGCACATCCAGGATGCCAAGAAAGTCGGCCGCATCGGCATCAAGGCGCTGGTCTATTTCGAGGTCGTCTCGACCTTCGCGCTCGTCATCGGCCTTCTGGTCGGCAACATCGTTCGTCCTGGCGCAGGCTTCGGCGGCGCCCTGGCCAGTGCAGACAAGGTGGCCACCTACGCCAAGCAAGCGGGTGAGCAAAAGAGCGTCGATTTCTTCCTGCACATCATTCCCGACACCGTGGTCGGCGCCTTTGCGAGCGGCGAGATTTTGCAGGTTCTGCTGTTCTCGATCCTGTTCGGTTTTTCGCTGATGGCGCTCGGCGAGCGCGGCCATACGCTGCGCGCTTTCATCGACGATGCGGCGCAAGGCGTGTTCGGCGTGATCGCGATCGTGATGCGGGTAGCCCCGATCGGCGCCTTCGGCGCCATGGCCTATACCATCGGCAAATTCGGCACCGGCGCCATCCTCAATCTCCTCGGCCTGATCGCGACGTTCTATCTTACCGCGGCGCTGTTCGTGATCGTGGTGCTCGGCATCATCGCGCGTGTCCTCGGCTTCTCGATTTTCAAGTTCCTGGCCTACATCAAGGACGAGCTTTTGATCGTGCTCGGCACCTCGTCTTCGGAAAGCGCATTGCCTTCGCTGATGGAGAAGCTCGAACGGCTCGGCTGTTCGAAGTCGGTGGTAGGCCTCGTGGTGCCGACCGGATATTCCTTCAATCTCGACGGCACCAACATCTACATGACGCTGGCGACGCTCTTCATCGCGCAGGCGCTCGGCTTCGATCTGACGCTCGGGCAGCAGATCACGATCCTCGTCGTTGCGATGCTGACGTCAAAGGGCGCGTCGGGAATTACGGGAGCGGGTTTCATTACACTCGCGGCAACGCTCGCGGTGGTCGATCCGCGCCTCGTTCCGGGCATGGCGATTGTGCTTGGCATCGACAAGTTCATGAGCGAATGCCGCGCGCTGACCAATCTTTGCGGCAACGGCATCGCCTGTATCGTGGTGTCGGCGTGGGAGGGCGAGCTTGATCGCGACCGTCTGGTGGCGAATCTCAACAAGCAGATCGATCCGACCGATATCGAAACCGCGGTGACGACGACTTAGCCGTCCAGCGCGGCGATCTGCAAATTCAAAAACCGCCCGGTTGTCGCCGGGCGGTTTTTAATTGGTCCCAGATTTTGGGGTGTTCTATTCGCCGCCGCCGAAGCGTCGTGACCACCATCCCGCGCGCCGAGGCTGGGCTGCTTCCGTCGTGGTTTCCTGCGCCGGCTCGGAATGCGCTTCAGTTGGCGCAGCCTGCGGCTGATGGGAACTGGGCGGTGCCGGTTCGGCCTGCGAACTGGACCCAAAGCTCACCTTCTCGCGCACCGTTGAACGTCGCCGCGCAGCCTTTTCAGCCTCATGCGCCTCGGCCTCTGCCGCTGATGGGGCGGTCGGCTGGACGGTTGCAGGCTGTTCGGCGGGGTACGACGGTGGCGCGTGTTCAGCCGGGGAGGGCGATGGCTGCGGCGAAATTCCATCAAAGTCGGCAACCGCGCTTGCTACCTCCGGCACCGGAACAGGTCCGAGCTCGTCGGCAATCGATCCGGCAAGACCGTCCTCCGCTCCGCCACGCCGGCGGCGTCCGCCGCGGCGTCCACGGCGCCTCGGCCGCCGCTCGCCCGAACCATTATCGGGACGTGCCTGGTTCGGCTGTTCGCCAGATTCGTCTTCATCGGCTTCGGCTTCGTCGGCGATTTCCGCATCGGCCGAAACGCCTGCGTCCGGTGCGAAAGAACCATCCTGACGCGGAATTCCACCTTCGCGCGGCTCGCCGTTGCGGCCACGCCGCCGCCGCCGCCGCTTGCGCCGCGGTCCGTCGCCGCCGGCCTCAGTGCTTCCTTCTTCGCCACTGACGGAATCCTCGCCAAGTCCTTCGGTCTCGTCGGTTTCCACTTCCGATTCCGCCTCGGCGTCGAGCAGCTCCTCGTCGTCGAAGACCTCTTCCACCTGCGGGGGCGAGGCCGCAGCCTGGGCCGCCAGTAACGCCTTTGCCGCCTCCAGCGTGTGTACCTGTTCGCCGCGATCGATCACGAACGACTGTTGTCCGCTCACGGTCGGGTCGGCGATGACGGCAAGCGTGACCTTGAAGGAGTTCTCGAGATCGCGCAGATGGCCGCGCTTGTGGTTGAGAACATAAAGCGCAACGTCGGTCCGGGTCCGCACCACCAGATTGTGGGTCGCACCCTTCATCAAGACTTCCTCAAGTCCGCGCAGCAATTGCAGCGCCACCGAGGACACCGAACGAACGTGACCGCTGCCGCCGCATTGCGGGCAGGGCTCGGTCGAGCTTTCGAGCACGCTGGCGCGGATGCGCTGGCGTGACATTTCAAGCAGGCCGAAATGCGAGATGCGCCCGACCTGGATCCGCGCGCGGTCCTGCCGCAGGCAGTCGGACAGTTTGCGTTCGACCGCGCGGTTGTTGCGCTTTTCGTCCATGTCGATGAAGTCAATGACGATCAACCCGGCCAGGTCGCGCAACCTGAGCTGTCGTGCAACTTCTTCCGCCGCTTCGAGATTGGTCTTGAGCGCGGTGTCCTCGATGTGATGTTCGCGGGTCGAGCGGCCGGAGTTGACGTCGATCGAAACCAGCGCCTCGGTCTGGTTGATGACGATGTAGCCGCCTGAGCGCAGCTGCACGGTCGGCGAGAACATCGCGTCCAGCTGGCTTTCCACGCCCATGCGCGAGAACAGCGGCTGGCCGTCGCGATATTGTTTCACAGCCCGCACATTGGAGGGCATCAGCATCTTCATGAAGTCGCGCGCTTCGTGATAGCCGGCTTCGCCCGCCACCAGAATGTCGTCGATTTCCTTGTTGTAGAGGTCGCGTAGCGATCGCTTGATCAGCGAACCTTCTTCGTAAACCAGTGTCGGGGCCTGCGACTTCAGCGTCATGTCGCGCACCGTCTCCCACATCCGGATCAGGTACTCGAAGTCGCGCTTGATCTCTGGCTTGGTGCGGGAAGCCCCGGCAGTACGCAGGATGATGCCCATGCCCTCGGGCACGTCGAGGTCCTGGACGACCTCTTTCAGTCTTGAGCGGTCCTGGGCGGACGTGATCTTGCGGCTGATGCCGCCGCCGCGTGCGGTATTCGGCATTAACACCGCATAGCGTCCGGCTAGCGACAGATAGGTGGTCAGCGCCGCACCCTTGCTGCCGCGCTCTTCCTTGACGACCTGCACCAGCATGACTTGGCGCCGCTTGATGACTTCCTGAATCTTGTACTGGCGGCGCGGACGGAAGGCGCGTTCCGGCACTTCTTCCATCACGTCGTCGCCGCCGACGGATTCGACTACCTCTTCCTCGGCCTCGTCGCCTTCATCGTCGTGAGGCTCCTCGCCATCACCGGCTGTGTGCCCATCGTCGGGCGGCGCGGCGTGCTGTTCGCTCGCATCGCTCGCATACCCGGCATGAGCGGCGTTTTCGGCCGCAACCTCATCCGCTGACGCCTCGTCGGCGGCGTGGTCTTCGAGCGCGTCGTCTTCACGTGCGCTGTCCTCATGTGCGCCATCCTCGGGCGCTTCCCGCAACGCCTCCGAAATATCCGCAATGGCCTCTACAGGCTCGGCCGCGCGTGCAGGCGTCTCGGCGACGTGAGCCGAACCGTGCCCGTCGTCTTCGGCATGCGCCTCATGATCGTGCTCGTGATCATGCTCATGATCGTCGTCATGATGATGCGCCGTGTCCTCGTGGTGATCGGCGTCATCGTGATGTTCGTGATCGTGCGCGTCATGATGGCCTTCCTCAGCGTGAGCATGGGCGGCCTCGTGCAATCCGTCTGCCGGTGTTTCCAGGCTTGAGGTTTCGACGACCTCGCTTTGAACACGCTCGCCATGCCCGCGCCGGCGCGAGCTGCGATGGCGCGAACGGCGGCGGCTGGCGCGGTTCTCGGATTCTTCCTCCGCCTCGCGATGGGCACGCTCATCGGCTTCGATCAGCGCCTGACGATCGGCGACGGGGATTTGATAGTAATCGGGATGAATTTCGCTGAAGGCGAGAAAGCCGTGGCGATTGCCGCCATATTCGATGAACGCGGCTTGCAGCGACGGTTCGACCCGCGTCACCTTCGCCAGATAGATATTACCGCGCAGTTGTTTGCGTTGCGCGGTCTCGAAATCAAATTCTTCGACGCGGTTGCCGCGGACCACAACGACCCGGGTCTCCTCCGGGTGGGTGGCATCGATAAGCATTTTGTTGGGCATTTTGGAACTCTTGACGGCGGCGGGCGCGCAGGGCGGCGCGCGCAAATCGCACGGCCGGATGACGCGACGGTCCACCTGATTCGGGGGTGAGGGGAAGGCCGAAACGCAATCCTGCGCGCCTCGCCGAACATGATTCCCGGGATAGACAACGACGCGCGCGGCTTGCGCCCCGCATCGGCGGTATTTTTCCCTGGAGTTCCGGCAATACAGTCTGGCGCATTAAGCGTCGGCCCGTCTGAGTAATTTGGGGCGGCGAAGTGGCCGCTTATCGGTCGCTGAAGACTTGGCGCTAAAGCGCACGCCTCAATCGTATATCGGGGCCAAAAAGGCCCGATATCGGTTAGGTCGGATCTCGAGCCGTCCCTGGAACAAGCTGTTGACCTGGGAGCGGAGCCGCTCGGGCTTGAAACCGCCCCTCCTGTCAGCCGCGCGCTGCGCTGGCTCCGAAGGGGCCGGAAAGACGCTGAATTCTCCTGCTTTGGAGGCTCCTGCGCTGCACCGGGAGGCTGAACACGACACAACCGGGAATTTTGGCCGTCAGCACTACCTACATACGTGGATCGGCCTTTCCGTGCAAGGGAGTCGCCTGCCGGCCACACTCTGCCCTTTTCAGGGTATAGCGTTTAAGACGCGATTAACCCCGTGGTTTTATTGGGGTAAGAGAGCTGCTCGGAGGCACGGATTCGGTGGCGGGCCGCGCAAATCACCTTGTATTACTGGGCTTCGCGCTGTTGTGCGCCGCAGCATGCGTGTGCCTTCCCCTCGGCAAAGTGGCTGCCGAGAGCCAGCCGTCCAAGCCGACCCTGCCGGTTCGATTGCCCGTCGCCTCCGATGCCCGCCTGGCCGGCGATGGCAAACAGACCCGCTTCGTTCTCGACCTCGACCAGCCGATCTCGGTCCACGCCTTTGCGCTCGCCGATCCCTATCGCGTGGTGGTCGATATCCCGCAGGTCAGTTTTCAGCTTCCGCCCGGAATTGGCACCGGGGGCCGGGGCCTGATCAAGGCATTCCGCTACGGCCTCGTGCTGCCGGGCGGCTCGCGGATCGTCTTCGACCTCACGGGGCCTGCGAAGATCGCCAATGCGTCGGTACTTGCCGCCGCCAACGGCCAGCCGGCGCGGCTCGTGCTTGAACTGGAGGAGGTCGACCGCACCACCTTCGTGCAGATGCTCGCGCCGGAAAGCCGCCCCGAGCTTCGACCGGCGATCGCCGGCGCGAAGGAAGGCTCGCTTCCGATATCGACCATGCCTGCGAAACTGGAAGCGCCTGCCGTGTCGCCTTCGCCGCCGGATACGCGTCCCGTGATCGTCATCGATCCCGGCCACGGCGGCCCGGACAACGGCACCCAGTCCGGTACCGAGAGCGAGAAGAATCTGGTGCTCGGCTTTGCGCTCATCTTGCGCGATCGCATCGAGAAGGGCGGAAAATACCGCGTCGTGATGACGCGCACCGACGATACGTTCATCCCGCTCGACGATCGCGTGAAGTTCGCGCGCGCCCAGTCGGCTGCTTTGTTTGTCTCGATCCACGCCGACGCGTTGCCGCGTCATGAAGGCGATGCCCAGGGGGCAACGATCTACACGCTGTCCGATCGCGCCTCGGACGCCGAGGCCGAGCGGCTGGCGGAGGCCGAAAACAAGGCCGACGCCATTGGCGGCGTCAACCTGACCGCGGAGCCGACCGAGGTCGCCGACATCCTGATCGATCTTGCCCAGCGCGAAACCCGCACCTTCTCCAACCGTTTTGCCCGCGTCTTGATGGGTGAGATGAAAACCGTCACGCGAATGCATAAGAACCCGCTCAAGTCGGCCGGATTTCGGGTGCTGAAGGCGCCGGATGTGCCGTCGGTTCTGGTCGAACTCGGCTACGTCTCGAACAAGGACGACATGGAACATCTGGCATCGGAGAACTGGCGCACCCGAACCGCGGGTTCGGTGGCGCATGCCATCGATATGTTCTTCGCCAAGCGGTTGGCGACGGCGGGAAACGGGAACTAAAGGCTGAAGAAAAACCGAGGCTTAACAAGCCCTAGTTTGGCCACAGCGGCCGCACTATAACCGGCGCGGTACCTTGAGGAATCGGCGTCATTCGTGCCGCGGCGGCGTATGATATAATCGTCTGATACGATCGTCTGCCGGCCACGGATGGCCGGAGCGGAAAATACCTCCATCGGACGCCGGTCATTTCGGCGCGGGGACAAACGGAATTTATATTATGCGCTTGCTGGTGCGGTTCTTGGGTTTCTTGTTCGCCGCGGGAACCGTCGTGTTCCTGGTTGGCGTCGCCGCCGTAGCCGGGCTGATCTGGCACTTCTCCAAGGATTTGCCGGACTATTCTCAGCTTCAGGATTACGAGCCGCCGGTGATGACACGCGTTCACGCCGCCGACGGCGCGCTGCTCGGCGAATATTCCAAGGAGCGGCGTCTTTACCTGCCGATCCAGGCGGTGCCGAAACTCGTCATCAACGCGTTCCTCGCCGCCGAAGACAAGAATTTCTACGAGCACGGCGGCATCGATTATTCGGGCATGGCGCGCGCGGCCCTTCTCTACGCGCAGAACTTCGGCTCGAACCGAAGGCCGCAGGGCGCTTCCACCATTACCCAACAGGTCGCCAAGAACTTTCTGTTGACCAACGAGGTTTCCTTCACCCGCAAGATCAAGGAAGCGCTGTTGGCGATGCGGATCGAGCGAACCTATTCGAAGGACAAGATTCTCGAACTCTATCTCAATGAAATCTATCTCGGCCTTGGTGCCTACGGGGTCGCTGCGGCGTCACTGGTCTATTTCGACAAATCGGTCAACGAACTGACGGTCGCCGAGGCCTCTTATCTCGCCGCGTTGCCGAAAGCGCCGGCCGCATTGCATCCGGTGCGTAACCGCGACCGCGCGATCGAGCGGCGCAACTATGTGGTCGACCGCCTGTTGGAAAACGGCTGGATCAAGCAGGCCGATGCGGACAAGGCCCGCAAGGATCCCTTGACCGTCACCAGCCGCACCAATGTCGCGCATACGTTCGCGGGCGAGTATTTCGCCGAGGAAGTCCGCCGTGATATTTTCGAACGTTACGGCGAGAAGAAGCTGTATGAGGGCGGCCTTTCGGTTCGCGCCACACTCGATCCGAAAATTCAGGTGATGGCGCGCAAGACCATGGCCGCCGGCATCGTCAATTACGACGAGACGCAGGGTTGGCGAGGGGCCTCCAGCAAGCTCGATATTTCCGGCGACTGGGGCGTCAAGCTCGCCGACGTCAAATCGCTGTCGGACATATCGCCGTGGCGGATGGCGGTGGTGTTGGACACCAGCGACCAGTCTGCACGCATCGGTTTTCAGCCGAACCGCGAACTCGGTGGCGCCGTGAGCAAGGAGCGGCCGACCGGAATCATCACGCTTGAAGGCATCAAATGGGCGAAGCCCGTGGCAGGTCCGATGAAGGGCCGGACGCCGACCTCGGTATCGCAGGTGCTGTCGCCGGGCGACGTGATCTACGCCGACCCACTGTTCAGGGACGGCAACCCGGTTGAAGGTCAATACCGGCTGCGGCAGCTGCCGGAAGTGTCCGGCGCGATGGTCGTGATGGACCCCTGGACTGGCCGCGTGCTGGCGATGGTCGGCGGCTTCTCGTTCGACCAGAGCCAGTTCAACCGCGCCACGCAGGCCTATCGGCAGCCGGGTTCTTCGTTCAAGCCGATCGTCTATTCGGCGGCGCTCGACAACGGCTATACGCCGTCGACCCAGGTGGTCGACGCGCCGATCGAAATCGATCAGGGGCAGGGCGGTGGCGTCTGGCGTCCCGAGAATTTCTCTTCGGGCAAATATCAGGGGCCGACGACGTTGCGTAACGCGTTGCGGCTGTCGCTCAACACCGTCACGGTGCGTCTGGCGCAGGATATCGGCATGCCGCTGATCGGCGAATATGCCCGCCGCTTCGGCGTCTATGACG